>ENA-OPXB01001081-OPXB01001081.1-human-gut-metagenome-genome-assembly--contig:-NODE-1081-length-15995-cov-3.190652_pt1 | contig 15995 bp, 10 predicted proteins | sample MGYA00241516_ERZ502024 | MGnify/ENA primary metagenome ERZ502024 (study PRJEB25962, sample SAMEA2041926) | human gut metagenome | biome: human gut; feature: human-associated habitat; material: faeces...
GATGGCGCCGGAAGCGGCGACGGCCGATTTCAGAAAACCGCGGCGGGAAGTGTCAACGTTTTCCATGGTGAATCCTTTTGTGGTTGTTTGAAGTGTCTTATAAAACGGCTGCGCCGCGGGTGTGAGGAGCAGTTCTTGTTGTTGTGCGTCTTGCGCCCCGGCGTTTTTGCCATTGACCGGAATTCTCGACCGATGCGCTTTTTCTGAATACATCCCGCGGGATGCATACCGAGGGATGTAGTGGTAGCCCGAACGGCTCTTCACAATTGCTCCCGACCTCCACTTCTATTGAAGCCGCGCATTTGGGTGACGGCTAATTTGAATTCATTTCCGGGAGAAAAAAAGATGTCAAAGATGACCGGGACCGCCAAGTCTGTTTTGTTTGCTTCGCTTTGTGCGCTCTTTACCGTTTCGCTTCCTGCCCAAGCTGCCGACAACTTCCTGGCCGATCGGCACAAGGCCAAAGGATTGAGCTGCCAGATGTGCCACGGGCCCGACGCGAACAATCCTCAGACGCCCACGATCGAAACTTGCACGACGTGCCATCAGAAGGACGCACTTGTGAAAAAGACCGCAAAGGTCAAACCTACCAATCCGCACGTTTCTCCGCACTACGGCAAGGACTTGGAGTGCACGAACTGCCATATGGGTCATATGGAACCCGAAAACTTCTGCAATCAGTGCCACCAGTTTGACTTCAAGGTGCGCTGAGGCAACAAATCAAATTCTCAAACCAAAGGTTGATCGATTGTTTTATCGCTGACAAAAGAAAGGACAGAAAATGCACGCGATGAAAAAGACAATGCTTGCCGTTGCAGCGGCTTTAGGAGCCACTGCAGCCTGCGCTGCCGATGTGACCGTTTACGGTCTGGTGGATTACGGTCTGATGTATACCGGCACGGATAACGGTTCAAATACGAGCCATGTGACGGAAATGACGTCCGGCAAAAATCTGGGCTCCCGCTTCGGTTTTAAAGGATCGGAAGACCTCGGCAACGGCGTGAAGGTGGGCTTCATTCTGGAAAATGGTTTTAGTGCCGATACCGGTGCGTTGCCCTCCAACGGTAAGATTTTCGATCGCGAATCCACGATTTATCTCGAAGGCAATTTCGGCAACCTCAAGTTCGGTCGCATGACTCGCCTGACGGGTTCGACCGGTTCGTCTTGCATCTATGCGGGCAACATTGCTCCGATTTCCACGGGTTACGGCGACTCGATTCCCGGCTACAACGCCGTGTTTGCCGGCAACCTGCTGCGTTATGACAATGTGGCGATGTATACGACTCCGGACTTTGCTGGCCTTAAGCTCTATCTGCAGTATTCGGGCGGTTACGACGTTGACGAAGACAAGGGTGAAGTCGAAAACCAGTCGTCGACCGATCGTTTTTACGCTTTAGGTATGAGCTATAAAAACGGTCCGTTCAATATGGCCGGTGCCGTCGAACGTTTCAATTGGAAGTCGTATAACCTGACTGCAGACGAGCGGGAACTGGACGACGGTTTGGTGGTTTCGGCTGGCGGCGCTTACGACTTTGAAGTCGTCAAGCTCTTCCTGATGGGCGTGTATTTCGACCACATGCCGCTTTCCATGGGCTTCTTCGGTGACGAAAATAAGTTCAAGGTCGGCAGTGAAGAATTCAAGAACGAAGACCTTCAGGGCTTTGGCATCAATACCGGTATCAATGCTCCGGTATTGGGTGGCAATTTGCGTTTGTCTCTGACTTACATGAATGCCGAACCGTCGACTCAGGTTGCTGCTGACTTTGAAGTCGATCGCTGCAACGTGACGGTCGGCTGGGAAGACAAACTGAGCAAGCGCACGACGCTCTATCTCGGTGCCGCTTGGACGCAGGACGACTACCAAGTTGTTGAAGCCACGCGCTACAGCGCCACGGTCGGCCTGATTCACGCCTTCTGATTCAAGCGTCGGACTTGAAGCTCCTAGCTTCAAGTCCGACCTTGCTGCGATTCATCATTGTTTCTCTCCTCACCGCTGTCGAATTCAGATTCTTCAGCACGACAGGACCCACGGAATGGAGATTCGTGGGTTTTCGGGAGCCGCAAGGCTCCCATTTTTTTTGTGGCGAAACACAATACGGCAACGAGGCTTCTGCATTGCCGTGGGTTTGATAGCGTGCCGAGAATATAGGTACAGGCTTCGATCAGACCGAAGAGTTTGCAAAACGCCTATGTAGGCTCGTCAACGACCGGAATCTCAGGTGTGCCACGAAAATGCAAAACCCGCCTCAACCGAAGTCGAAGCGGGTTAGAACTAATCTAGTACAGCGTTCGTTAAATAACGCTATTTATTAGCTCGTGGACCTCCTCCATTTTCCATTTCCATCGGAAAGGAACGGGGTCCTCGTTGCACTCTGCCACCCAGCGTTCGATATGGCTCCGAAGCTCGTCCTTCGAGTTGACTCTCAGTCCGCGAAGGCTCACACGGGCCATCTTGCTGAAGAACGCCTCAATCAAATTCAGCCATGAAGCATGCTTGGGCGTAAAAACTAACTGGAAGCGTCCTTTGCGGGTATCCAGGTACGCTCGCGTCTCGCGCGACGTGTGAATGGTGTGATTGTCAAGAACCATGAATATCACGCGGTCTTCAGGGTAAATCGCGTCAATCAGCTTTAGAAAGTCGATGAAGTCAGTGCTTTTGTGGCGTTCGCGAATCAGGCTGTGAACTTTGCCGGAAATCAAATCGATGCCGGCAAGAAGCGACAAAGTTCCGTGACGTTTGTACTCATAGTCGCGACGAGTAAAACCATTCCCATCTACCGGATTCCTATCCGGATGTACGTTGCCAATTGCCTGAATACCAGGCTTCTCGTCGTACGAAACGAAGACTGCGCCGTTCGGCTGCGACGAATTTCCCAAGGTATTCCTGAAGACGAGTTCCATCTCGACGCGCTTGTATAAGAGCAAAACTTCGCGACACTTGACGGAAAAATCCGGATCCTTCTTCTCAAGGTAATAGCGGATGCGGTGGGGCTTGATCTCGTCGCTATCCAAAATCGACCAAATGGTTGATTTAGAAACCTTCGCCAGCTCGCTCCCAAATGGCTTCTCGCTCGCGTGCTTTCGTACGTATGCAGCAAGCGTATCCATTGACCAAAGCGCTTGAGTTGGGCCGTCGCTCAACTCCTTGGGCGGCGTGCACGCCAATTCCTTAACCCAAGTTCGTGCCTCGACTCCAATAACCGCAGGGCGACCGCTTCGCCTGAGATCGTCGAGCGCCATCATCGGTCCAATCTGTAATGCTTTACGAAGCATGCGAGCAACCGCACTGACAGATAGACCAGCCGAAGCGGCGATCTCTCTTTGCGGCTTCCCGTCGGCGGCAGCGAGGAAAACTTTGGCTCGCTGCACTCGCCGGAGCTCCTCGCTACGGGAACTGGCTATTTGATTCAGGGTTGCGAATTGCTCGGGAGTAAGTTCGAGTCGATTGCTGATAGGGCGGCCACGCGGCATGGGAAGGTATCCGTAATAGGTAAGCCCCCCATTGTACCGCATATCTTAATTATTAGCTTTATTTACAGAACGCTGTGCTAGGAGAAATAAATCATGAAAAAGACTTTGGCTGCAGTTGCAGTGCTCGGCGCTTTCGCTGGTTCCGCCCTCGCTGCTGACGTTCAGCTCTACGGTATCGTTGACTTGGGCTTTAACTACACCCACATTGACGGGGATCTTCACAACGGTATCGGCTACGACGACAAGGATACCTTTGAAATGAAGTCCGGCCAGCAGTCCGGCTCTCGTTTTGGTTTCAAGGGTACGGAAGATCTCGGCAATGGTTTGACGGTTGGTTTCGTTCTTGAAAACGGCTTCTCCGCTGACACGGGCGCTGACAATGCCACGTTCTTCGATCGTGAATCCATGCTCTTCCTGCAGGGTGGTTTCGGTAAGGTTGCTTTCGGCCGTATCGGTTCCTTCAACCAGGGTCAGGGTTCCTTCTCCAAGATCGGCATGCTGACGCCGTTTGGTACGTCCTGGGGCGACTACGTTGTTCAGGCTGGCGCCATTTTCGCCTCCTCGACCCGTTATGCCAACTCCATCGTCTATGAAACCCCCTCGTTCGCCGGCTTCCAGGTGACGGCCATGTACGGCATGGGTGACGACGGTGTAGAAAACGAATCCGGTTCCGATCGTTACTATGGTGTTGCAGCCACCTACAAGAACGGTCCGGCTTCCGCTTATTTGGCTGTTGACAGCACCAACTACAAGACCGCTGGTGTCTTGAATGGTCAGAACATTGATGACGCTTGGACTGTTACCCTCGGCGGCAACTGGGACTTTGAAGTGGCTAAGCTGTACTTCGGCGCTCAGTACTTTGACGAAGCCAAACTCAGCAGCCTTGGCGGCATTGTCGGCAAGAGCCCCTACACCAACGGGAATTTCTCTACCGCCAACCTCAAGGCCACTGGTTACAGCGTGACGATCGGTGCCGACGCGCCGCTCGCCGGCGGCAAGCTGATGGCCGCTGCCGCCTATGTTGACGGTGAACAGTCCGATTTCGAAAAGGATTACGGCGAAGGCAAATATGACTTCACCCGTTGGGTGATTTCTGCCGGTTACGATTATCCGCTCTCCGAGCGCACCAACGTCTACGGCGTCATGTCCTACATGGATGACGAAATCGAAGGAACGGGTGACAACAAGGGTACGGATTGGAATCCCAGCGCCTATACCTTCATGGTCGGCATGCGCCACAAGTTCTAATCTGATCTCTTTCTGAGATTGATTGATTAGTTGAAAACCGCTTCGGTTACGACCGAGGCGGTTTTGTGTCCTTCAGAAAAGGATTTTTCTCGCCATCAACCTTAAGTGTTGTAATTTATCCTAGGGTTTACCCCCCCCCCATGCTATTGACTTTTATCATTCCCTTGTAAGCCATTTCTCTTCGGTGCCATGATCGTCCCTGTCCTGCAAGGACTCCGCCGGATTGAGTTGCGTCTTTGCAAGAGTCCGCAACTCTTGTTCCGTCCGGCGGTTTTTGCAAAAACTCAAAACTTGCGAGTCTTTTCTAAGACTAGGAGATTTAAAAATGAAAAAGACTTTGGCTGCAGTTGCAGTTCTCGGTGCTTTTGCCGGTTCCGCCCTGGCTGCTGACGTTCAGCTCTACGGTATCGTGGATACGGGCTTGGGCTACAACCATGTCGATGTCGACAACTTTGACAAAGGGGTAAACCTGGGAGATCCAGTATTCGGAGGTTCGGGCACATACTCAGCTTCCGACTCCGACTCCTTCTCCATGAAATCAGGTCAGGCTTCCGGTTCCCGCTTCGGCTTTAAGGGTACAGAAGATCTCGGCAACGGCCTGACGGTCGGCTTCATCCTTGAAAACGGCATTCTGTCCGATACCGGTGTTGACGACGGTGTAGCATTCAACCGTGAATCCAGTCTCTTCGTTCAGGGCAATTTTGGCCGTTTCGCCATGGGTCGTCTCGGTTCCATCAACAACGGTCAGTCCTCCTGGGCCAAGATCGGCATGATTAACGCCTTCGGAACGTCGTCCTGGGGCGGCATCACCGCTCAGGTCAGCAACCTGATGTCGACCGCCGGTCAGTGGGACAACATGATTGCCTACGAAACACCTGATTTCGCAGGCTTCAAGGTGTTTGCTCAGTACGGCATGGGTACCAAGAACGAAAACGAATCTTCCAATGACCGTTACTACGCCATTGGTGCCACCTACAACAACGGCCCGTTTGCTGGCTATTTTGCCGTTGACTCCATTAATTACCAGACCGCTGGTCTCAACACCCGCCTCCAGGATCGCGACAACGTTGATGACAGCCTGACCGTGACTCTCGGCGGCAGCTACAACTTCGAAGTTGCAAAAGTTTATCTGGGCGTGCAGTACTTTGATGAAGTCAAGCTCAATTCCCTCGGTGGTGTTACGAAGGATCTGATTGGTAGCTATGACTTGAACAAGGCATACAACAAGTACCATGAAACCTCCTACGACGCACTTACCGTTGGTAATTTCCTCAAGGTCAAGGGTTATGGCGTCAGCCTGACTGCTGACGCACCGGTTGCCGGCGGCAAAGCCATGTTCGGTGTCGGTTACGTGGACGCTGAAGCTGCAGACAGCATGACGGACATGGCCAAGGACGCAGGCGGCAGTGCAGATCTGGATCTTAAGCGCTACATCGTAAGCGTCGGCTACGACTACCCGTTCAGCAAGCGTACCGACGTTTATGCAGTTGCCTCCTATTCTCAGGATCAGCTTGAACTCAAGGGTGACTATTCTGGCGATTGGGATCCCTCGACCTATTCCTTGTACGTCGGTCTGCGTCACAAGTTCTAATCTGATTTCTCTTTGAGAATCTCTGATTAGATCTAACCCGCACCGGTTCGCCGGCGCGGGTTTTTTACGTCTGACCTGTGCTCGAAGCATTCAACGCCTATAATCGGCCTCTTCACTCATTCTTCTTGTCTGTTTTCTTTTTGTGTCTCTTCCTCTCACCATGCTTCAATCGTGCTGGATGCTTGTGGCTTCGCTTTTGGGGAATGCGGACGAAAACTTGGACCAAAAATCAACGAAATGAGGTTCAGGTTATGTACACGCAAAAAGAAATCAACAAGGTGCTACGGATCTACGACAAGTTGCGTTCGCAACGAGAAACTGTTCGTGTTCTAGGATACCCGTCACGCAATCTACTGAGACAATGGCTCCGGGAAAGAGACAAAACAGGCCAAGCGATCGCCAAGCACAGAGGGGATCTTGAGCTGAAGAAAAAAGCTGCCAAAACATACATTGAGCACAGGCGCGATCTATCTGCCGTAATCGATTTGCTTGGCCACCCCGTAACACGGCGAACGGTGCAGTACTGGGTTCAACAGTTTTATCCCAAAGCTCGAAAGCTCGTCAGCGGGCAACTTAAGCTGCAAGCCAAACGATATTCTTGGGAAACCAAGGTCAGAGCCGTACTTGCCATGAGGCGGTCTGATCGTACGGTCATGAGTGTGGCTCGAGAGTTTTCCGTGTCTCGTCAAACGCTTTATGCTTGGGATAAAGAAATTCCCAAGCCGCAAATCGATGTACCGGAGCCAGCCATGTCACCGATTCGAAAACCTCCGAAAGCGACGGCGGTTTCACCGGAAAATGAGGAGCAACGTTTTGAACGCGCTTGCAAGAGAGTCGAGTTTCTTGAGAAGCAAGTGACGCGTCTTGCCCTTGAGTCCGAAGAACTGCAAAAACAAATTCGTCACCTTCAACTCCAAAAGGATGTGCTCGTAGAGGTGGCCAAAATCTTAAAAAAAGGCGAGGACGGCAATCCAACAACCTTGAGCAATCGCGAAAAAACGATCGTGATTGACGTCCTGCGAAAAACCTTCAAGTTTAAGGATCTTCTGGAAGCTTTGAGACTTTCCAAGAGCAGTTATTTCTATCAGCGCACAGCCTTATCCCAACCGGACAAATATGCGCCTGTGAAAGAGCAAATACGCGAAACATTCAACCGGAATTACCGCTGCTACGGCTATCGAAGGATTTGGTACAGTCTTCGGCGAGACGGCTTCCGACTTTCGGAGAAAGTCGTTCGGCGAATCATGCGTCAGGAAGGCCTGTACGTTTACTATCCTAGAAAACGCAAATTCTGCTCGTATTGCGGAGAAGTTTCCCCATCGGTGCCCAGCCTGCTCAAACGTAATTTCCGAGCAACGTCTCCCAATCAAAAATGGCTGACGGATATCACTGAATTCTCATTGCCTGCGGGCAAAATCTATCTGTCGCCGATCATTGACTGCTACGACGGCATGCCTGTGAGCTGGACCATCGGCACCAGTCCGACAGCTGAACTGGCCAACACGATGCTCAGGCAGGCTGTCGCTACGTTAAAACCGGGCGACAAGCCTATCATTCACTCGGATCGGGGCGGGCACTATCGTTGGTCGGAATGGATCGAAATCACAAAGAAGGCATCTTTAACAAGATCAATGTCAAAGAAAGGTTGCTCGCCGGACAATTCAGCGTGCGAAGGATTTTTCGGCAGGATAAAGAATGAGATGTTCCATGAGCGGGATTGGCGCGATGTTTCGCTCAGGAAGTTTATGCAAATTTTGGATGATTACCTGCATTGGTACGCAAGCGAAAGAATCAAAATCACACTCGGCGGACTAAGTCCGGAAGATTTTAGGCGAAGGCATTTGAGCTGTCGATTAGCCGAAATGCGCTGAAAATTAGGTTCGACTTACCCCCACCCTGCGGACTACGGCCCAGTAAGTAGGCTGAGCGTCCGCAGGGTGGGGATAAGTCTGTCTTTTGCCTGTTGGTGATGGTTCCGTGAGGTGTTTTTTCGGTCAATCGCTTCCAATCTTAATGACGGGAGCGTGCCATTTTTTAGACAAACAAGCAGGCGCAGTAGCGAGATTTCAGGTATCGTCAAAAAGTCCAAGAAAATGTCCGCACTCTCGGATGGCTCAATTCTTTGTCGTTTTGTGGAAGCTTACAGTGTCACCCAACATTTGTTGTCAGTTGCTTCGTCTGACAATTGTCAGCACTGTCGGAAAAATTTCTGACAACTTTCAACTTTGTCTAAGCATCAACCCCCCGATCTGCGGGGCTTCTGGCTCGAGGGCTGACAGCAAACAGGGTTGTCAGAGCAATTTCTGACAGCTGTCACTTTTGTCAAAAAAATTTCTGACAACCGTCAGCTCTGTCATTCGGCTGAAGAAGTACCCTCCAGATGACATCCAGGCTCTGGAGTTCTCTGTATAAGTGAGATGAGGGTGCTTTTTCCGGACTTGTTAACGAGGGCGAAATAGGTCACGATACCTTCCCCCCTGTTAGGAGTCCTTCTCATGGCTGCACCTCGCCGCAAATACACCAACGAAATGAAGCTCAATGCCGTCCACCTCGTTCAAAATGAGGGACGTCGAGCCTGCGATGTCGCTGACGAACTCGGCATTGACCGCAACACCCTCTACGCGTGGTTGCGTGATGCACGCAACGGCAAACTTTCCAGCAGCGAATCTGCCCGCGAAGTCACGCTCGAGCAGGCCGAGATCACCCGCCTGCGAGCCGAACTGGACCTCTCTCGTCAGGAGTGTGCGCTCTTAAAAAATTCGCGGCGTACCTCAGCACGACCGGCCTTAAGTGAGGTGCGCCTTCATTCGTGAGACTCTTGCGGATCCCAGCTCTACGGCATGCCTTTGTCAGAGCGGTGTCGAATCCTCGGCGTCAGCACCAGCGGTTATTACGAATGGCTCGGCCGACAAGAAGGTCGCCCCCAAAAGAAACCGAATGAGCCTAAACGAGCAATGCTCAGCGAGGAAACCGTAATGGCAAGCGTTCTCTGTTTACGTGGGTTGCTCGGCTACACCCCCGGCTATCGACAGTTCCATGAGCTTTTGCGCAGACAGGGGATTCAGGTCGACGTTTCTCGCTTCCAACATCTGCTCAGAAGCAACGGCTTCATCGGGTATCGGCACCGCAAGCGACCTTACAAGACAACGGACAGCAATCACGACAAGACGGTGTATCTCAATCTGCTCAATCGCAATTTCAAGACCAGTAGGCTCAATCGGGCTTGGGTCTCGGACATCACGTACCTGCCGACGTCCAACGGACCGGCTTACTTGGCAACATTCATGGATCCAGGTAGCCGGAGAATCCTGGGATGGGGTATCGACACCAAGATGACGACGCAACTCATCATGACCGCCCTTGACATGACCGTAAAAACACGCGAGCAGGAACGGCTGTCCGTAGCAGGCACGATAGTGCATTCGGATCGGGGTTCGCAGTACTGATCTCAGCAGTTTCAAAGCCGTCTGGCTCGGCTCAACTTGTTGCCCTCAATGAGTCACTCGGGAAACTGCTGGGACAACGCGCCTAGCGAATCAATTTTTAGCTCGCTGAAGCACGAGGTTCTTGTTGGCTGGAAAAGGTTTACCGACCACGCGGCAGCGGTCACTGCCGTGATTCACGAGATTCGTGTCTATAATCAAATTCGTCCTCATTCCGCTATTGCAATGAAGACGCCACTTGAATACGAAGAAGATTTGGTAAAAAGCAAGTCCGTCAAACCTAGCTCTTAAGCACTTCACGCCTGTCTGCCCGGGGTAGCAAGTCCGGATTTTACTCCCCGCCCCTCACATTCAACACGCATCGCTATCACCATGACTTGAATGAATTGAACCAGAAGTGGAACAAAGCCGAGCAACATGTCAGCAAAGGCAAGCCAGCCGCGGCAGTAGCAAGCAAAAACGGCTTTAAATCTTTCATCAAGGTCAGCACGAGGAGCGCGACACGCAACACCGATCTCTACGTGAAGTGGTTGCGCTGGTGTGGCGCTGTGTTGACCAACATTGAAGACCGGGAACCAGAGTGGATCTATGACAAACTGCGCCAGCTTTGGCGCATTGAAGACAATTTCCACAGTTCAAGACAAACCTGCAAGCCTGACCTGGGTTCGTTTGGACACAAAAACATATCCGCGGGTGTTTCGTATTCAACTGCATTGCACTGATGATGCAAAAGATCTTACAGAGGTACCTCAACAACCAAGGCGTACACGTCTCCGCAACCGAACTGATGGAGGCTCTGTAGCCAATAAAGGTGAGCCGCTTGCGGGAATGAAGAAGACCATCAGCAACCTGTACAGCTGCAGCAACACACAGACGCTGTCGAGGTCGATGTCGGACGCCGACGGCAATCCGATAACCCTACGGGAGCTTTGCGACCGAATCCCGAGGGCATGCGATATGGAACCGCTCAACAGCCTTTAATCCACGTCGCCCATCAAACGCAAACTTAAGGTGAAGTTGCCGATTCAGTGATTTCTACCAACAAAATCCAATAACTGAAAATCGAGCTGAAAGCCCCGTCTCACAGGAAAAGGGATCGGGGCTTACAGCCAAATGAGCCTAAAGTCTGGGTTGAATTCAAACGATTCCATATTTTTAGCTAATCGTTGATTTCTGTCTGTACATAAATAACTTGAACCTCTTTCCGTGAGTTTGGTCTAAGTTTTTGTTCGCATTCTCCAAGAAAGGTGCCCACATATGTATGACCAAAATGTAAACCGCGCAGGTCGAGTCCGAAGGAGTTTTGGAATCAATGAAGTGCGTTGCATTACTACAATTTGGTAACCATTGAGCTGTCGTGTTAATAATAAACAGCTCTACACAAGACGAACAAACATTGGTCCGATATGTGTAGAGCTTTGAGAATAGAAAGTGAAATTTGCAATCAAAAAACTATTGTATCGTAACTCTATTTTTCCACATTTCGGCATCTTTGTGAGAGAAATTTAAGATGCAAAACAACCAACTTATATCAAATGTTTATAATATTCATCGAAAATAAATTCATGTTTGCCTCTTTTGACCTGCAAAACCCGATGAACAAAATCCAACCAGTTCTCATACACTTTTGTTTCATTTCTTTCGACAATTATTTTTCGCGCCATTTGACTATATCGTTGTCTTAAACTGATTGAGCTCATCATGATTCTCATTGTCAAAGCTAGAGATTTAAAATCATTAATATTTGGGGCTAATAGTCCATTAATCCCAGATTGGATTAGGCAATTCACACCTTCACATCGCTCAAATCCAATACTTGGCAATCCGATTGCCATTGCTTCTACTAATGAAATTGAAGATCCTTCGTAGTTTGAAGGCATAACAAAAATATCGGAATTTTTTAATTCTTCCAATAATTGATCATGCTCGATCTGGTCATGCCAAAAAATACGGTTTTTAAATTTGTTCTGAGCAAGAACTGACTTAAGTACATCCGCGTCGTTCTTGTCAAAGGCTGCGCCATATAAATGCAATGTCCAGTTGGGAAAATCGCTTTGCAAGCTTTCGAATGCTTTGATTAATATAGGTTGATTCTTCTGCTTAAAATGAATTCGTGCAACATTAATTAATTTATAGTTTTTCTTAAAACCAATACTTGCGAAACTTTTCGGAGCAGCTATTGGATTATGTATTACTTGTACCTTTTCACGATATTTTATATCGACAGAATCTATATAGTTCTCTTCTAAAATATGAAAAGCATCACAATAATTAATCAAGTCATTTCTAGACTTCAATTGACTTTGTGGAAGTTGGTTAGCAGAGAAATCTGGGGCAAAATGTTCAGAGAATGCTAAAGGAACAGATTTACCCACTAAGGCTAGTGCAAATTGCATGAAAACATTTGCCCCATCCATAACTATAATGCCGTCAGGGGATATTTCATCAATTATTTTTGACAGATTTCGAATATTTTCTCTTCGCAAACCAAATGTAAAGTTAATCACATTTATTTGACTTGGTAAATCATAGACTGGTTTATTAGCAATTTTCAAGCCCCGATCATGAGTTATTACTGTTACTTTAAATCCATTATTAACCAGAACGGGAGCTATCTTTGATATCAGTTGCTCTATCCCGCCTCGTATTCTCGTCATAGCAGGGGTATACAACAATATATGTTTATTATTTTGGCTTTTGTTTGATTGCTTATTTAAATCCAAGTTGTCTAAATTTACTTTGCCAATAATCGCAGGCGTCGTGAATGCATATTTTATGAAGTTTGAATTGCGTACATTTAATTGATTGAAACTTTCATGCAAACATTCATTGTGGTATTCAAGTAAATTAAATTCTTCAATTCTAGATGTATATTTTTTGGGGTTGGAATGCTCATGTACAAGAATATCTAAAATATTTTCAGAATACTTCTTATTAAAAATAACCTCTATAGGAAGATCGAACTTTCTGAACATCCAATTTAACAATTTTGCACTCAACTCTTTCGAATTTTCTTTCAGAGAGAGATCTGCAAAAGGTGTTAATCTATTCTTTTTGCAAATAGATATGACTTGTTTATCGAAAATTAACGACGCTTGGGCTCCAACCGAACTCGTTTGTGCCACTACAAACTTCGCACGAGGAATTAGAAAACTACTTAATCCTTCGATAAGAATATTTTCGGCTTTGTAATGAAAATTCTTGAATAATAACCTTGTGTTATATACAAAATTTGCTGACAACACCGGATATTGAGGATGTTCTGTCACAAGAATATTTTGAGAATTGTATTTAGACAATACATATAGCAATGCTTCTTGTTGAGAGAAAAACTTAGAATAAAGCCTTAGAGCTGAGACTCCCTCATATTGGAGTGGAAATAGGACATAATCCTTGAAGCCCTCCAATATGTAATTGATTCCAATCTCCTCAAATTTATTTTGATATGCCTCTTTTAAACTTTGAATTTCTGATAGCTGTAATTGATTTTGTTCATCTTTTAAGATTTCTTCCAATCCCAATGAATTAAATATATCCGTATCATCAATACCATAAGGATCAAAATGAAACAATGTCGGAAATGGTTTCCTGGTACATATTGATTCTACAAAGCTGTATATTGGAATATCCTTATATATACTCCGCAATGCCAGTCCTTTATCTGCGAGACAAATTATTAAATCAAATTTACAAGATCCGTTAAGTTCTGGAGCTGCCTTTTTAAGATAATATGTCGACCTTTCGATTTTATCTTTGTCGTTAAAAATAAAATCCAGCTCATATCTATGTTCTTCATCTATACTTTCATAATCAAAGTAGATGATTTTTTCTCGATCAACACTAACTTCATTTATTTGAAATTTATTCAAACAAAGATAAACATCTGCCAGACCTTCAAATGTATGAAAAAAACGTTCTCCTACTTTCGCCCAATGCTTAGAATTATAGAAACTAGCTCCCTCGAATGTGGGCTTTGCATAAATTAAAATTTTCATTCTTATCCCTCGAATCTGTTGCTATAGCCTAATTTTTGCATTATATGCCTAATGCTTTTGCCCGCATAAACAAATGTAATTCTCTTACGGATATTTTTATTTGATGGTTTGAGTTCTGCAGCTTTATATAAGCATTTTAAGGCTGCTTCATTGTCGCCAGAATCGATAAATTTTTCAGCAAGTATTCGCAACGCTTTTGCATTTATTTTATTGCCATTATCGCTTTTTATGTCATTGCTTTTTTGTTCTACTGCGGCTATTGGAGTACTTTGATTTTTACTAATATTCTTTACGTTTTTGTTAATCCAATATCTTGGATTGTCCAAATATAAATTTTCTCCAGTTATTGAGTTTTCGTATCTGATCATTGAGTAAATAGTCTTATACTTATTTCTTTGATCAAATAACGAATCAACTAGTCGTTTGACTAATTCTTTGCTATAAAAACGCTTCCAGACAATACTTTTCTCGGACTTAACAAACTTGGTGATAAATAATTCAATTCCGCTATGGATAGATTCAAGAGCTAGAATACCTCTACAACCCCAGCCGACTTGTTTTTCATATTTTAGGATTGGTTGGTCATCGATTTTATCGATTGATAATAAAGATGGTGCACACTCAAGAAAAAATGGCTCGAAGATTGGGCTTAAATTTTCACCTAATTTTACGTAACTAATATCTAGAAAACTTGAAAATCTGGAATTTTCACCAATTCTCTTCCAAATATTTTCATGCGTTCGATAATAACAAAATTCTAATTTCTTGTTAAAAATTCGCTCTAGCGACTTTTGGGAACTGCCAGTATAGCCCAAATCAAAAAAGATACAATCGTCTATATTGGTTATAATATTGCTGTAAAACTCTTTTATTATTTCTTTTTGTCGGCAAGCATAGATAAAAAATTCACTGGAATTAGTTTTTAAAAAATTAATCAGGGCATCTTTTCCTATCTCTTTTATTCTGGCTTTTCTATCAAGGTGATTTATCGCTAGTAATTCTTCTAGTCTTTTTTCGTCTACAAATGCAAGTCTTGTATTGACAAAATCATCGACAGTTGTCCCATCTTTTATGGGGTGTTCATCAATTGTTTCATAAATATCACTTTCATACGTGTAATTAAAGGCGTATGTAAAAACTCTGGATATTGGCAAATATGTTAGGTTTATATTTTCAATTTGCCCATTACTCATTAGTAGTTCAAGGCACTTTAGTAATGTGAATCCATCTCGACGTAAGAGGACAATGTTGCTCTTTCGTTTCAAAAGAGCTTGCTCATACAACCAGTTGGCCACATTTAAAATTATGGGGCCTCCATATTTATATCCTAATTCTTTACCTAGTTGATGCAAATTATTGCTATTGTTGCTCAATAACGAAAAGTTTGACTTTGCTATAAGCGCCAATAGAATTTTTTCTTTTAAATTAAGATCTTGAGAGAGGCAGTTAAAGTAGATATATTCATCATCCTTATTGAGCTTGTTTAAATCCTCGTTAACGGATATGGTTTCCAATCCGTATTTTTTTCCATTCTTTATGTCCGAAACTAAATTATCACCTATGTGTAATATTTCGGATTCAGAATCAACTATTCCTTTTTTCTTTAAATCAGAAATAACCTCTTCAAATAAAATGCCCGATGACTTCGTTTTACCTGATTCGCTTGAAATATAAATCTCATCAAAATATAAATTTTCTTTGATAAGAATTTTTTGGATAAAATCCTTATCCAAATACATGTCGCTAATGCAAATTACATATTTTCCAGCATCCTTTAGTCGACAAATTAATTCCGAAATTTCTTCAAATGAATACGCTAATTCTTCAACCTTCTTTTCAATATCAATGAATTTCTCTATTGTGCATATTTTCGTGGCAATCTTAAATTGCTCATATATTTTATCTAGTGAAATTTCATTGCCAGCCCCAGTGTCTTGTATAGCTTCTCTTTGCGCCTGTTGTCGCTTTCTATTGAAATTAACTATCTTGCTTTCCGATAAATTTGAAACCAATTTGAACTTATCTTCAATGTTGAAGAATGGTCGAAACAAAACGGTGTCATACAAGTCAAAGCTCACAACTTTAAACTGATTTAATTTTGCGGCCTTTTCGATACTTACAATATTCATAACATTTTTAAACTAGGATAGCTAATAGGCAATTATTTACTCGGATTTAAATCTAAACTTAAGCTTATTTCTCTGAGCGATTTCAATCGGAAGGATTTCTGCGTTCTTTGCCGTCAAC
>ENA-OPXB01001098-OPXB01001098.1-human-gut-metagenome-genome-assembly--contig:-NODE-1098-length-15752-cov-10.260241_pt1 | contig 15752 bp, 11 predicted proteins | sample MGYA00241516_ERZ502024 | MGnify/ENA primary metagenome ERZ502024 (study PRJEB25962, sample SAMEA2041926) | human gut metagenome | biome: human gut; feature: human-associated habitat; material: faeces...
TTATTATAGATTATATGACCTTAAAAAATCTGTCCAGTTAATTGTAACCTATCCAGCGCAGAAGCTCATGGAGCTTTGGATAGGTCTCGTCGATCACTTCCCGGTGTAAACGCTGACGGAACTCCGGCACATCCGAATAGAGTCGGATCAGCTCCATATCCTTAGAACCAAGAACCGCACGGCGCACAGCGGCATTACCCTCGATGACAGCATTTTCACGGTCAGAATGACCGCAGGCATTGCGATATGCGGTATCCTCGTAAATGGCGGCAGTCACCACAGGCTTATACTGCTCAAACTGCTCCCCAAGGGTAGGCTTTGGTGTTTCTTTCTCCATCTCCGGCTGCTGGGCTTGAATAGCATCTTCTTCGGCCAGTTCCTGTTCAGACTGGATCTTGTCATACTGTGCCTGTTCCTGTTCGGTAAGATAGCGGTCTTTCTGGACAAGTGAGGTAATGCGCTTGGCAACCTTTTCCCAGTTCAAGTGAACATCCGGGCAGTCCTGCTTTTTATAGTGCAGTCCTTTCCCATCGTGATCTTCGCCGCTGTGTGTTGCGCCGGACAGGGCATGAGAGCGTCCGCCAATGCCATACTCGTCTTTGAGGAATCTCACTTTCTCCTTATCCGTATGGTTTGCCATGAAGAACGCATAGATACGGCCTTTTCCTCCGGCGAAACTGCTTCCGCCGGTCATGGCGGCGTCGATCTCATCCTCGGTAATAAAGTGCTGGACGGTTGGCACTTGGGAAAGCTCTGAAGAAAAGGTCCTGCGGGGCAGGTCAAGGTCCTTCAGGTTCTCCCAGATCTCCCTCGGTCTATGATAGTGAAAACGCAACAGGTCACGGTCCTGCTGATAGGCAGTCCAGAAGGCGGCGTATTCTTCCTTGAGGGTCTGGCGGAAAGCCGGGTCACTCAGCTGCTCCGTCAGGCGGCGGGTCTCCTCCGGGAAACCATTGCCTTTGATCTCTGACAGGCAGGACAAATATCCGTCTTTTCTGGCGTCCTCACTGAGATCGTGATACAGATGCCAGAGCTTTTCCGAGAGGAGGGAGCGTTCATAGCCTGCCGCTTCTGCAAGCTCCACATTGGAGGCAAACTGACCACTTTCCAAAAGCTCCCCGATACGCTCTGCGGCGCTCTCCCAAGAAATGACCTGGGCAGACCTGTCATAACGGACAGACTTCCCATGGGAAAGATGGATACCATCCTCGGCATACCATGCGCTCACACTGCCAAGGCCATTGCCGCCGTGGTACAGCGTTTTCAGTATCTCGGCAATCTCAGCGGTGGTTTTCTGCTTTTCAAAGGCTGCAACCACACGCTCCCTTTGACGGTCTGTATTGCCGCCCAAACGCAGCACATGGTCGATGTCATTTTGGGCAAAAGAAAAAGCAGAGGATGTATGCGCTACATTCTCTGCTTCATCTATGGATTGGATCTGTTCCGCTTCGGAGAGGAACAGGTTTAGAGTCAGCTGTTGATAAGCTCCGCCATCAGGATCTTCTCTGCCTGGGCTTTGCAGTTGTTCATCAGCCCCACCCACTTCATGGGATCGCTGGCTTTCAATTCCTCGGTGGCTCCCGCTTCTTTCGCCAGCTGGGGCATCATCTGCTCCAGTCTGCTCTGGGCGGTCTCGTCGATCTCCAGAAGGTGCTGGTACAACTTCTCGTTCAGCAGCATCTGGTTGTAGAGGATGGGACGGTGTTCCTTCAGGTAGGTTTTCCTCATCCTGCCGTACTTGCCCAGGGTTTTCTCCGGCTGCTGGCTCAGCTTCAGGTCGGGAATCAGATAGTCTCCGTTCTGGATATAGGTCATGGGATTGTTCATCTTGTTTGCTCCTTTCTTGGTTGGCTTCGCGCTCTGCATTTCGGACGGTAACGCCGATCTGCCGCAGCACCTGCTGGTTGATCTGGCTGACCGCTGTTCCCAGCGCCCCGATGGTGGACGGGGTGTTGAAATCAAAGATTGCCATGAAATCTTCGTGGTCGAAGTAGCGTTCCGGCTCCAGTCCACAGCGGGACATCAAAGCGTAAGTGATACTGACGGTGGCTGCTGCCTTGAACTGTACTCCGATGTTAAACTCATCATATTCCTCCAAAAAGGAACCGTCAACGATATAGAAGAAGTCCTGCTGATGCTCCGTCCAGTATTCCTCAGCCAGTTTTCCGGCTACCTCGGTGAGCTGTCCGGCAAGGTCATCACCGGAAACATCATAGGTGCGCTCAAGCATGGCCTGCACCGAATCCAAATGGCGCTCCTCCAGCTGCCACAGCCAGGGAGTGCGGGAATGTTCACGGGTTCCGGTGTCGGAAATATCAAAAACATAGCGCAGGCGGGGTCTGTCCCCGGAATCGTCCACCAGAGCGATTCCCTTGGAGCCGCGCCTTACATACCGGCCCATCTTTTCATTCCACAAATCGTACTCTGCACAGGCGGTGGCGTCCGGACGCTGGGCGTAGATCATCAACTGCTCATGGAACGGGTACTTGTAAAGGCGGGAAGCAGTGGTGAGAAACCCTGCCCATTCCTGCCAGCTCCCCGTGAGCTGCGTTGTTACCTTCTCCGCCATCTGTGCATATAGTTCAGCTTTGGTTGGCATAGTGTTCTGTCCTCCTTTCAGTTTTGGGGTAAAAAGGTGGGGTGGCATATTGCCACCCCATCCCTGCGATTATGGTGTTTACTGGTCAAAATCCGGATACAACTCCAGCTCGGCAAACTCGGCATCACTCATGGCCTGGAGCTTGCCCAGTGCGCTGTCTGTCAACTCCCGCAGCTCGGTTTCCTCCGGGGCCAGCTCGCCGCGCATCTCACGCAGGCTGTCGATCAGTCCGGTGCGGCTGCCGGTATTGTAAATGCACATCAGGTTCATTTCCTCAAAAGTAAAGTTTCCCATATCAAATCTCCCTTTCCGCACTCTTTTTTGGCGCTATCTTTTTGTGTTCTGCCTTGGGCTGGCTTTTCAGCTGCTCCATGACGGACTTTTTCTTTTCCCGTTCCTCCCGATGGGCAGCGGCAGCCAAATCCATGAGGGAAATGGGCTGACCGTTGCGGGCCTGCTGTTCCAGCTCTGCCACCGTAGGCTCTTTTGCGCCATTGTTGATGATACCGTCGATCATGCCGTAATCGTCCTCCACGGCCATCTCCGCATTTTTCAGCGGATTTTCCGGCAGGAATCCGGGGATCTGGGTAAAACCAACACTGTCACAGTAATGACAGGATACCTTACCGTCCTGCTTGATCGCAACGATGTCACTGACACTCATAGAAGGACTGTGAAAATCCGCCGGCTTTTGCAGATTAAACTGCTCATATAGTTTTTCCAGCTGCTCCGGTACCGTGCCAGACTCCCTCAGCGGAGCTGTGTAAATGAGGTCATAATTGCTGCGGTCTATGGAAATGTCATGGGACTTTAACCAATCAAGATTCATAAAGCGCACATTCTGCGGATCGTCACGGCTCACCTGATAGATAGCAAAGCAATCTCTGTTCTGGGATAGAAATGCCTGTTCTCGTTCCTGCTGATGTTCCTGACGCTCCATGACCTTTTCGTGGAACTGGGGGCTTTTCTCCCATTCCTCATGGTCCACACCGAAAAGACCGCCATGATCCATGATTTCCTGCGGGTCAAACACCATGCTCTCCGTATTGTCCTCATGCAGCACATAGACGGTCAAACCGGCGGCATCCAGTTCCAGCGCCCGTTCTCTGGTAACAGGGAGCATCCCATCATAAGAGTATCCGTATTCCTGCATATCCGGTGTGGATACCTGCTCATCCGGCATGGGATATTCATCCAGTGCCTGCTCCTGCGCTTCCGGCAGCTGGGCAGAAGCGGTCATCTGACTTGCCTCTGCCTGCATCTGCTCATAAGCAGCTTCCTGCAAGGTCTCAACCATAGACAAGGGAGCGCGTCTGAGCGAAGTGCTGTCCAGATCGTTATCATCACAAATCTGGAGAACTGCCTTCATGCAGGAAATCTCCGGCATATCCAGCTGACCACCATCCAGCTCTTTCATGGACGCGGCATCGTAAAGGGTATAGTCCCAGCCGCTGTCACAGGACTGGATATGAAGATAGGTGGCATCGTCAATCAGAAACAAAGTCTCCTGCTGGTTGGCGTCCGCCCCCAGCACTTCCATTTCTGGCATTGCCGCAGCCAATTCCTTTACCGCTTTTTGCACCAGAGGATTATCACGGTAATAGTCGATTGCCTGGATGGTGTCCAGGTCAATGGTCTGGCCGGTCAAAATCGGAAAAGGTCCTTCATAGTCGCTTCCGTCTTTCAGTTCAAAACCAATGCCCTTGATCCCGTTCATTCGCTCTGCTGGAATCTCCTGATAAATGCGGACAGCTTCCTCCAAAGACAGGTTATCGTGGTATTCTCCGAGGTTTGGAAATTCCATGCACTCTGCTACATAGTAAGTCAGATTGCTGGTTGGCTGCTCTATCGGGGCGGTTTCCGGCTCTGCCTTTGCATGAGGGTCGATTCCGCGCTCTTTGCAGATTTCCTTATAGTGGCGCTCAATGTCGGAGATCAAAGTGCCGGAGGTTTTGTTGATGGTCTCCAAACTGGCTCTCAGCTCTTTCAGCTCTTTGCCCTGGCTCCAGCTTGCAATATAGCCGAAGCTGTTTTCTCCGGTCTCGATGCCAAAATACTTGCAGACCGCATAGGAGATGCTTTCAGCCTCCACTTCCTCCGTGTGGCGGTTTTTGATTGCCTGTTTTTCTGCGGTTGCATCTTCCTCAACTGCAAGACGCCATTCAAACTGATTTTCGTCCACATAACGCCAATCCATATCAGAAGCAAACTGTTCGGCTTCTTTTTCTGTGGCAAAATCCAACTTGAAATCATGTTTGGTTCCACCTTCACTCTCCTGCACAACCTTCCATGACGGTAGCATTTCATATTTTTTAGGGTCATGGAGCTTGCTGTGGGCAATCTCGTGTACTGTGGCTGAAACCGTCTGAACCTCACTCATGCCCTGACGAATGGCAATTTTCTGATGATCAGCAGAAAAATAGCCGTCCGTATCAGCGGCCATTGCTTCAAAAGTAATCGGCACCGGTGCGCTGCGGCGCAGGGCCTCCATGAATGCCTCATAATTTGGCACATTGCCGGAAAGGGAGGAAGCAAGCTCCGGCAAAGGTTTCCCGTCGGTCTGGCTCACATCAAAGACCTTGACCGGGCGGAACATGGGAATCTCAATTTCTTTTTCCTCTGTGACGATCTTTCCGTCTTTATCCAGAATCGGAGCCTTGGTATCTGGGTCCAGCTTCTGCTCCTCGATTTTCTTCTTATACGGTGTTGGGGCAATGATGGTAATGCCATGCTCGCCCTTTTTTACATGACGCTCAAACTGGTCTTTCCACTTATTGTATCCGGCTACCAATGTGGCGTCCGGCTTCTGCATATAGATGAGCATGGTGTTGTTTACCGAATAGCGGTGGAAGCGGGACATGACGGACAGATAGCGCATATACTTTTCGCTTTCAAACAGTTCTTTGATACCCTGCTCGATGCCATCTGTGATTTCCCTTAGCCGTTCTCGATTGGTAGGTTTATTCTCAGCCATGATTTTCAATCTCCTTTCCAAGTGTGTGATTTCTGCTGTGTGTTCTGCAATCCATGCCTTTTGTTCTTCTTCACTTTCATAAAGAAAAAGGTCCAGCAGGTACTCTACATAGGGTTTCTTCTGGATTGCTTCCACAAAGCGGGGGTGCGGTTCTTCCTCCGGTGTCCTGGGAGAACGGTCGGCTTCCCATTTTTTCAACAGATAGTAGTAATCGGACAGTACACGGTAACAGCGCTGTCGATCCTCCCGAAACTTCTGTGCCTCGGTTTTTTGCCGGACATATCTCCTGCGGGGCGGGGCCTGACTGTCATAGATCAGGCCAAAGTCCTGTGCCAGTTTCTCCGCCGCTTCTTTTGGGGAGAGGTCAAAGAGCTTTGCGGTAAAGTCGATCACATCCCCATCTTCACCGCAGCCAAAGCAGTGGAACCGCTGGTCTACCTTCATGCTGGGGTTCTTATCATCGTGAAAAGGACAGCAGGCCATACCAGTTCGACTGACTTTTATCCCGTAAAACTCTGCCGCTTCTCTGGTGCTGACCGACTGCTTGACCGCTTCAAATACATTCTCTGCCATGTGCCTTTAACTGCCGGACTTTTTCACAGGGGGCTGGTATCCGGCGGCTTTCGCACGCTCACTGGCAGCTTTGCGACGCTCGGCGCTGTATGGCTCCCGGACTGATACACACCGCTTGGGGACGGTAAAGTTATGGGCGTCCTTTCGGGTGATCTGGTCGGGGTGCTTTTTTGCCAGCAGTTCCAGCTTCTCCATCAGACGGGGATCGTGGGTGTAGACCTCAGCCATTGGTTCTGCCTGGTTATAGAGGAGAATGGTTTCCCGTTCCACTAAAGAGAGCTTCATCGGCTGCCTCCTTTCCGCTGGTCAAATTCCAGCTTGAAGTTGGCATACTGTCCATCGTCCTCCAAAACCACAGTGGCATCGTAGGTCTTGCCGGTTTTCTCCGAATATAGCCCCGTCACACGGACACAGCCATCGTTCAGCAGCGCAGACACCACAGCTTTGGTCGGCTGTTTTTTCTTGGCAGCCCACCATTTGTTGTTTTTCCAGATTGCAAATTTGCAAGAATCATTCTGACAGAAGAAGCCTTTTTGCAGTTCTGCAACTTCACCGCCGCAGCGAGGGCATTTGCCCACCACCTCACGGGGCGGAGTGAACAGGTACTCGGTTCCCTTGATGACCTGATAAGTTCCCACCAAGTCTTTCAGCATGGTGCTGATCCCGTCCAGAAACCCCTCTGGGGCAAGCTGCCCGCGCTCGATCTCGCCCAGGCGATACTCCCACTCGGCAGTCAGAAGCGGCGATTGCAGTTGTTCCGGCAGGACCGTGATAAGGGATACTGCATCGTGGGAAGGAAGAAGCTGTACCGTTTTCCTGCTCTTTTTTCGTTCCAGAAAACCGGCAGATACCAGCTTTTCCAAAATACCGGCACGGGTGGCCGGTGTCCCCAGACCTTTTCGCTCGGCTTCCTCCGGCATATTCTCTTTTCCGGCAGTCTCCATTGCGGACAACAAGGTATCCTCCGTAAAGTGCTGAGGTGGACTGCTTTTACCTTCTTTGACGATTGCCGCAGCAACCGAAAGGGTCTGTCCTTCGGTCAGCTCCGGCAGGGCTTTCTCTGCGCCCTCTTTTTTCGGCTCTGCATCCTTCATTTTGGCACGGTAAGCGTCCTCCAGTGCTTTCCATCCGGGGTGCTTCACCGTTTTTCCTTTGGCGGTAAACTCTCCACCGGCACACGCTGCAATCACAACAGTTTCCGAATAGATATGGGGCTGGGCTACGGCGCACAGCAGACGCAGGGCCACCAGCTCCAGCACCGCTTTTTCTCCCGCAGGAAGGGCAGAAAGGTCTGCATCCTTGAGATTTCTGGTAGGGATTACTGCGTGGTGGTCAGTTACTTTCTTATCGTTGATGACCGTCTGCGGATCACAGGTAATGGCGATCCCTTTGCGAAACGGCATAGCGTTGGCAACCAGATTGACCAGCACCGGCAGGCTGTCTGCCATATCACTGGTCAGATAGCGGCTGTCAGTACGGGGATAGGTGCAGAGCTTCTTTTCATACAGACTTTGCAGATAGTCCAGGGTCTGCTGGGCTGTAAATCCAAGCAGGCGGTTGGCATCTCTTTGCAGAGTAGTCAGGTCATAGAGGGCAGGCGGCTTTTCAGACTTTTCCTTGCACTCCACCTTTTTGATTGTGACATTTGCACCCCGACAGGTTTCTTTCAGCTGCTTAGCAGCGGCCTTATCCGCCATGCGCTCCCCGGATACGGTAAGACCGGGCAGCTCCAGCGCCACGGTATAAAAGGGAATCGGCTGAAAGGTGTCGATCTCAGCTTCTCGCTGAACAATAAGCGCCAGCGTCGGGGACATCACGCGCCCGATGTTGAGGGTTCGGTGATACAGCACGGAAAAAAGCCTTGTCGCATTGATCCCCACCAGCCAGTCGGCCTTGGCACGGCAGAGGGCAGCATCCCGAAGTCCGTCATAATCCGCACCGGGGCGCAGGTTTGCAAAGCCTTCCCTTATGGCAGAGTCCTCCATCGAAGAAATCCAGAGCCTTTTCATCGGCTTTTGGCAGCCTGCCAGCTCATAGACGCTGCGGAAGATCAGCTCGCCCTCGCGTCCGGCATCACAGGCATTTACCACTTCCGTCACATCCGGGGCATTCATCAGCTTTTTGAGAATATCAAACTGCTTTTTCTTATCTTTTCCCACCACCATCTGCCAATGTTCCGGCAGGATAGGCAGATCATCATATCGCCACTTGGCATACTTTGGGTCATAGCTGTCTGCATCCGCAAGACCGGCCAGGTGACCCACGCACCAGCTGACACGCCAGCCGTTGCCCTCCAGATACCCGTCCTTACGGACGGTTGCGCCGATCACAGCCGCCAAATTCTGGGCAACTGATGGTTTTTCGGCAATTACCAATTTATGTTGAGCCATGATGGTTCCTCCTCTCTTTGAGCCATCGGGACATTTCCCGGTGACAGATACCTACGCAGGGTCTTCCATAATTCCCGCAACCATAGCAGGGGTGGCTGTGGGGTAAAGAAGGAGGACGGGAAGTTTCCTTCCCGCCCTCCGGCCTGCGTGTCATCATGCGTTCATAGGGACTGTCTGTGAAACGGGTCATTTCACACTGTCCTCATCATCTTCTTCTGTGCTGCCCCCGTCAGCGTCCGGCTCGTCCGACTCCTCATCCTCGGTTTCCCATTCCTCGGAATCTTCCTCGCCATAATCATAATCGTCCAGACTGTCATTGCCCTTGGTCTTAGGCTTGTTCTTAACGAGCTTCAAGTAGGCAAATACGCCACCGCCTCCCAGCAGAGCCAGCAAAAGGACTATCGCAGTCGGGTTCAATCCGACAGGCCTCTCTTTTTCCGGCTCCGATGTTTCTGCCGGAGGTTCCGGTGCTTTGCCCGTACATTTACTCTTATCAGTTGCGCAGACCGGGCAGGCCGTATTGACTGCCCCTGCTTCACATTTTGTTGAACAGCTGCATACCGCAGGCATCTCCTCTTTGGTTTTTCCATCTTCCATCAGCGCCGCAAGGTCTGCATCGTCCACCTGATTCAGAAAGTGAACAGCAGTCTCCTTGTCCTCATTCGCCCTATCAATCAAGATGTAAAAGTAATTTCCAGCTTTGGTCGTAACAGTAATAAGCTGCTTATTGCCTCCAAAATCATCCACCAATGCCGCATTCCCCTCCGGTGTAAGTGCCGGTGCCGGTTCTGTTTCTTCCACAATCACATTGCTGTCATTGGTAGAATCCTCTGCCGGTGCCGCCGGAGCCTGTTCTGACCCCTGTGCGAAAGCAGGGATCGTAAAGCCAAATGCCACAACCATTGTCAGGCAAAGGGCGGAAAGTGTTTTGCAAATTCTTTTATTCTTCATAAGCGGTAGCCTCCTGATTATTTGATTCCGACAGTGCTGTATCTCTGCCGTGGTTCATTCCACCGGAAAGCATAGCGTTCAGCTGTGCTGGAGTCATGCGTAACGCACGAACCATCTGAACGATTTCCAGATTCTCTGCCTCCGTTTTCTGTGCTTCCAGGGTCTTGAGCTTTTCCTGATATTCCGCAATCTTCTCACGGGTTTTCTCAATTTCCTGGTCGATACGTTCAATTTTGTTTTTTGCCATAACCGTTCACTCCTTTCCACAAAGTCTGTTACCAGTTCATCAGGCCGTAGCCCTTAATACTTTGATAATTCAGGTCATAACTTTTGATCTTGCAGGCATCGCCGGAATTTCCCTCCACCGTATAAACACGGCTGCCATCCGTACCGATCACGATACCCACATGGTCTGCTGTCCCATCCAAATCCCAATCAAAGAAAATTGCATCTCCGGGAGCCAGATTGTTATAGCCTCTTGCACCCCATTGTCCATGAGACTGGAACCACGGAACGCCCTGCCACTCACAGCCTGCAAAGCGCGGCTCACTTTTTCCAGCCTGGTTATAACACCAGGATACAAAGCAGGCGCACCACTCCACGCGGCTGTCAAAGCCATACCAGCTCCAATAAGGATAGCCGCCCACATTGCCGACCTGACGCTTGGCCAGCTCCACCAACTGCGGATTTCCGGGACGGGTTCCATTTACAAACTGTACACCGGTCAAGTCCTCGGAATTGCTCATGTCAGGGGAACCACCGCCAAACAACAACGGCTTATTGCCCATGGTCTGTCGGTAGACCTGATACATTTCCATCTGCTCCGGGGTCAGAATCTCCGACGCCACAGCGGAAATGGGCTTGCTGGTGAGTTTCACATTCAAAATGTAATACTCATAGGGGACTTCTTCTGAGGTGGTCTCGCCGGTCTCCGGGTCGGTGGAGGTCTCCGTGCGGTAGCGAATCTCCACTTCCTCAGTAAGCGTCAGCTGATACTGTGCTGCAAACACACGCGCCAGCTCTGCCTGAGCGCTCTGCCGGGTGTAGCCTTGCAAAACGGCAGACAGAAATGCTGCCAGCTCATGAGGGTCATGACCGATCATACCAAGGTCATAGCGATACTCGTCATACCCTGGGTGGCTGCTTTCTATGTTGTCGATTTCCTCCTGCAACTGGGCTTCTCTGGCTGCATAATCTGCCTCCACCGCCAGCATTTCCGGGTCATCCGACGGATAGGTGGTGCCGGAGAGAACGGAACCGATGCTCTGCGCCATCATGGAGCAGGAGGACATGGTATTCATCAGCATACAGGTAATGAGGAACAAAACCCCTGCCATCAGGAAACCCTTCTTGTGGCGCATGACGAATGCCCCTGCCTGCTGTACCTTTTCTTTTACCGTCCTTGCGGCTTTTCCGGTTTTAGATGCAGCCTGGGCGGTATTTCCGGCAGTCTGACCGGCGTGTTTGGCGGCGGCATACTGCCTTTTGATGGCCTGCTTTTGCTGCCAGCGGGAAAGAGGGTTGCTGGCAAACTGGGGATTTTCCTGCAAAGATTTCTGGTACAGAACATTTACATTTGCCTTTTCCAGTTGACGCTCTGCCTGGGCTGCTTTGCGGTACGGCTTCAGCTTGTGGCTGCGATAGCCCTCCCGCACCAGATAAGCGCCGGTCTCCACCGCCTCCTCGGACTTGTGGGCGCTTTCCACGCCCACATTGTCCTGCTCTGTTTCCCGGATCTCTTTGTGGAGCTTGCCCACGACCAGATGGACGGGAGCTTCCCTGACTCCTTGAGAAACTTTGGAAGGTGGCTTTTTCTTGTCCTCAAAGGTCAGCTTCGAGGTCTTTTTTCCGGTATCCGGGTCAACGACCGTCTGCCTGACCTTTTTCTTTGGGATATTGGCCTGCGCCTTATCTGCTCTGGCCGCAGCTTTCTCCGCTTTACGGATTGGCTTTTCCAGTGCAGGGTCAGACCGTTCCTCATCAGTAAAGCGCAGACGCGGTTCCTTATTCAAACCATTCTCCCAGCATGAGGGAGGACATCATGTAGTGCAGCTCTGCATAAATGGCCATTCCCACAGGATCGTTGAACATACAGCCGGACAGGAAGGCGTAAAACTGTGCCACCACATCGGACAGGAGCTTAGCCTCTGTTCCTTCCAGAATCAGGCCGCCCATACCTTCTTTAGCACGAATGGCGCTCCAGACCTCTGCCAGACGGAGAAGCCCCACCTGACCGGTCTCATTCAGTTCGGCTGCCTGATCTGCCGCCGTGCGGCACTCACTTACCGCATCGGCCATGACCGTAAGCAGCTGGCTGCGCTGGGCATTTACCGCCCTGTCAAAAAACATCAGCGGATTTTTATTCAAAATGTTGGGGTTCATCATCATTCATCCTCCTTCTTTTTCAGTTCCTGGGGTTTGGTGGTCATAATGCGGTAAAGCTCGGTATTCTTCGGGAAGTGATCCACGAAAGGCAGGATTGTAGAGCCATAAAACAGCAGGCCCTCGCCCTCACCGGAGTGGGTCACATAAGATAATTGGTGTGTGGAAATCCCCAGCTGCTTGGCGAGGATCTGACGGTCTCCGCCTGCCTGGTTGAGCATATACACGAAGTCGGAATTTTCAAAGATATTTTCCACCTCGCGGCTGCTCAAAAGGTCTTTGACATTCTGGGTGATACCTGTCGGAATACCGCCCCATTTTCTGAATCGCTTCCAGATTTCCACCGTATAGGCGGCGGTCTGCTCCTCCTTCAAAAGCAGGTGCATCTCGTCGATGTAGTAGCGGGTAGACTTGTGAGCGGCACGGTTGATGGTAACGCGGTTCCACACCTGATCCTGTACCACCAGCATACCGATTTTCTTGAGCTGCTTGCCCAGTTCCTTGATGTCATAGCAGACAATCCGGTTATCAATGTCCACATTGCTCTGATGATTGAACACATTCAAAGAACCCGTTACATAGATTTCCAATGCCGTTGCAATGTACTGAGCTTCTTTTTCTTCCTGCTCCCGCAGCAAGTTATAAAGGTCCTCCAAAATCGGCATATTCTCCGGCTTTGGGTCATTGAGATATTCGTTGTAAACCAGCCGTACACAACGGTCAATAATGGTTTTCTGCACCGGCTGCAAGCCCTCCTTACCGCCCACGATCAGCTCACACAAGCTGAGGATAAAGTCAGACTTGAGTGACAGCGGGCTTTCATCATCCGAATAGTCCAGATTCAGATCCATCGGATTGATATAGTTGGTTGAAGTAGGTGAGATCTTGATGACCTGCCCATGCAGACGCTCAACAAGAGGTGCGTACTCCGCTTCCGGGTCACAGATAATAACATCATCACTGGTAAGCAAAAAGCAGTTGGCAATTTCTCGTTTTGCGCTGAAGGACTTACCGGAACCCGGCGTACCCAGAATCAGGCCGTTGGGGTTTTTCAGCAGCTTTCTGTCCACCATGATGAGGTTGTTGGACAGAGCATTGATGCCGTAGTACAGAGCTTCTTTCCCGTTCTGGAACAGTTCCTGCGTAGTAAAGGGCACAAAGATAGCTGTGGAACTGGTGGTCAGTCCTCGCTGAATCTCAATCTGATTGAGACCCAGAGGCAGACAGCTCATCAGCCCTTCTTCCTGCTGGAAGTCCAGCCTGGTCAGCTGACAGTTATACTTCTGGGCAATAGAGCCTGCCTGAAAGATGTTGTTGCCAAGCTGACGGGGATTGTCCGCTGTGTTCAGCACCAGAAAGGTCAAAAGGAACATTCTCTCGTTGCGGCTCTGCAAATCCTGCAAGAGTTTTTTCGCTTCACTGCCGTAGGTAGCAAGGTCAGATGGAATGATGTCCATGTCGTATCCGGCACGGACTGCTTTTTTCTGTTCCTCGATCTTGCTGCGGTCCAGGTCGGTAATCTTCCGCTTTACCGTTTTGATGGCTTTCACCTGATCCACCGACTGAATGTGCATACTCACAATGAGCGAGCTTTCCATATCCAGAAAATCAGCCAGCAAACGGTCATTCAGCTCCGGTGCGAGAATCTGCAAAAAAGAAACAGCCCCGTATTTCTTGCCCATACGGAACTGCTTGCCGGTGCGGAACTCAAAGGAGCTTGGTGCAATAAAATCCTTTGTGGACAGACCGGAAGGAGCCAGCCAGTCCCATTCAAACTGAAACGGGAGTTGTTCATCCATGTGGAATACCGCATGAAGCTGAAAAAGCCTTTCTTTACCGTCCAGCGTTCTGGCAGCTACACCAAGACGCTTGAAGTTATTAAGTATATCGGTCTCAATACGCTCCAGACGGGGCTTGGCGGCTTTGATGCTGTCCGCGTCGATACCAAAGGTCAGGTATTTGGTCTTGATGAGACCGTTGTTACCTCTGGCCAGCTGATTTTGCAGCATTGTGGTGTATTCCTCGCGGATACTGTCAAAGGCGTCCCTCTGGGGCGGGATGGAAATGGAGTTAGCAAAGGTCTCCTCCGATGCCGCAAGGTTCAAAAAAGACAGCTGGAAATGAATCGAGCTGTCAAAATAATTGAGGAAATCACACCAACCCTCAAAGATTGCCGTCTTATCTTCGTTTTGGGAGAGCTGATAGTTGATGTCCTGAAACTGGATGGTCTTTGTGTAGTGGCTGTCCGATATGCGGCAGATTCCGTCCGGCCACATCCGTTCATAAGGGATACTGTCCTGCGCAGATTTTCCTTTTTTGTCCGTGCGGTTAGCGCGGGCAATGGCCGCTTCGATCTGCTTCTTATCGGCGCGGGACAGCTTTTTCTTTGTCTTTACCGGCTGCACAGTTTTTTCCTCGGTTTTTCCGAACATCCGATGCAGCCATTTTTTTATTGCGGTGAACAATGTCATACACCTCCTTATCGAGCATTTCCTGCCGCTTTAATACGGCATAAAAGTTGTTGGTCTGGTAAGGTCGCTGCTTTGGACGGATCACAGCTACTTTGAGAATGTTGCCCACGATCTTTTCCAGGGGCTGTCCATGCTTTTCGTACATAGCCAGCATAAAGAAGGGCAGCATAACCAGCATCATACACATAGCCGCTACACTGTTTCCGGTAGGTTTTCTGAGCAAAAAGAAAAGCGGTACGCCAATAAGCGCTCCGCCCGTGAAGCAGATAAGCTGCCGCTTGGTCAGATTGAACATGACCTTTGTTTTGACTTTTGTTAAGTCCTTGGGTACGGGTACATAAGCCAATGTGGAAACCTCCTTCCGTTTTAGTGCGCCTGAAAGACTGATTTGGCGAGACTGCCGGTTTTGAACAGCGTAAAACATAGCAGTACGGTGTAGCCCACGCAGCTCCAGATTGCCATGATGATGTCATCTTCCAGAGCGATGTTCTGCACCAGCACAGCATAAATTGCCACGCAGACGATAATGAGAAACGCCTGAAAGCCCAGTGCCAGCAGGGATCGGAGGTAATTCTGTCCCATACCGCCCCATTCTTTGCCCATCATTGCAGCCATTGGAACGGGAGCCACCGAAGTTACAAGGTAGATCTCGATCATACGGCCATAAATAACGATAAAGATACAGATATACAACGCCCACATGGTAATGCCAATAAAGAGGGATTGGAACCACAGTCCGAACAGCGGTCCCAAATCCATTTCCATCAGCCTCGGTTCCAGATCGGTCATAACTGAGGAAATGTCAATGGACGCATCCGAATTGATAATCCCTGCCGCCTGCGCCACCACGCTCTGCGCCATATCAAAGACGCCCATCACGATATTCCATGTGTTTGTGACAATGAGGATGGCGGCAGCTGATTTGAACACCCACTTGAAAATCATCCAGGTATCCACATCATGCAGGTTGTTCTTGTCTGCAATCATCTGGATCAGGTCTACGGTCATCACGATAGCCAGGATCACACCTGCAATCGGCACCATGATGGAGTTTGACAGATTCTCAATCATATTGAAAATACTGCCATTCCATCCCTGTGGGGTCTGTCCTACCTGTACGGATATATCCGCGACCTGTTGGTTTACGCTGTCAAACATCCCCGAAAGGTTGCTCATAATACCGCCCACCAGCATTTCTTTCAGCCAATTTGTCAGGGCTTCAAGTAAGAAATCCATACGGTGTCAACCTCCTTTCCGCCGCCCCCGCAGAACTGCGGGAGCGGCAAGGATTTCATGCAGGAACGCTTAGACAGAGAACAGCCCGGAGAGCAGAGGTACAAGAACCATGCCTACCACGGCTACACCAGCACCAGCCATGAGCTGTTTTATCCCCAATTAGGTGTAAAACTCTG
>ENA-OPXB01001105-OPXB01001105.1-human-gut-metagenome-genome-assembly--contig:-NODE-1105-length-15675-cov-2.187260_pt1 | contig 15675 bp, 18 predicted proteins | sample MGYA00241516_ERZ502024 | MGnify/ENA primary metagenome ERZ502024 (study PRJEB25962, sample SAMEA2041926) | human gut metagenome | biome: human gut; feature: human-associated habitat; material: faeces...
ATACCGCTAAATTTTTAATGCCGCGATTGCACTAATCCGTACTTTTTAACTTTTTAATTTAGTATATTTTACATTTACATCGTATTTTTTACCTACTTATTATCTAACTTACGGCAACATTGCTATTGTTCATAATATTTACCCAAAGTACGAATTTGGGCAGAGCGCGACTTTCAAAAAACAGGCGAAAACTTAAAATAAAAAGGCACTTGCAGCATTTGCCGGAGGATGTCTGAGCGCATCGAGTTTCCGCAGGTGCTGCAAGTGGCAAACTTATTTGGTACTGAGCCGTTAAGTTTTTTGAGGAGCGAAGGCTTTTTGATTACTTTTTGGCCTACAAAAAGTAATATGAGTAAAAATGTAAATAAAAATATAATAACCTAAATTCAAAGCCCCAAAACCATCTAAACAAACCAAACATAATCTCTTGACTTAATCGTTAACCTGTTTTATATTATAGTTAACCAAAATAAGAAAGAAGGTTAACCATGCGTTTTTCCGTCAGTGATATGTGCCAGACCGCTTTGCTTGCCGCTTTCATAGCCGTCAGCGGCAGTTTTAAAATTCCTTCATTAATTCCCGGCAGCGAATTTCAGCTTTCGGCGCCGGTTGCAGTTGCGGCCTGCGGTATTTTCGGCATCAAAAAATACCTTACGGCAGGTATCGCGGCTTCTGCCATCTGCCTTATTCTCGGCACGCAAAATGTTTTTAATGTGCTGATTGCGCTTTCTTTCCGCGCTGTAATTGCCGTAATGTTTGCCTTTATGGGCAGTAGCAAAGCCTTTTACATAATTGCCGGGCCTGTCGCCAGCGCTTTAAGCCGCCTTGTGCTGGCGCTTTTTGTCGATAAGGCCGTTTATGCCCTTATCGCAGCCGCAGTGCCGGGCATGATTTTTACCGCCTTTGCCACGCCGCTCATTGCCGGTATTTTAACCAACCTGCCCGTTTTAAAACGCGCGCGTATGCCAAAGCAAACTTAAAAGCCGCGATAGAATATTATTACTTGCCCCGCTTGGCCTATAATGTTAAAATATTAGATAGAATATTTTAACTGCAGCACGGAGGTCTTGATTATGATTTTGCAGGAATCAGGCGAAATGTATTTGGAAACGATTCTGCAATTACAGCAGAAACAGGGTAAAGTGCGTGCCATTGATGTGGCAGAACAGATGAATTTTACTAAAGCCAGCGTCAGCCGTGCCATGAGTATTTTAAAACGCGAAAACTTTATTCTTGTGGAAGCAGGCGGCAATATTGTGCTTACCGATGCCGGCCTTGCCAAAGCGCAGGAAGTGCTTGAACGCCATAAAGTGCTTACCCGTTTCTTTGCCGAACATATCGGCGTACCTGCTGATATTGCCGAACATGATGCCTGCCGCATTGAACATGTAATCAGCCCGGAAACTTTTGAAGGCATAAAAAAACATCTGGCTGAATGCAGCATTAAAACCAAATAAAAAACACCATCAGGCGGATATCAGAACCTTTCTGTCGCGGCAGAAAGGTTTTTTTATAAAATTTAAAGGAGTGAATCTTTTGCAGAAAACATTTAACCCCCTTTTTGCTGCCGATACGGGAGCAGGCTACAAATTAAGCAACGAAGTAAAAACGGCAACCCCTTCCCTTCTGGACGCCGCTCAAATTGGCGTATACGTTTACGAAAACCACGAACTATCAGCTTTGCCGGATAAAGACGCCATTCTTGTTACAAGCTTTGGCACTACTTATAAAGAAACGCGCCGCCGCACCATTAATGCAGTTTTTGAAGAAATAAAAGCCGCCTGCCCGGGCGTAAAAGCCGAACTTGCCTTTACCTCCCATATTGTTATTGAACGCATTAAAAAGAATGAAGGCATAACTTACCCGACGCCGGAAGAAGCGCTTGAAGCACTGCATAAAGAGGGCTATACCCGCGTTGCCATCTGCTCGCTGGATATTATTCCCGGCATTGAATACGCTTATAAAACTTTTGTTTTTAACCGCTATAAAACCCTGTTTAAAAAAATGTCGCTCGGCACGCCTCTGATGTACTGGATGGGCCAGGAAGACCAGCGTGACGATATTAAAGACACCATGCAGGCTTTAAGCACGCAGTTCCCGCAGCCTGCACCCGCAAGCGCCGTTCTTCTTCTGGCGCACGGCACGCCGCACCCGGCCAATGCTTATTATTCGGTAATGCAGAACCGCCTCAACGAGCTTGGTTTTGACAACGCCTATATTTATTCCGTAGAAGGATGGCCGCACCTTGATACCGTTATTCCGCTTTTAAAAGCGAAAGATATTAAAGAAATTACCATTATGCCCGCCATGATGGTTGCAGGTGACCATGCCAATAACGATATGGCCGGTGACGATGAAGATTCGCACAAAACCATTTTGGAAAGCTGCGGCTTTAAAGTAACGCCTTATCTGCATGGTATGGGCGAAAACGAAAATATCCGCCGCCTGTTTGTTGCCCGCGCATTGGAAGCCTGGCAGAAATTAACTGCGGAATAAAGTTTTTGTTTTCAGCGTTTAATATATAAGCTGCACTTATAAACTTAACAATTTATTGATATTTTAAAAATTTTCTGTAAATTTATAGCTTTTTTGCTTGCCTTTGCCTGCGGTTTTAGCTTATACTGTAGTTAGTTCTAACTATAAAACAGAGAGGATGATTAGATGGGTATTGTAATTTCCGCACTTGTAACATTTTGGGTAGGCTTTCTTATCTATAAAAAATATAAGCCGCAGCCCGTACTTTTTCTGGGCGGCATGATTTTAATGTACATTGCCGTGCTTTGCGGTTACGGCACAATCCTGCCGGAAAAAGCATCTACCGGTTCCTGGTTCTTCGACGCATTTGAATTTATGCGCAAAACCATGAGCTCCAACGCCGCAGGCCTCGGCCTTAACATTATGTCCGTAGGCGCGTTTGCACGTTATATGGACCGCATCGGCGCCTCCCGCTCACTGGTACGCTTAACCATTAAACCGCTGCTGGCATTAAAATCCCCTTACCTTGTACTTTCCGGCACCTGGGTTGTCGGCATGTTAATCGGCCTTTGCATCAACAGTGCATCCGGCCTTGCTATGCTTTTAATGGTAACCATGTTCCCGATTCTTATCGGCCTGGGCGTAAGCCGCCTTGCCGCTACGGCAGCAGTTGCCTCCACCCTGTGCTTCGACTGGAGCCCGAGTGATACCGGTACTATTCTTTCGGCAACCACCGCCGGCGTAGACCCCGTACTGTACTGGACCAACTATCAGGTTCCTATTGTTATGGTAGCTTTTGTAGTTGTAGGTGCGCTGCATTACTTTACCCAGAAATACATGGATAAACGCATGGGCCATGTTGTTAAACCGATGGAAGTTGAAAAAGCAGAAGAAAACCCTGCCGATTCCGCTCCGCTGTGGTATGCAGTTCTGCCTGTAATTCCTCTGAGCCTTATTCTTTCCTTCAGCTCCCTGTGGATTACCACCATTAAAATGAACATCGTTATGGCTATGTTCATTGGCCTGTTCATCGGTGCCTGCTGCGAATTTGCACGCTGGCGCGACGGCAAAAAAGTATTTGCCGATATCCAGACCTTCTTCGATGGCCTCGGCATGCAGATGGCCAACGTAATTACCCTTATTATTGCAGGCCAGACCTTCGCACAGGGCCTGCTCTCCATGGGCACTATCGACAGCCTTATCGAAGGCAGCAAAACCCTGGGCTTCGGCCCGATGGCAATGATGCTGGTAATGGTTGCCATTATCGTATTCAGCTCCATCGTTATGGGCAGCGGCAACGCTCCGTTCTTTGCCTTTGCGGCACTTACCCCTGCTGTTGCGGCACATACGGGCCTGCATCCTGTGCTCATGCTTCTGCCGATGCACTTTGCAGCATCCATTGCACGTACCTGCTCCCCGATTACGGCAGTTATCGTTGTATCTTCCGGCATGGGCAACGTTTCGAGCTTCGACCTTGTTAAACGTACCTTCATTCCGATGTGCGGCGCTTTGGCTGTAACTCTCGGCATGACCTTCTACTATTACTACGCAGGAATTTAATAAGTTTAACTTCAATAGCTGCTGCTTCTGCGGCAGCTATTTGTTTTTAAGAAAGGACTGATACAATGTTTATCTGCGACTGCCACTGCGATACTTTAACCGAACTCTACAATAAAAACGCTTCGCTGTACGAAAACGAACAGCACTTTGATATTAAACGCCAGATTGCCCTTGGCGGCGGCCTGCAATTCTGCGCTATTTATGTACCTACCGAAGTTTTCCGCTATCAGGGCGGCCTGCGTTATACCCTGTGCCTGCTTGATAAATACAACCAGGAAATAAAAAAACTACACGAAAACGGCATTGATGTGCTGCAAGTGCGTACCGCCGAAGACGCAGGCAATGTGCTGAAACACAAAGCGGCAACCCTGCTTGCCATTGAAGAAGGCGGCGCCATTGACGGCAGCCTGGAAGCGCTGCGCTGCCTGTACGAACTTGGCGTGCGTGCCATGACGCTTACCTGGAGCAACCGCAACGACATTGCCGACGGCATTAACGAAGAAGCCACCGGCAGCGGGCTAACTCTTTTCGGCAAACAGGTTGTAGCGGAAATGAACCGTCTTGGTATGCTGGTAGATGTTTCCCACATTTCCACAGCAGGTTTCTGGAGCGTTATTGAAACAAGCACCAAGCCGATTATCGCCACTCATTCCAATGCCAAAAGCCTCTGCTCCCACCCGCGCAACCTTAACGATGAACAGATTAAGGCACTGGCACAAAACGGCGGCCTTGCCGGAATTACCTTTGCAGGGCAGTTTCTTGAAGAAGACTGGCGCAATGCCTGCATAGAAAGCGTGTATAAGCACATCGACTACATGCTGAATCTTATCGGTAATGATGACCATATCGGCTTTGGCAGCGATTTTGACGGCATTTCTCATCCGCCCTATAATATTCAGGGCGTACAGGATTACAAACCGCTTATAGAGTATTTAAGCAGGTATTACGGAGACGAAACCATTAACAAAATTACCCACCAAAACGTAATTAACCTTCTGCAAAAGGTACTGTAAAACAAACAAGGCACGGCTTAAACCGTGCCTTTAATTTTGGTATTGACTAAAGTGAACTTTAATGTGGTAATATATTATTACAGCAGTTATTTAATCAGTTTTCAGGAGGTATTTTAAATGAAGGTTCTTTTAATAAACGGCAGCCCCAAAGCTGAACGCTGCACTTTTACCGCTCTCAGCGAAGTTGCCAAAACATTGGAAGCGGAAGGAATCGAAACGGAAATCGTCCATATCGGCAATCAGGCAATCCGCGGCTGCATTGACTGCCGTGCCTGCAAAAAGAACGGCAAATGCGTTTTTAACGATATTGTAAACGAAGTTGCTCCTAAATTTGCCGAATGTGACGGACTTGTTGTCGGCACGCCTGTTTATTATGCTTCCGCCAACGGCAATTTAATCAGCTTTTTGGACAGACTCTTTTTCAGCACCCCGTTTGATAAGAGGATGAAAATAGGCGCTGCCGTTGTATCCGCGCGCCGCGGCGGCTGCTCTGCCACCTTTGACGAACTTAACAAATACTTCACCATTGTCGGCATGCCGGTTGCCTCCAGCCAGTACTGGAACAGCGTACACGGCTTTACGCCGGATGATGTGCGCAAAGACGAAGAAGGCCTGCAAACCATGCGTACGCTGGGCAAAAACATGGCATTTTTAATTAAAAGCATTGCCCTGGGCAAAGAAAAATACGGCCTGCCTGAACGCGAGCCGCAGATTTTAACCAACTTCATTGATTAGTTTTGCTTATAAATTAAAACACTTATGAAAAAACGGCAGAGTTTTTAAACCCTGCCGTTCTTTTTATTTTTCAGCTGCAACCCACGCAATCTGCGCTGCCATTTCGCCGCATTTGTAAAAATCTTCTAATTTCAGGTATTCTTCACCGGTATGGCAATTAAAATAACCAACCGCAATGCCTACGGTTTCAATGCCGTTAGCGTTAAAATGGTTAGCGTCCATACCGCCGCCGCTCTTTTCAAATTTAGGCTCAACGCCGCATTTTTGCAGGGCTTTGGCAGTAAGTGCCGCCGGTCTGCTGCTTTCATTCAGGCAGAAGGCTTTGTAAAGCACGTCCGAAGAATAATCTATTTTAACGCCGTATTCTTTTTCAATCACGGGCACTGCATCTGCATATTTTTTAAGCAGCGCTTCAAATTCACCGGCATCAGTACTGCGCATTTCACCGTTTACTTCGGCATAATCGCATACAATGTTCAGTGCCGGGCCGCCTGCATGCACCGAAGCAATATTTGCAGTGGTGTTTGCGCTCTGCCTGTTATCCGGAATAGCCAGTATCAAGGCTGCAGCTGCGCGGATGGCGTTAATGCCCTTTTCCGGAGCTTCGCCTGCATGGGAGGCTTTGCCGTGAATTTTATAGCAGTAGCTGCATTTGGCCGGAGCCTGAATGGCAATGCCGCCGATATTGCCTTCGGCGTCGAAAACATAGCCGCTTTTAGCGCGGAATTTGCTGAAATCAAAATGCCTGCCGCCTAAAATGCCAAATTCTTCGCATACAGAAAAGGCTATTTCAATATCGCCGTGAGGCTTATCGGAGGCTTTTAATTTGCGGAGCGCCTCCAATATAATGCACAGGCCGGCAACGTCATCAGCAGCCAAAATCGTACTGCCGTCGGTATGCACAATGCCTTTTTCCTCATCAACAATCGGTTTAATGGCACCGTTATTGGCAACACGGTCCATATGCGCTGAAAAAAGCAGCGGCTCACAATCTGCCGTGCCGCGCAGCACTGCCCTTATATTGCCGGCATTACCGCCGATTTTGGCACCGGTGTCTTCTTCCGTAACCTCCAGCCCCAACGCTTCCAGTTTGGCTTTAAGTACATTGGCAATCTGCCTTTCGTTACGGGAGTTTACCGGAATCTGCACCAGCTCCAGAAATTCCTCCAGCATTTGTTTGTTTTCCATACAGCACCTCCAACAGATATTTATTTTAGTTTAAAACCCAAATTTTTACGCGCCAGCAGCCTTAAAAAGTAATGGTAGCTGGCAAACAAAAATATAGAAGACCCAACCCAGGCTATCGGGCTGGCATAGCATACGCCGGTATAACCGTAATCAATGGTTAAATACGAGGCCGCCGCAGAACGCAGAAGCAGTTCCACAACGCCTGAAAGCATAGGAATCATTGAAATGCCCATGCCCTGTACCGAGTTGCGGTAAATAAAAATCTGGCTTAAAAAGAAATAGAACGGCACGCTTAAATGCAGATACTGCTTGGCTTCTGCCATAACCTTCGGGCTTGGGTTATCCAGAAAGATGCCAATCATTTCCTGCCCGAAGAAATACATTATAACCGCTGCAAACAGGCTGAAAGCCAGAGATAGCTGCGAGCATTTCTTAACGCCGCGGCTTATCCTACCAAACTTGCGCGCACCAAAGTTCTGCGCCGTATATACAGCCATGGCAAGCCCGAATGAAATCATCGGCTGCAAGGCCAGCTGTTCAATGCGCATGGCGGACGTAAATGCAGCAATGGTTTCGGAACCGAACTGATTGCAAATAGCCTGAATAATAATCATGCCAAGGCCAAGCACCGAAAACTGCACTGCCATCGGCAGGCCCATGCGGATATGTTCCCACGCAAAACGGCTGTCCCATTTAAAATCGTTTAAACGCACATGCAGCACCGGAAACTTTTTGGCAATATAAATTATGCACAGCAGCCCGGAAAAGCCCTGTGCCACTACAAGTGCCAGCGCGCTTCCCGGCACGCCCCAGCCAAAGTTAATAATGAATACCAGTGCCAAAACAATGTTGAGCAGCGTAGCCACAATTAAAAAGTAAAGCGGTGTTTTGCTGTCGCCAAGCGAGCGCAGGATGTTGGAAAGCATGTTATAGGCCATCATAAAAATCAGACCGTAAACAATAATCATAACATAGCTTTTGGCGTCCGCATAAAGCTCCGGCGGTATGTTCATAAGCGCCAGCACAGGGTCAATAAACATTACCGCTGCGGCCATCATTATAATTACAAACATTGTGCAAAGCATGGTTGACATTGCCGCACTCCGGCGCACGCCGTCCAAATCGCCTGCACCAAAAAGCTGCCCCGTAACGACACTGAAGCCGCCGCTCATACCCAGCGTTAAAATTACCAGCATCATAAAAAGCGGTGCTGTTGCGCCGACAGCTGCCAGTGCGTTAACGCCTATGGTACGCCCAACTATAATTATATCGGCGATATTGTACAGCTGCTGAAAAACGTTGCCGATTAACAGCGGTATCATAAAAGGTATTATTAATTTCAGCGGTTCGCCTTCCGTCATATTTTTCATAAGTATCCCTGCCTGTATATTAATCAGTCAGACTTATTAGTCAGCATATTCATTCTAACATCTTTTTAAATAATAAACAATCTATTTTATTATTCGCCTATAATCAGGCTTTTACCTTCCATTTGTCAAAAAAATGCAGATAGGTTTCATATAAATAAATTATTCTGCCTGCCAAAACTGCAGCCGCCACCGTGCCAAAGCCAACGCCGTGCAAGCCGCCGAACTCCATAAAGGCAATAATAATGGCAAGCGTAACCAGCGAAATATCAAAGCAGTTTTTAATAAGGCTGAAACTTTTATGGCTTACAAATGCCAGTACATTTACCAGGCCTTCACCAGCTGCCAGAAAAATTTTAGCACGTACTTCCAAAAATACGCCGAAGGCAAGAATAACCACGCTTGCAAGGCAGGCTATCCAGCGTTCAAGAAGCGTATCCGGGTTGTAATCCTGCAAAACCCACATAAAAAAATCTATGCTGTTGCCGAAAGGAATGGTAACTATTACCTGCCCCATCAGTTCACGCCAGTAAAAAGCACGCAGTAAAAGCGGCTGTACGGCAACAAAAAGCAAATTCATTGCTATGGTTAAAAATCCCACGCTGAACGGCGTACAAAGGCTTAAAACCCAGGGTACGCTAGATATTGGCGACGTGCCTAAATTAGCCTTACACGACAGTGCTATGCCGAAAGTCATTGTAGCAATGCCGCAGATAAACATAATAATCCTTGCTTTAAAATGCTGCTCTGTATTCAAAATATATCCTCCCCCTTAAAAAAATACATTTGCAAATTTTTTAAGCTGCCCAAATAAAAAAAGACGATAGCTCGTCTTTTTTTACAGCCACATCATATTAGTCAGCTTTTTAATCAGCCTTTTACTACGGTATTCGTCAGTTTGCCGATGCCTTCAATTTCCACCGTAACAACATCGCCGGGCAGCATCGGCCCGCAGCCCATCGGCGTGCCTGTCAGCACCAAATCACCGGCATCCAGCGTCATGCTCTCGGAGATATAACTTAAAATTTCATACGGGTTATATACCATATCGCTTGTACGGCCGTTTTGTTTAAGTTCACCGTTCAAATATGTTTTAATGCTTAAGTCAGTCGGGTCAAGGTCTGTTTCAAGCCACGGGCCCAACGGGCAGAAAGTATCGAAGGATTTGCTGCGCAGCCACTGCACATCGTCAAGCTGCAAATCGCGGGCGGTTACGTCGTTGGCGCAGGTATAACCCAAAATATAATCCTTTACATCTTCCGGTTTTACGTTGCGCATACGTTTTTTTATAACTACGCCCAGTTCGGCTTCATAAACCACTTCTTTGCTCTGCCAGGGATATACTATCGCAGCGCCATCGCCGATAATTGTATGTGCCGCCTTACTGAACAGCATCGGTTCTTTCGGTACTTCGGCATGAAACTCCTCAGCATGGCTGCGGTAGTTAAAACCAACGCAAATTATCTGTTTAGGCACACAGGGCGCTAAAAGCTTAACATCTTCCAAACGGAAAACTTCATCTGTTATACGCCAGAAAGTTTCCAGGCTGCCATAAACAGTTCTTACTACATCTCCGTCAATAAAACCTATTCTTTTGTTGCCATTCGCTTCAAAACGTATACATTTCATTTAAAAAATCATCCTTTGCATTTTTCGTTGTTCAAAATAAACCGGAACCAGTCCTGCCGCTTCCGCTATTTCCCGGGCAATATCAAGGCGCCTGCCTACATGTTCTTTATAATGGGCATCGCTGCCAAGGGTAACATACCTGCCGCCCAGTTCGCGGAATCTTTTATATAAAACAAGCAAAGAATTAACCGCGTCAGAACTGCCAAGCCTGCGTGTATTAATTTCTATTGCCTTGTCCATTGTTATCAGCATTTTAAAAACTTCATCAAATAACTCCGGCGCTTCTGCATAAACCAGTTCTTTATCGTCGTAAGGCATATAACGGCACATATAATCTATGTGGGCAAAGCTGTCAAAATTATCATGCAGCTTAAGGTTTGCAAGCGTTGCCAGCAGAAATTCCTCTACAGCTTCCTGTTTGGTTTTTCCGGCGTATGTTTTTTCTTCATATAAATCACGCCTGTTCACACAGTGCATAGAACCCAGAATAAAATCAAAAGGATATTTTCTGCCAAGAAGATTATCGTTAGCGGCAGTTTCTTCCTGCATGCCCACCTCTATTCCCAGCAGCAGTTTTTTGCTGCGGTATTGGCTAAGCTGCTTAAAATAATCTTCAATGTCAAAAACAAAAGCTTCCGGGTTGGTAGGATAATCCTCATCCCAGTGTTCGGTAATAATTATGCCAAGGTTTTGATGTAAGGCAGCGGCTTTTGCTTCTTCAGCAGACATTTTGGAATCTATGGAATACTGGCAGTGCATATGTGTATCAAAAATCATTTTCAAACCTCGTGTTTACTATTATACCATATCTATATAAAATTTTTAAAATTACTCAACATTTTACCTAAATATAATATTTTGCCTTTTTGCCGTTATATCCATATAAATCGTTTATAACTGTATTTTTGCGTCAACGCTTATCAGAACATTAATTTTGCTTTTTATGCGCCTTAAAAGCGATTTAAACGCATGAAATTTTCAGAGCAAAATTTTACGGCAATACCTTTTTTTCTTCTTCAGAAAGATTATAAGTTGATTTGCCGTTTTCAATCGGTTTTGCATAAGTACGGTTGTCTTCCCTGCCGTAAATGCTTGAAAGCACCACGCCGTTATTATTTTCATCAAGCAAAGATAAGGAATAGCTTAAATCACTGCCGGTATCGGCAAAAGCGTTATACCGCATAAGTTTTACTTTCTGAACGCAGCCTTTCATCTGTTCGCGCATTGCTTGCTGGTTTTCTTCAAGCGCCTGCATCTCTGCTTTGGCAGCGCGCACTTCCGTTAAAGTTTTGGTTAAAAGTTCATCCCAGTTAACATTATCACCCTGGGTAAAAAAATCATATTTTTCTTTGAGTGCCTGCAATTCTTTTTTCTGGCCTTTATACATTACATATAACATTATCACCAATGCCAGTAAAACTATAATCACAAGCAGCAAATAATTTTGCAGCACTAAATTGATATTCTCCAAAATATTACCTCCGTTTTAAATAAATATGTATGCCAGCAGCCAGGCAATAAATATTGCCGGCAGCTGATTCGAAATGCGTATTTCCAATATTTTCAGCATATTTATGCCGATGGCAGTTATTAAAACGCCGCCGCAGGCAGTTATTTCATTTAAAACCGCTTCCGTCATTACCGTCTGTAAAAAAGCAGCCAGCAAAGTTAAGCAGCCCTGATAAATAAATACGCTGAATGCAGAAAACGCTACGCCTATACCAAGGTTAGCAGTTAAAATTACCGAAATAATACCGTCAAGCGTTGCTTTGGCATATAAAATTGTAGGGTCCTGTTTTAATCCGTCCTGCAAAGCTCCGACAACGGCCATTGCACCAATGCAGAAAATAAGCGTAGATGATATAAACCCGCGCGCAAGCTGCGCTGCAAAACTGCCGTCCTTTCCGTGGTACACCTTGGAAGCTATCCAGCTGCCAAATTTTTGTAAATTGCCTTCAATATCAAAATACTCGCCAATAATTGAACCTATTACAAGGCTAACCACAACTATTACAATATTAGCTGTTTTAAAAGCCATTTGCAGCCCTATTACCACAATACACAGCGCAACACCCTGCATAATGGTCTGCTGCCATTTTTCAGGCAGGCCCCTGCGTAAAACTATCCCGGCCAGTGCTCCGCATATAATTGCGGCCGCATTGGCAATTGTACCCAGGCCGCTCATAATAAGCTCACGCCTTTTATTACCCAGCTCATCTTTTCACCCTCATAAACATATTAAACTGTAAATTTTTCTCTTTTTATTTTATTCTGCTTCGGCTGCTGCTCCAGCAGCTCGTAAATTCTTTCCAAATCTTCAGCAGAATAATATTCAATTTCTATTTTACCCTGTTTTTCATTTTTAGGCACAATTTTTACTTTTGTTCCCAAAAGTTCAATCAAACGGTTCTGAAAATCTCTGCAATAAATGCTGATTTCCGTCTTTTTATTTTTGCGAGTTTCCTTTGCTTTTTTTGTTTGCTCCGCATCATTTTCAAAAGTAATTTCTTCACCGTTCTTTATTTTTTTAACAATTTCTTCCACCGCTCTTGCAGAAAGTCCCTGCTCCGCAATTATCTGAGCAAGTTTTTCCTGTTCCTGTGCATTTTCCAACGATAACAGCGGCCTTACCTGCCCCATCGTTAACGTTTCACGTGAAACTGCTTCGCGCACAGCTGCCGGTAAATTTAAAAGCCTTAAAATATTGGTAACTGCTGTACGGCTGCGGCCGATTTTTTTTGCCGCCTGCTCCTGATTAAAGCCAAATTCATTCATTAAGCGTTTAATGCCTTCAGCTTCTTCAATGGCATTCAGGTCATGTCGCTGAATGTTTTCAACAAGGGCAATTTCTGCCATTTTAGCGTTATCATATTCGCGTACAATAACCGGTACAGTTTTTAATTTAGCAGTTTTAGCAGCACGCCAACGTCTTTCACCAGCTACAATTTCATATTTGGCACCGTTTTTTCTAACTATTAACGGCTGAATTACGCCATGCTCTTTAATACTCTCAGTAAGCTCTGCAAGTTTAGCGGCATCAAAAGTTTTACGCGGCTGAAGCGGATTAGGAATTATATCGCTTACAGCAATTTCTATTTCCTTTTCATGAGGCTGTACTTCTTCAACCGGCGCAATGGTTTCATTATCCGTAAAAATTGCGCCAAGCCCTTTGCCCAAACCTTTTTTATTCATCGCCAAGTACCTCCGCGGCAAGTTCCATATATACCTGAGCGCCTTTGGATTTAGGGTCATAAACTATAACAGGCTGCCCATGGCTCGGCGCTTCGCTTAAACGTACATTACGGGGAATAATTGTATTATACATTTTGGTATTAAAATATTTGCGTACTTCCCCAACAACATCGCTTGATAAATTTGTACGCTGGTCGAACATAGTCATTAAAACGCCTTCCAGCTTTAATGCCGGATTAAGGTTGCGCTGAACAAGTTTAATGGTATTCATTAACTGGCTTACACCTTCAAGGGCATAAAATTCGCATTGAATAGGTACAAGCACAGAATTAGCAGCCGTTAAGGCATTAATTGTTAAAAGCCCCAAAGAAGGCGGGCAGTCAATTAAAACATAATCATAATCATGTTTTACGCGTTCCAAGGCATTTTTTAAGCGACCTTCCCTGTTCATAAGGCTTACCAGTTCAATTTCCGCACCGGCAAGCTGAATTGTTGCCGGAATTACATCCAGATTTTCATAATCGCTGTGCAGAAGCACATCTTTCATCATTACATCATTAATTAAAGTATCATATATACATTTTTTTATATCGCGCTTATCAAAGCCAAGGCCGCTGGTAGCATTGCCCTGCGGGTCGGCATCAAGCATTAAAACTTTACGGCCCTTCTGCGCCAGGCAGGCTGCAAGGTTAACGGCAGTTGTTGTTTTGCCTACACCACCTTTTTGATTTGCGATTGCAATTACTTTTACCAAACTACTCACCTCATAAAAAATCACTAAAACTTTCTTAATAATTTTATCACATTTTCACAGCCAAACATATAGAAAAGCAAAAAGTTTTTTAGTTTCACGTGAAACATTTATTGCATTACTTGCCGTAAGAAAAAATTTAAAATATAATAGCAAAGAAAGGAGTTTAAAATGGATATAAAATTAGTTAACAAAGAGGATTACGATAAAATTTATACTTTTGTAGAAGAAGCATTTAAAACTGCGGAAGTAAGCGACGGAACCGAGCAGGATTTTGTTTTGGAGCTGCGTAAAACAGCAATTACGTGCCGGAACTAGAATTTTCCGCTTATGATAAAAATATACTTATCGGGCACATAATGCTTACCAGACAAAATTTAAAAAGCAATAAACCGGTTAAAGCCGTTCTTGTCGCACCGCTCAGCGTAAAAAAAGAATACCGCAACCGCGGCGTAGGTACATCATTAATGAAATATGCTTTAAACGAAGCTGTAAAACAGGGCTTTAATGCGGCTTTTTTAATAGGCAGCCCTTTATATTACAAGCGCTTTGGCTTTAATGAAACAAACGCTTATAATATAAAAAATATCAGCGAAGTTCCCGATAAATTTGTGCTGGCATGTGAACTTGTACCGGAAACTTTAAAAAAAATTAATGCTGAAATAAAAATAGTTTAATACAGAAAATAAAAAATGCGGCTAAGCCGCATTTTTTATTTTAACTTACAAACATCAACCCATCCTGAAAAATGGTCGGTATTCTTTTCAAGTTCCGGTATCGTCAGCTTAATGGCGCTGTTGGAACTTCCGCAAGCCGGATAAACAAATTCAAAACGTTTTAAAGATTCATCAAGAAAAACTTTTACACCTTCATTAACGGCAAAGGGGCAAACACCGCCAACCGCATGACCAATCAATTGTTCAGCCTCAGCAGCAGGCAGCATTTTTGCTTTAACGCCAAAATGCGTTTTATATTTATGATTATCAATTTTAACATCACCTGGCGCAACAATTAAAATTACATCATCATGAACTAAAAAAGAAAGTGTTTTTGCAATCAGGCAGCCGTCGCAGTTTAAGGCTTTGGCTGCAAGTTCAACCGTCGCACTGGAAACATCAAATTCCAAAATCTGGTCTTCCATGCCGCGTGCGGCAAAATATTTTCTTACTTTTTCAATCGACAACTTAACCCCTCCATTAAATGCGTACCATGTCACGCGAAATAGCGGCAATATTTTCGGCGCCGCACATTTTCATGGTATCTTCAAGTTCACCGGCAAGTTTCTCAATATAAACTTTAACGCCTTCTTCTGCCCCGCCATAAACAGCAGTTACAAACGGACGGGCAATTACAACACCGTCAGCGCCAAGTGCCAGAGCTTTAAAAATATCAACGCCGCTGCGGATACCGCCGTCTACAAGTACTTTCATGCCCCCGCCTACTGCATGGCAGATTTCTTCCAATACTTCTGCTGTTGCAGAACACTGGTCAAGAACCCTGCCGCCATGATTGGAAACTATAATGGCAGCAGCACCGGCAGCATGAGCTTTAAGCGCGCCGCGTACTGTCATAACACCTTTAACAATAAAAGGAATACCGGCAGCTTTTACTATTTCAGCAAGTTCTTCAACAGATTTACTTCCTGCAGGCGGCTGCATATTTTTTAAAAACGGCAGCCCTGCGGCATCAACATCCATTGCAACGGCAAAAGCGCCGCTTTTTTTAACAAGCTGTAATTTTTCTTCTACAAGCGGCAAATTCCACG
>ENA-OPXB01001123-OPXB01001123.1-human-gut-metagenome-genome-assembly--contig:-NODE-1123-length-15331-cov-2.641987_pt1 | contig 15331 bp, 16 predicted proteins | sample MGYA00241516_ERZ502024 | MGnify/ENA primary metagenome ERZ502024 (study PRJEB25962, sample SAMEA2041926) | human gut metagenome | biome: human gut; feature: human-associated habitat; material: faeces...
GGTAGTATTCCCGCTGCTATATTTAATCTTCTTAAACATCGAACAGCTCTACAACCGCCGCGCGCAATTCTGGCAGATAATACAAAAACTCTTTATCACCAGCTGCTACGCTGTTACTAGTATCATCATATTACTCTATATAGCACGCATTGCAGGTTCAACTTCAAGAATGTTTATCGCAGTATTCTGGATATTGAGCTTTATTCTGCTTGTTATCTTCCGCTACATAGTAAAAAAGATACTGGAAAAATATCAATTACTGCAAATACCGGTACTCATCATAGGCGCAGGCAAAACAGCAGAGCTACTTGTACAAGGAATTAAAAATGACGCCGGTATGGGCTACAAAATAATAGGACTTTTAGAAGACAACAAAGTAGAACAAGGCATACTTGAAAACTACCCTGTCTTAGGTAAATTCGGCGATGCAGAACAAGTAATAACAAAATACAAAATCAATCACGTCTTTATAGCAGCGCCTGGCTTAGAGCAAGGTAAACTAACAAAGTTAATCTACAAAGTACAGCCCTTAGTAAAAAGCATGGGTGTAATACCAAACCTAATAGGCGTACCAATGGGCGGTATAGAAGCAGAAAGCTTGTTTAACGAAAAGCTAATGCTTTTGCGCTTAAAGAATAACCTTGCAAGACCAATAAACAGATGGATAAAAACAATCTTTGACTACGTGCTTACAATAACAGGTACAATTGCCATAAGTCCGATACTAATAGTAATAGCCTTATGGATATATAAAGATTCACCGGGGCCGGTAATCTTTAAACACCGCAGAATAGGGAAAAACGGCAAAGAATTTAACTGTTATAAATTCCGCAGCATGTGCGTAGACGCCAAAGAGCGTTTAGAACAGCTGTTAAAAACAGACCCGGAAGCAAAAGCAGAATGGGAAAAAGACTTTAAGTTAAAAAATGACCCGAGAATAACCAAGAGCGGGGCATTTCTTAGAAAGACAAGTTTAGACGAACTGCCGCAGATATTCAACGTACTAAAAGGAGAAATGAGCCTTGTAGGGCCAAGGCCAATCGTCAAAGACGAAATGATAAGATACGGAGAGTACATTAATGACTACTTAATGGTAAAGCCAGGCATAACCGGCATGTGGCAGGTAAGCGGCAGAAGCGATATCGACTACACAGAACGTGTGCTGTTAGACAGCTGGTACACAAGAAACTGGAGCGTATGGCTTGACTTAATGCTGTTATGGAGGACGATGAAAATTGTTGTACAGTGCAAAGGAGCATATTAATACAGCTAAAGAGCAGCAACCTGAAACAACAATACCATTTTCCGTACTCATATCCGTATATAAAAAAGAAAAAGCAGAATACCTGAAACAAGCACTACAAAGTGTAATTAACCAAACATTAAAACCAACAGAAATAGTAATAGTAAAAGACGGACCTTTAACCAAAGAATTAGATGAATGCATAGAAAATTTTCAAAAACAACATCCTAAACTTTTTAAAATAATAACATTCAAGAAAAACAGAGGATTAGGCTTAGCGTTAAGAGATGGCGTAAAAGCCTGTAAATATGAATATATAGCCAGAATGGACAGCGACGATATATCTAAACCTGATAGATTTGAAAAACAGTTTAATTACCTACAAAAACATCCTGAAATAGCGTTATTGGGAACATGGATAACAGAATTTAGCAAAGATGAAAACAATCCTGATACGGTAACTAAACTACCGTGTACACATCAAGATATATTAAAATTCGCTAAAAAAAGAAATCCGTTCAGGCATATGACAATGGTTTTAAAAAAAGAAGCAGTAATAGAAGCTGGAAACTACAGAGATTTTTTATGGTTTGAAGATTATGACTTGTGGGTAAGGATGCTGCAAAAAGGATATATAGTAGCTAACATACCGGAATATCTTGTTAATGTACGTGCAGATGAAAAAATGTTTGCAAGACGTGGTGGCTACCAGTATTTGAAACAAGATTATAGATTTCAAAAATTTTTGCTAAATAGTAAGTTTATAATATGTAAACAATTTATAAGAAATATATTTTATAGAATTATTGTTAGAATAATGCCTAATAAATTAAGAATAATTTTTTATAAGAAGGTATTAAGAAAGTAGTGGATTAAATGCCTAAAGTATCAATAGTGATACCTGTATATAATGCTGAAAAATATTTAAGAAAGACACTTGATAGCGTTATCAATCAAACGCTTAAAGATATAGAGATTATTTGTGTTGATGATGGGTCTATTGATAATTCGTTTAAAATCTTATATGAATACAAAAAATTTGATGACAGAATTATTATTGTAAGCCAATCTAATCAAGGCTCTGGAGCAGCTAGAAATTTTGCCCTGAATTTGGCACATGGAAAGTATATTTCTTTTATGGATGCAGATGATTTTTATCCAGATGAAAATGTTTTATCAGATCTGTATGATGCTGCTATAAATTTTAATGTAAATATTGTTGGTGGTTCATTGATTGAGGTTTTGCCAGATTTAAGAATAAGGGAAAGATATAACGCTGGAGATCCAAGAGCGTTTAGCAATAATAGTTATGTAAAGTATATTGATTATCAATATGATTATTATTATCAAAGATTTTTGTATTCAAAAGAGTTTCTGAAAACTAATAATATAGTTTTTCCTTTATATAAAAGACATCAAGATGTAGGATTTTTTATTCAAGCTATGATTATTGCAGAAAAGTTTCTTGCTCTAAAGCGTGCTACTTATTGTTATAGGGTTAGCGATAATAAAATTATTTTGAAAAGAAAAATAATTTTGGAAATAATAAATGCTATTAAAGAAAATATGATTTTAGCCAGAAAAAACAATTTAAAAATATTATATAAAAGATTACTCATGAGATTAATTAAACAATATATAGTTTTTGGTTTAACACTATTTGGTTTTAATAAATTTATTACAAAACTTTATGTGAAAATAAAAAAAGAGGAACAAGATAAGTATTTTAGATAGTATGGTGAAATAGTATGGTAGTAATTTTGGGAAGAATTTTTAGAAAGTTAGGCAAGTATGGATTCTTAAATTTTATAGCAGATAAAACTTATATAAAAATACTATATCGATTATTTATGAAACAGAAGTTAGATTTAATTCATCCTAAAAGCTTAAACGAGAAAATACAATGGCTTAAATTATACGATAGAAAAGAAATGTATTCTAAAATGGTTGATAAATATACATCTAAAGAATATGTATCAAATATAATTGGGAAAAAATATATCATTCCTACTTATGGTGTGTGGGATAATTTTGATAATATTGATTTTAGCAAGTTGCCAACTCAATTTGTTTTGAAATGTACGCATGATTGCGGAAGTGTTATAGTTTGTAAAAATAAATATAAATTTGATATTGAATTTGCCAGGAAAAGAATAAAGAAGGCCATGTCATTTAATTATTTTTATGTAGGCAGGGAATGGGCATATAAAAATATAAAACCGCGGATTATTGCAGAACAGTATATAGAAGATGCGGATACAAAAGATTTGCGTGACTATAAATTTTATTGTTTCACTGATGTTGTTGATAGTGTATTGGTTTGTTTAGATAGAGTTAGCGGAAATACTAAATTTTATTTTTTTGATAAAAACTGGAATTTAAAAAGATATAACAAATTTGCTAAAGACTTACCTGCTGAATTTACTCTACCTAAACCTAATAATATAGATGAAATGTTTGAAATAGCAAAAAAATTATCTGTAGCATCAGGAGCTCCGTTTTTAAGAGTTGATTTATATAATGCTAACGGAAAAATTTATTTTGGTGAATTAACTTTTTATCCTGATTGTGGTTTGGATAATAATAGATTACCTGAAACAGATTTATATTTTGGGGGATTAGTGAAATTACCTATTGTATATAAATAAATTTTGTAATAAATAGTTTTAATTATCTTGAAATTATGGAGGATGCTTGTTATGAAAGAGTCTACAAAAAAATTTGCTAAAAATCAGTTTGATAGATTTCCTTGGATTAAAAGATTTATTTATAGATTAAATAATTTGGCAAATGGAAGTGAAGATATAGGCAAAGGAGATACAATTTCAAATGTTGTTATAAAGAATAAAGAGAGTGATATGTTTACAAGTAAAGCTTTATATTCTGGTTATTCAATAGATTATTTAAATTCTAAATTTTTAACTAAAAAAGAAAGAGGAAACGAATTAAAGAAAATTTTTTACGGTAAAGTGGGGTATTATTTAGATCTGGATAATCCCAAAACTTTTAATCAAAAACTACAATGGCTAAAATTAAATTATGCGGATCCTATCATGAGTAGATGTGTTGATAAATGTGAATTTAAAAGATATATAGCTGAACAAATTGGGGAAGGTTATACCGTTCCTTTATATGGTGAATGGAATAATGAGAATGATATTGATTTTGATAAATTGCCAGATAGATTTGTTTTAAAGTCTAATGTTCAAAGTGATGGAAGACATATTATTGTTGTAAAAAATAAGGAAAATATCAATAAAGACAAACTTAAAACTATAATGAGCAGTTGGTTGTTAAAAAGAAATAATTTATGTTCTTCGTATTGTAACCCTTATCATAATGTTGAACCTAAAATATTAGCTGAAGAATTTATAAAAGGATTAGACGATTCATTAATAGATTATAAATTTATGTGTTTTAATGGAAAGGCGGAGATGTTATTTGTAGTCGTTGGCAGAAATAAGAAAATGTGTGTAAATTTTTATGATTTAAATTGGAATTTATTGCCGTTTACTAGAGTATATCCAAATAGTAATTATTTGGTTTCAAAACCTAAAAATTTTGATTTAATGCTTGAAATTGCGAATAAATTAGCAAAACCATTTCCATTTGTAAGAGTAGATTTTTACGAATCGGCGGATGCAAAAAAAGTATTTGTTGGAGAGTTGACTTTTTATCCTGGGGGTGGATATGAAGCGTTTCAGCCTTTGGAGTGGGATTATAAGTTAGGAAGTATGATTAAATTACCTAAAGCAAATATATAGTAAAGGATAGTGTCAAAATGACAAATACAAATAAATGGATTAAACAAAAAGTAAAAAATATATTAATTAAATCTGATACAGCTAAAAAAATAATAAAAAGATTAAATAATGCTATTAATAATGATAATAATTTGGTTTCTAATTTAGATAACGAAGTAATTTATCCAATAAGAAGAGAATATTTGTATAATAAAAGGATTCATAATTTTTTATTAGAAAAGCATTATGGATATAAAATTAGACGTTGGGTTATTGAACAACTCTATTATTCTGTAATCGGCAGATTTCCTAATTTAGATAATCCTAAAAGTTTAAATGAAAAAATGCAATGGATGAGACTTAATTACCATGATCCATTAATGACTAGATGTGTGGATAAATACACGTTCAAAGATTATATAAGTGAAACTATTGGTAAAAGATATGTAGTGCCATTATATGGTGTTTGGGAAAATGTTAATGATATTGATTTTGAAAAATTGCCGAATAAATTTGCAATTAAATCAACGTGGGGGTGGGGAGATTTACAAAACATTTTAGTGAAAAATAAAAGCAAATTAAATGTCCATAAGGCTCGTGCAATGTTAAGTAATTGGTTGCAAGAGTGGAATAATTACTATTATCAGTCTTTTGAATGGGATAGTAAAAATATAAAACCGAGAATTATAGCAGAAAAATTATTGGAACCGTCTTCTGGAGAAATAATTGATTATAAGTTTTATTGTTATAATGGTATTTGCAAACATTTTTTGATTTGTAAAGACAGAAAGACAAAGACTAAATATATTAATTATGATTTGAATTTTAATTGTATAAAATTATCTCCTAATAGTTATGTTGAAAATAAAAAATTTGAAAAAAATGATAATTTTGATTTGATGTTAGAATTAGCTGAAAAATTGGCTAAACCATTTCCACTAGTAAGAGTAGATTTTTATGATGTTGATAGTGAAATTTATGTTGGTGAGATGACATTTTCTCCTGGCGGTGGGTTTAATACATATTACGAAGAAATAGATGATAAGTTAGGAACTTTTTTAAAATTACCAAAAGCAAATGTGTTTAATGAAAATGAATAATTGAATATAGACTTTGTTTATTAAATGAAAGGAATTTATTATGAAAACAATAGGTTTTGTTATCAGTCATAAAAATAATGAACGTAGGAGAGCTTTATTGCCTGATGATTTAAAAAATATTAAGAATTTAGAATATCTTTACTTTGAAAAAGGATATGGAGAGTCAGTTGGATTTGATGATAGCGAGTATTTGAAGTATGGAGTTAAATTAGTTTCAAGAAAAGAGATATTAAATTGTGATGTATTAGTAGACGTAAAATTAGGTGATGCAGATTATTTTGATGAAATAGCAGAACCTAAATTATTAGTTGGATGGGCTCATGCAGTACAAAATATTGAATTTACTACTTCAGTAATAAATGCAGGACATTCGGTTATTGCATGGGAAGAAATGTTTGAAAATGGAAGGTATATTTTTTATCGCAACAGAGAAGTTGCCGGTGAAGCCGCAATTTTGCAAGCTTTTAGATATAGTGGAAAACTTCCTTATGATGCAAAAGTTGCAATAATAGGCAATGGGCAAACCGCAAAAGGGGCTTTTAGAGTATTGGCAAGTTTGGGTGCAGAGGTTGATATATATGCAAGAAAAAATGAGAAACAATTTAAACAAAATATGTTTAATTATGATGTCTTAGTAAATTGCGTTATGTGGGATACAAATAGAACAGACCGTTTAATTTATAAAGAAGATTTGAAGAAGTTTAAGCGAGGGACATTAATAATTGATGTTAGCTGTGATCCACATCTTGAAATAGAAACTTCACATCCAACAACAATAGATAATCCAGTTTATGTTATAGATGGTGTTATTCATTATGCGGTAGATAATACACCTGCTATGTATCCAGTTAGTGTGACTAAAAATTTAAGTAAAGTATTTAGTAAATATGTGGATTTGATTATTAAAGGAGAATATACGGAAACATTAAAGAATGCTCTTGTAATAAATAAAGGGCATATCATAGACGAAAAAATTAAAAAATTTAGAATTAGTCACGGAGAATTTTGTAAATAAAAAGATTTAGGAATGACTGATTATGAAACTAACAATAGTAGGCACTGGTTATGTTGGGATTGTAACGGCAGTTTGCTTTGCTGAAAAAGGCCATAATGTAACTTGTTTAGACATAGATGAAGAAAAAATTAAATTATTAAATAGGGGAATACCGACAATTTTTGAAAATAATTTACTTGACTTGATGAAACGTAATGCCAGCAGATTGTTTTTTACAACTGATTCCAGCAAAGCATATATTAATAGTGATTGCGTTTTTATTTGTGTCGGTACTCCTGAAAAACAGGACGGCAGTGCAAATTTAAAATTTGTGTGGAATGTTGTCAAAGATTTGGCAGAAACAGTAAAGCATAGGTGTGCTGTTGTAATAAAATCAACTGTTCCTGTTGGCACAAATGCTAAAATTAGTAAATATTTAGCTGAACATAAACAAGATGAAGCGAAATTTTCAGTTGTATCTAACCCAGAATTTTTATCACAAGGGACCGCTGTACATGATACCTTGCATGCTTCACGTATAGTTATCGGTATAGCCGATGATTATGCTAAAAAGCAAATGGAAGAAGTGTATCAAAAATTTGACGCTCCTAAATTATTTGTAAATCCGCAGAGTGCCGAAATGATAAAATATGCATCCAATGATTTTTTGGCACTTAAGATTTCTTATATTAATGAAATTGCCAATCTATGTGAACTTGTAGGTGCAGATATTTGTGATGTTGCGACAGGAATGGGTTTTGATAAACGAATTGGTGAAAAATTTTTGCAAGCAGGAGTAGGATATGGTGGAAGCTGTTTTCCGAAAGATACCAAAGCGTTGCATTGGATGAGTTCATTTTATGATAAGGAATTAAAAACTATAAAAGCCGCAATAGAAGTAAATGAACAGCAAAAGCTTTTATTAATAAAAAAAGCACGAAAATATTATGATAGTTTTGAAGGTTTAAAAATATCAGTTTTAGGTGCAACATTTAAGCCAGGTACTGATGATTTGCGTGATGCGCCTTCTTTGGTAAGTATACCAATATTTTTGGATGATGGTGCAGATGTAAAGGTTTATGACCCAGTTGGAGAAAATAATTTAAGAAAAGTTTTTAAAGATGAAATTACTTATTGTAAAACTCCGCAGGAAGCACTTGTAAATGCAGATATGTGTTTTATTTTTACTGAGTGGGATGAGATTAAAAATTTAAAATATGCTGATTTTGCAATGATGAAGAAAGTAATAATTTTTGATGGTAGGAATTGCTATGATATTAATAAGATAGGAAAATATCCTGTAATTTATGAATCTATTGGCAGAAGGATTATTAATAATTTAAGTGATACAAATGTTTGAACGTTATTTAAAATATAAATTTTTATTTGAAGAACTAGTAAAAAGAGATTATAAAAAACGTTATAAGCGTACTATCCTTGGTATGGTGTGGAGTGTGCTATCTCCATTACTAATGCTTAGTGTTATTGCGGTTATATTTGGCAATTTTTTTGGACGCAGTATTGAGCATTATATTATTTATTTGTTCAGCGGGCAGGTAATTTACAGTTATTTTTTAGAAGCTACTAATGAAGGTATGTTGGCTTTAGTAAGTAATTCTTCAATTTTTAGCAAAATAAATGTTCCCAAATATTTATTTTTGTTTTCTAAAAACGTATCGGCATTAATTAACTTTGGCATAATTTTAGTTATTTATTTTTGCTTTGTAGCTTTTGAGGGTATTAGTTTTACCTGGCAGTTTATACTTTTATTGTATCCGGTAATTTGCCTTATTTTAATAAATGTAGGTATTGGGTTAATACTTTCTGCATTATTTATATTTTTTAAAGATATCCAGTACCTGTACCGTTTGTTTACCCAGGTGGTTATGTACGGCTCTGCCATATTTTATAGCATAGATATTTTGCCGCAAAATTTGCAGGCTTTATTTTACTGTAATCCAATCTTTGTATGTATAACATATTTCCGTAGTATCGTTTTGCATAATACAGTGCCTGATTTATGGCTGCATTTGCTTTTGGCAGGTTATGCTTTGCTGCTTTTTGGCATAGGGTGCTGGGTATATAAAAAATATAACTACAAGTTTTTATATTATGTGTAAGGTAAGCTGATGAAAGAAATATTAAAAGTAGAAAACGTATCAATAAAATACATTACCGGAGACTTTAAAAGCATAGGTTTAAAAGAATATGTGGTACGCAGGCTAAAAGGCAATTATACCGTTAAAGAATTTTGGGCAAACCGCAATATAAGTTTTAATTTGGAAGAAGGGGATATGCTTGGCATAATCGGCACCAATGGTGCCGGTAAATCCACCTTGCTTAAAGCTGTATCAGGCATAATGCGCCCATCGGAAGGAAGTATTATCCGCCATGGCACAATAGCAGCGCTTTTAGAGCTTGGCAGTGGCTTTGACGGTGATTTAACGGTAAAAGAAAACGCTTATTTACGTGGAGCAATGCTTGGTTATACCCGTAAATTTATGGATGAAACATACGAGCAGATAATAGATTTTGCGGAGCTGAAAGAATTTGAAGATAGGCCGTTTAAACAGCTTTCCAGCGGGATGAAATCAAGACTGGCGTTTTCGATAGCGTCCATGGTACGCCCTGATATTTTGATACTTGATGAAGTATTGAGTGTCGGTGACGGCGCATTCCGCAAAAAGAGTGAAGCGAAGATGAAAGAGATAATAAACGGCGGCGCAACGACGATACTGGTATCGCATTCGCTGAACCAGGTAAGAAGTATGTGCAGTAAAATACTGTGGTTGCACAAGGGCAGGCAAATAACTTTCGGCAGCGATGTGCAGAAGATTTGTGATGATTACCAAAGTTTTTTGGATGGAAAGCTGAAAATATAAAACCTCACCATAATTAAATGATGAGGTTGGAAAATTAATTATGATCGTGTTATTTACGCCGCTTGTTTGTAAGAAATAACGGCAATTTCTGTGGCAGAGTTCTTTAAACCGTTAACGATTTGTTCTAATCGTTCGGCGACTTCGGCGGAGTAAGAAACTTCGCCGCATTGGATGCATACTTGCGAAGGTACGTTTTTAACGATAACAATGCACGAACCTAAATCCACCATAAAAGTAGTTAATTTATTTTCTAAATTTCCTTTGCACATAAAGCATTCAGTCATTTTTGTGTCCTCCTTCTAATGGTAAATGTGCTGTCCCATTCTGTTGCAGAAGGTTTATAGGCTGTTATCAGCCATAATAAATCTTTATCTACGCCACAAACAAAGTGCAGTTTTTGTTTATTTAAAGCGATACCTAAAATTAAACAGCTTGGGTGAGGGTAATCATCAGGATATTCCTCTATTATTTTACCGGATAAAATTGCTTCTTTAACATCGCTGATTTTTATATTTCTTTGCAGCAGGCGGACTAATATGTGATTGGTCCATTGCAGTTTATTTTGTTGGCAAAGATTTTTAATAATTTCAATATTCATAAAGTTTGTATTGCTCCAATAGTAAAAGTAAATACTTTAATTTAAGATTATTTTAACATAACAATAAATTAAACTCAAATTTAATTTTTGAAGGTTCTCATGTACATCACACGCAACATTGAACAAACAATCAACAGAATATCGAACCAGTTTAAGGTGCTGCTGCTTACCGGTGCGCGGCAGGTTGGTAAGACTACTTTGCTTAAACATTTGGCGTGGGATAGCAGGCGTACTTATGTTACGCTTGATGACCTTGCTGTGCGTAGTTTGGCACTTAGCGACCCGGCGCTGTTTTTGCAGCGCTACACGCCGCCGCTGCTTATAGACGAAATTCAGTACGCGCCGCAGCTGTTAAGTTATATTAAAATGTATGCCGATAACGGAGCGCGTAACGGCGACATTTGGCTGACTGGCTCGCAGCGCCTGCCCCTAATGCAGGGCGTAACGGAAAGCCTTGCCGGCAGGGTTGGCATTATCGACTTGCAGGGGTTAAGTGCGAGTGAAATTAACGGTACGGATAACACTGAGCCTTTTCTGCCGGAAGTAGACGTACTTTTTGACCGCATAAACCGCGCCAAAAAGCAAAGCCTGAAAGAAATTTACAAACTTATCTGGCAAGGCAGCATGCCTGCTATGTACAACGGCGGTGAACAAGACTGGCAAAGCTATTACGCCAGCTATGTACAAACCTTTTTACAGCGCGACATTATGAAACTGCTGCAAATAAATGACGAAATGGTATTCTTCCGCTTTTTATGTGCCGCTGCGGGACAGACAGGCAAAATGATAAACTACGCAGAACTTGCCAAAGCGGCGGAAATATCCGCACCGACGGCAAAGCAATGGATAAAGACATTAGAAGCGGCAGGAATAATTTACCTGCTTCAGCCCTTTATGCCGTCGGGAGCAAAATATATAGTAAAAGCGCCAAAGCTGTACTTTTTTGATACCGGGCTTGCGGCATACTTAACGCGCTGGCTTAATGCTGACGCTTTGGAGGCAGGCGCGGCAAGCGGTGAATTTTTTGAAACGTGGGTTGTAACGGAAATCTACAAAAACTATGCCAATAAAGGCATAGTGCCGCCGCTGTACTATCTGCGCAATTTTAACGGCAAGGAGATAGAACTCATTATCTGGCAGAACGGCACGGCATATCCGGTGGCAATCAAAAAGAGCGCGTACCCCAGTAAAGCAGTTAAAACCTTTGCGATACTGGAACCTGTTAGCGCAGATGCTAAAATAAACATCGGCGCAGGCGGCATAGTGTGCTTAATAGATGATTTATTACCGGCGTCGGACAGTTTGTATTACATCCCCGCGTGGGTGCTGTGATTTTATTTTTTATATTAGCATTGCGACACCAAAAATTACAGGGAAGTAATTTTAACTGAAGCGTAAATATAAAAAGGGCTGACTGGCAGTCAACATTCAAAAATTGCAATATTTAATAAAAAATAACAGTTTAAAACACTTTTTGAACATTGTGAATAAGTGTTTTAAACTGTTATGATACTAAAATTATTGCAGAAAATTTTTGAGTTGGCAGTCAGTCAGCTCTTTTTATGTAGTGATAGACTTAATAAATTAAATTTTTAACTTACTGCCAGAGATAATTGGTTGTCTGATAACTAAATATTTTAACTGTCTGTTTGATTGATTGTTAATTTAATGTTTTAGTTATATTATACCGTGTAATTCTAAATTTTCATTCCTTCGGCAGCGTGTAATTTTCGACAGCGGCAATAAAATCATTGCCATCAGCGTGGGCGGTGCGCAGCGCTTTTAAAGCAGCAAAATCTTTCAGCTCTTTGCCCCACATAAAAGCGTCGCGGTCATCGTAGCAGGCGGCAACAACGGGTGCTTTTGCGTCAACCGGTGTTTTGCCGTCAAGGTCGGTAAAAATAATATAGCAGTTATCAAAATCAAGCCCGTAAACGCTGATGTGTTCTTCTTCGGTAGGTGCGCTCCAACAGCCAAGCGCTTCAAATTCTTTTTGCAGTGACATAGTGTAACCACCTTTTAAACTTTATTTAATAATAGCATATAAAATTTTACGTTGTTTGTCCATAAAACTTGCAACAAAATCTGCAAAAAATTCTGCGATAGTGTATAATAGACAGGTAAGGCCGCAAAGGAGTTGACGGAGTATGAAAAAATATCAGCCCGGAGCAAATATGCAGGTGCTTTTTATTTGCCCAAAATGCGGCAGGCAGCTTGCATGGGCTTTGCCTGCGGCAGAAATGCAGTGCCCGAAATGCGGTACCTGGGTAAATAATAAAAACCGCAAGGGCAGGGGGCATGATGTTTTTTTACCTCCCGGAAGCGACCAGACGGTACTGTTTTAAGTGAGTCGCCATTTAGTGACGGGCTGAAAGCGAAGCCAGTAAATGTGCCAGCGAACTTATGCAGATTTTGCGCTTGAATAATGAGCAAAATCTACGTTCATTAATTGGCGTTTAAACCGGCGATTCATATTAATAAATTTATTAACAAAAACTACAATATGAAAGAGGTATGAATTGTGAAGATTTTTATGGATACCGCCAATGTAGCGGAAATTGCAGAAATGGCAGCGCTGGGCGTTGTATACGGCGTTACTACTAATCCCAGCTTAATTGCCAAAAGCGGCAGAACTCAGGCCGAAGTTATTCCCGAAATTTGCAGCCTTGTTGACGGGCCTGTAAGCGCCGAAGTTATCAGCACCGACTGCGAAGGCATGGTTGCCGAAGCGCGCAGGCTGATGAAAATTTCCGACAAGGTTGTTGTAAAAATTCCGTGCATTGCCGAAGGCTTAAAAGCCGTTAAAATTCTTGCCAAAGAAGGTATAAAAACCAATGTAACTCTGGTGTTCAGCCTGCCGCAGGCACTTATGGCAGCGCGTGCCGGTGCAACCTATGTAAGCCCGTTTATCGGCCGTTTGGATGACATTGGCGAAAACGGCGTGGCGCTTGTAGAAAACATGGTTAAGGTTTTCCGCCAGTACAATCTCAATACGCAGATTATTGCCGCCAGCATCCGCAATATGGAGCATGTTGAAAAAGTTATGCTCGCCGGTGCGGATATTGCAACAATTCCTACCAAAGTTTTAAAAGAGATGCTTCTGCATCCGCTTACCGATAAAGGCCTTGCCCAGTTCCTTGAGGATTATAAAAACAGCCTTAAATAAATTTATAAAGCGTTTAAACGGCGGCTTAACGGCTGCCGTTAATTTTTTATCTGCATAAGCAGGATTTTTTTGAAATGCATAGAATATAATTTAACGGAAAAAATCAACAGGTGAGGCGGTTAACCCCGCAATCTTAATAGGGAAGCCGGTGCGAATCCGGCGCAGTCCCGCTACTGTAATGGCGAGCTGTCTGCAAAATGTCACTGAAGCAATGCTTTGGGAAGGCGCAGCACGGCGATGAACCTGAGCCAGGAGACCTGCCTGTTACGAGTATCACAGCCTACGGGGGATAGGCGGGTATTTGCATATCGTTTTTGAAGTATATCCTCTTTGTTATAAAGGGGATTTTTTGTTTATAGAAAGGAGTTTTTGTATGCCGGCTAAAATTGTTTTGGTAACCGGCGGGGCACGCAGCGGCAAAAGCGAATTTGCCGAAAAATATGTGCTGCATTACGGCGCAAAATGCGCTTACATTGCTACCGCCGAAATTCTGGACGAAGAAATGGCTGAACGTGTACGTTTGCATAAAGCGCGCCGCCCCCGGACGCGCTGGATAAATTTTGAAGCCCCCTATAATGCGCACGAGGTTTTGTGCGAAGCTGCGCAGAAAGCTGAAGTGGTGCTGTTTGACTGCCTTACGCTTTACATGAGTAATTTATTGTACGGCAAAAATGCACCGCAGGGCACAACGGAAGAAAAAGCGCAGGTTGTTAAGGCAGAAATTGCCAAACTGATTGAAGCTGCTGAAGCAGGCGGCAAAATTACGGTGTTTGTAACAAACGAAGCTGGCGCGGGCATTGTGCCGGAAAATGCCATGGCACGCGAATACCGCGACATTGCAGGATGGGTGAACCAGCAGGTGGCGGATGCCGCTGACAGCGTATTTTACTGCGTGGCAGGACAGGCAGTTGATATTAAGAAACTGGCTTTTAAATTTGAGGAGGAATAAAATGCAGGATATTATAGTTCCGCCGCTGAACAAAGAAGCGGCAGAAATTGTGCATAAAAACTGGCAGGCTGTGGACGAGGTTCCGTATCAGCTTGGCAAAGTTGAAAAAATGGTTGAAAAATACGCCGCTATTTGCGGTACGCCTGATTTTGAAGGCAAAATAAAAAGCGCCATGCTTTTAATGTGCGGCGACCACGGTATTGCCAAATACGGCGTCAGCGCTTATCCGCAGGAAGTTACGATGCAGATGATTAACGGCTATATGCGCGGCACTGCCGGTGCCAACGTAATGGCGCGCCACGCCGGTGCAGATGTGTTTGTTGTTGACATGGGCACAACTTTTGATTTGAGCCATTTGCCGAAAGTGCGCAATGAAAAGGTTGCCTGGGGCACGGAAGATTTTACCAAAGGCCCTGCCATGACGCGCGAGCAGGCCGAACTGGCATTGGAGCGCGGCATGAAGGTTGCTGGGGAGTGCATTGATAAAGGCTACAACATGCTGGTAACGGCAGAAATGGGCATAGGCAACACAACTTCCACTGCTGCTATCGTATCGGCATTTACAGGCCTTGCACCGGAGCTGACCGTTGGGCGCGGTACCGGCATTAACGATGAACGCATGAAGGTTAAACGCCAGGTTGTTGCGGATGGTTTGG
>ENA-OPXB01001159-OPXB01001159.1-human-gut-metagenome-genome-assembly--contig:-NODE-1159-length-14883-cov-2.210076_pt1 | contig 14883 bp, 20 predicted proteins | sample MGYA00241516_ERZ502024 | MGnify/ENA primary metagenome ERZ502024 (study PRJEB25962, sample SAMEA2041926) | human gut metagenome | biome: human gut; feature: human-associated habitat; material: faeces...
CCTGATACTGTTTTCCGCTCATGCCTTACCTCACAAAATGAAACGGATCTGTGCTGCCAGGAAGCGGAACTGGTTAACCAGATCCGGCGTGCATAACACGTCAAGACGGTTTCGATCTGACGCATTACGCTCCACAAGCAGATTCTTTTTAAAGGTGTCCAGATTTTCGACCAGCCCGAGTTCCACCCACTCTTCACCCAGCGAAATTAACTGAAGCTTCATGATCTCCGGCGTCACGATATTCTGACCGGCACGAACGGGCGTCCCGTCATCAGCCAGTTTATGGCGCGGAAAACGTTGTGTGATAAAAGTACGCAGGGAATAACGCAGCCAGGAGAGGGTGTAGATGGTTTCCACATCCAGATAGCTGGGATCACTTTCGCCGTACACGTTCTGGCGATACATGGTCACCTGACGTTCGATCTGAACCACATCACCGGCAGCCACACTGACCGTGGCAATCCCTCCCCACAGCAGACTGTTACGCTCTTCACGCGTCAGACGATCGGCCGGGGCCGGGGCCATGCGTGACGGAAGCGCCAGCGTCTGAAGCGGACGCGCAGGATCTGCCCCCAGAGACGGCGCACAGGTGGCGCAGACCGCCGCTGCCCAGAGGTAATCCGGTTCAGGGGCTTTGGGAATGAATGTGCAGGTCGCCAGAAAATCATTGCGTTTTGCCCCGAATGCCTGCACCTCACCAAACGTGCCGGTATGCGCCATCCACAGCACACCGTCAGACATTTTGGCCGGTCCCCAGCGTTTCAGAAGCTCATCACTGATGATTTTCAGGTTTGCATCATCCTTATAGGGCATGACGACATAGTTGTACTGGCGATCGCCCATACCCGCCACGCTTCGGGTGATATCCGGGTTAGTGGCTTTTGTTTTGGGATACCCAAGTTCAATGGTCAGTCCACCCGGTGTGGTTTCTCCGTCATGATAATTAACACGGATATCATGTACGGAACATTCACCGGTAAAACGGGCATTAATTCCCATACTTCCCTTGAGTCCGCTGGCGTTATCTGCTACCTGACCTGCATAAGCACTGAAGGGCGCATCAGCATCGGCATTAATAACAGAGACCAGAGCGTCAATAAGCTCCTTACCCTTCTGCCCTTTCGTGACAGCCAGCAGATAACGCCGACCGCCGATATAAATGTGCAGAACACCATCCTGAGAGGCGGTGCCAATTATATTCATGAGACATGCCTGAGCCTGACCGGTGCCGCTCCCCTGAGCAATGGCATACAGTTCAGCATCAGGATTGATGGCGATAAATTCCGCCACCATCAGGGCAATCATGGAGCCGCGCCCCCAGAATTCTGTTGCCTGAGACGCACGGGTGATCCTGACCGGAACATCCAGAACACCGGTACCGTCCACGGCATTCTCTTTCATTCTCGCCTGACCAAACAGCAGCACACACTGACGCTGTGCCGGAGTGCCGGTGACAGCCATGGAGTTATTAAACTCAACCTCAATCAGCGGTATACGGCGGTCATTACCGATCCCGTCAAAATTAATCATTGCGGTTTCTCCTTATCGGATGCCGGTTGGGCGACCGGTTTTTCTGTCGCAGTCGTTGCATCCGCAGATACAGCCGGAGCCTCTTCAGCGGCTTTTTCAGCCTGAATGACATCGCCGTCATCAAGACGCCGACACCAGAACGGCGTAAAGGGCTTTTCCTCCCCCTCCTGTGCCAGCGGGCGCATTGTGTCGGGATCACGAATCAGGCGTCCCGGCGCGGGTTTGATAAAAATGGTTGTCATCTGTTATTCCTCTGACGGTCCGGCTTTTTCACCGGCGGCGGTTGCACCTGGCAGGCTGATGTGCGCCTTAAATTCCGGTGTGCCTTCCGGTTCGGTGAAGGTTTCGTAATGGCGCAGGAAATCATCCAGCGAGCTGATATCCGTCAGCGGGTCGATCATTTCCTCGCATGAGAAATAAAGGGCGTACATCACGGCTCCGCTGTCGGCCTGCGTTTCGGTGTAACCGTTAACCGCCTTTTCAAAGTAAAGCGGTGAGGTTTTTTCTGTTCTGAAGCCGTTAAGCACGGCAATCAGCCGGGCCACAATCTGATACAGTCCGGGACGGCTGGCCTCACGCCCGTTGAGCATGTCGCCGATGACGTAGAACACCCAGTGACTGACCAGGCGACCACGGGTACGGCCTTCACCGGCACCCAGCCAGGCAACGTAGATCGCCGGGGCGTTAATCAGCATGGTGCGCAGTACGCTGTCGCTCCAGTCGCCGGGATGCGTGTCAACAGACACAAGTTCATTCCCGAAATACTCACGGATACGGGCGATGTATGCCTGTTCGGTTTCCGTAATCATATGAAGCCCTTCTGGTTGCGCCCGAATACCGCTGCATCAGACTGAACCTGTGGTAAATCCCCGGATTCAGGGGCCGCACCGTTCGTATCCACACCGACCGGCACATTGCCGTTCATGACATCTTTCAGCCAGGCCAGCGCTTCACGGTAACGGTCACGCGCCTGATCGGAGGCTCGCTGATCGCACAGGTAATAAAAGGCAATCGCGCAACAGTGCTGAACAAGAACGGCCGGAATAACCTCCAGCGGCAACGTGTAACGGGCGGACAGATAGCTGTCGATAAGGGCTGACGCATCTGTCAGCGCCCGGTTCAGCTTGCGCGTGTCCGGCTCATCCGAACGGGGCACAGCCAGTAACGGCCTGAGCAAATCCTCGCGGTAACGCGCCCGCATATCGGTTTCAGTGGCGTAATTCATGCACGGGCCTGTTCCGCTTTGTTACCGGTCTTTTTCCGGGGAGCATCCTGTTCGGCTTCGGCTTCGGCTTCGGCTAAATCTGTACCGGCCACTGCATGAACCACACCCGCCACGCTCCCCGCATCATCAGCAGACGTCTGTAGTATTCGCACAGTGAGGCATGGCTCCTCCTCCAGTCGGGCAAGCTGCTCCGGGGTGACGTCAACCTGCTGGCGTCCCCGCATGAACAGGAACCCCGCACGACGAAAATGCGTACGACTGCAACGCACTTCTGCCAGTACCGTGACAGGACTGTCACCACTGACCTGAAGGCCTGAATCATCTGTTGCTGCCACAGTGTGATGTTCATTCATATTTGCCCTCCGCAGGGGCCGGGCCGTAAGCCCGGCTCACCGTTTACAGATAATCCGCGACAACCAGCTCCAGCTTGCCCTTCATCTCGTTAGAGACGGTTGCGTTTCCGTCTGCGAACAGTTCACGCTCCAGCAGCTGCACCGCCTGTTTTTCCAGCGAAGTGGGGACAACAATATGGGTGGGTTTGATGCCGAGTTTGCGGCCACCGTCAGCGGTAAATTCGCGCATGGCTGACCAGCCGTGCCACAGTGCATCCAGCGTCAGCGGTGACTGCATCATGTAGGCCATCTGCCAGAAGCCGTAGCCCACATTGCGACGGGCGGAAGCACCGAACACAAATTCGTTATCGGTGAATGCGCGACCTTCATCGACTTTGGTCTGGGCAACCAGTTCAGCCTTACGGCGATCCTGATAAATCAGCGGTTTGATTGCGCGTGAACAGTCGAGCAGATACCAGGCAGGACCGCTGTAATCCGCCTGTGCACCGACAGAGCCGGTTTTTGCCACAAACATATTGCTGACCATCTGCGCATCCCCGGAGCCATCCACTTTGGGGTAAACAGGATGTTCGGTATCAAAGAAGTTCTGGCCGTCATAGCAGGCCGCATTAATCCCGTCACGAAGAGCAGCAAAGACCAGTTCATCCGGTTGTGCCGCAGCAGCGCGCCCCATCTCCTGGAACAACGGGGAATAAATACCGAGGTTATCGTCTTCGAAGTCATCGCGGTTAATGGCGACGGTGCCTTCAAAGGTTTTGTTCACGATGGCATAGCCATAGGCCTTCATCTTCTCGATGACGCGGGAGCCGATCCACTCACGGAACTGCGGGAACTGCCCAAGCCAGCCGTAGGTGTTGGATTTCGATGTGGAGGGCACGGTCATCGCAATTTTTTTGTACTGCGACGGGGCCATGGACATCCCGGCCTGAAAATCAGAACGGTAGCCCGTCATCAGGGCGGTGATCATCGCCGGTGTAATCGGGGTAGGCATTATTGCATTTCCTCTTTCATTTTCAGGAACTCGGCTTCGGTTTTACCCAGCAGTTTGGCGGCCGCGATATCTTCAGCCGACAGCACAGCGGTGGCAGTCTTTTTATCCGGCACGGTCACGGTGTCGGTCTGAAGGCCGGTCAGGGCCGCAACCGGCTGGCGGGCGTCAAGCTGTGCAGAAAGTGCTGTAACGCCAATCTGTTGTCCGAGTCCTTCCATGTATCCGCGTTCGCTTTTGAAAATGCGTCCTTCGGACTCAGCCTTATCCAGCAACTGCTCCAGCGTGGTGCTGCCGTGCTGTGCCGACAGCGCGACATATTCGGTACGCAGGGCGTTATACGTTTCAACGGGCACGTATTTCGTCAGATCAATAGTGCCGCCAGTTGGTGTGCCTTTTGCGGTTTCCAGCTCTGCCGACAGGCTGGCAACCTGCGTTTTCAGGGTGTCGTGCGCATCCGCACGGGTTTTGATCCCGGTAAGGGCAGACAGCGCCGCCGTGCCCAGTTCCGGTGTAAATTCGTCACCGTCGGCCACGGTCAGACCGAGCGCCGTCAGCAACTGGCGTAATTGCTCATTCATGGAGGTATCCTTTAAAGGAGGGTTTAAGGCGTTATAAAGGTCATCCGCCGACAGTGCGGCGACAGGATTCATGCCAGTCAGACCGGGGTCACCGGTAATAGCCAGCATCCGAAGTTCGACAGGTTCGCCGGTGCTCTCGTCATAGCCAATCACCGGTGAAAACCAGGGGAATTCGTTATTACGCAGATGTTCAAGGGCCGGAGGGTTCCACTTCGGGCGCACCTCGAAACCTCGCTCTTCACTGAAGCGAAAATTCTCCGGTGAGGCCATCACAAAACCGGCAGCCGGTGCCGGATGTCCCTCAATCAGGGTCTGGTGGTTGTAGTCAATTTTCACCGGCTGATTGAGCGCCACAACACGGGAGACCATGCGCTCAACGGCTGCATGGTTGATCAGCCAGCCCTCGGCCGGTTTTTCCGGGCGACCGTCACGGGCCTTTACCCGACCGGCTGGCATGATCTGACACCAGTCACCGTCCCCGTCTGCGGACAGGCTGATGGCATTCAGAATGGCATAAGCAAGTTTGGGCGTGTTTTTCGTCTTCATTCCGGCAGCATAAGCCGGTGTTTTTCGGGGCAGGTTTTGCGGGACTTCAGAAAGTGCTGACAGGGGAAAAATGAGAAAGGCGCTTCACGCAGATTTTAAAGCCCGTTAAATACAGGTTAGAAAATCACGACACGCGCCTGAAGGGGGTAAGGTAATGCATTTGCATACCTTAAACAATTAAGGCGTTTCTGTGGCCTTTTTAAAGCGTTTTCTGATTTCGTCCATGATCTCCTGCTCTGCCACCTGATCAAAGCCCATATACGGACGTGCGCCAATGGCCGCCGGTCCCGGTGGCATACCAGGCAGGCCCCCCCACTGATGAATGGCTGCATAAGGTTCATTTGATCCAATCAGCGCCCAGGTGTCGCCATAATCCGTGGTCAGGCGTCGGGCCAGATCGCCGTTCAGCGTCAGGATTTTGCCGGGCATGTATCCCTTACGGGTACGCCACTTGCGGTAAGGATCTGACCAGTCATGCCAGCGTTCGCCGTCCGGCTCTTTTTCCTGTTCAAACGCCATTTCTGACGATGACAGAAGACTCTCCGCCACACTGCGTGCCAGGTCTTTTCCGCTTCCCACAAACTGAAGCCGGGCAAAGACCCGCTGGAGACGCGCAACGTCCACCACGACCGCCGCATCAATGGATGACATATTGCCTCCGCATAAAAGATGAATATAAAATAAACAGGCGGTCAGTGTACGCTTAACTGGTAAAGTCGGTGCCTGCCTCCGGGTGGATCATGTATGCGGGTTCGACCCCCGCCACTGACCGTTAATCAATTTGTCCTTCCAGCACCTCAAGCATTCCGCCCCGGATATCCGATTTCAGCTTATCCATATTGATAACCCGGTAAGCATTCACAATCACATCCAGTTTGTCGGGCTGACGTTTCAGACTGTACGGTGCATTAACGGCAATCTGCACACTGCCATCCTTATTTTCCACGATATACATCAGATTGTTGTGCCGTTTGTCCCACAGCACCGCTTTTGGCTTTGCCAGCATTGCCGGTAAGCGCCCGAAGTCCTCTGGCATCAGGGCGATGCCGTCATTCTGATGTTTCACACTGTCTGCATGGAGCACATTTTTACCGCTCATCGCCAGCAGGCGGGCCGGTGGCGTTCCCGTCCGGCTTTCCACTGCCTGCGCAATGCTTTCAGTCATAAAGCCCAGCGTGCGGATATCGTTACCACCTCGCCGGGTCTGCATGATGTTTTTTGCCCAGATGCGGAACGCCAGTTGCCGCTCCGGGCTGTTGTTCATCTCCTGAACCACCATTTCCCGCAGCGCCGGGCTTTTCACCTCGATCAGTTTGCGGATCAGCGCCTGGTCTGTGCCGAACGCTGCCGAGCCGGGGTTATATGACCAGCCCACATCCGGTGTCATGGTTCTGGTGCCATCTGAATATGTGGTCACCGGCATTTCTCTGACTTCTCCGGTCTGCTTATCCACGCCAGCCTCAACATTGCGGGTGGAGAGATGATCCTGACCGGATGAAACAGACAGCCCCATCGCATCCAGACGGGCCTGAGACAATGGCCGGACACGACAGCGACAGTTCCAGCCATTGGGCGGGTAGTGTGTATTCCAGAACGGATCGTCATAGCGGAATACCAGCCCGTTAAGGGCGGAATGCGCCGGGCGGGTGCGGCTGTCCATCACCGCCACATACTGCCAGAACGGATGCGTGTCCGTGTTGTTCATCATCTGCGTGTAACGCCCGGCATTGTAAGCCACGCGGGTGTTCACGTTGTAAATCAGCGCCAGACGGCGGGGATTACCCAGCTGCACTTCTTCCGCGTTACCAGCGCTGTCCACCACAATCTGCTTTCCCCACCATCCCAGCTTTTGCAGGCGGGGGGTCAGTGTGCGGATAAATGCTTTCTGTGAAATCCCCTCATCAATAGCCCGTTGCACTTCCGCCTGTAGTGTAGTCAGTACGTCCAGGCGTGCCGCTTTTGCCGCCGTGAATGAACGGGCATGAACATCCGCGTCTGTTTCGAACCAGTTCCAGCTGATATGCTCCCCTTTGGCGCGGAAGTATGCCACCGCCTCTTTTGAGGCAAGTGTGGCGGCATAACCTAAATCAATCCCCTGTGTCATCCAGCATCCCCTTCATTTCCGCAGCGAACATGGCATCACTGAGCAGCGTCATCAGGCGGGAATCATCCATTTCACGGTAAAGGGCAGGCAGGTCTGCCAGTGCCTCCGCCAGCCCCCGCGTTCTGATGGCATCAATGACCGGCTCAAGCACCGGGTCTATGGCCTCCTGTAACAGGCGGGCAGGCACCGCATCCCCCATGTCGTCCAGTTCATCACGGGGCGTGCTTTTTGCTTCCGGCAGTCTGGCAGCCAGCGCTGTCTGCTCTGTCTTCTCCTGTTTTCCCGGTGGCATCTCTTTGTCTGTCTGAGCAGGTTCATTGCCACTCTGCCGGACACGGAAGATGGCTTCACCGGGGGCAGGCTGTGGAATACCGGTCTGGTCCCGTACCCAGGGATCAGGAATATCCATCCCCGTACTGAGCTGCATCACCGCACTGGTGATTTTGGTGATATCCCCCGGCTCTTTTGTCTGGAAACAGATACGCGGCAGGCGACGGATATCTATGGCGTGGGCGGTGTTCAGGGCATACAGCGGATACACCAGATCGCGGTTCAGGGTTGCAGCCAGCTGCCGTAAATCAGAATCCCTGATTTCCCGGCGCACCTCGTTATGCACCTCACCCAGCGAGCGCGCGCCTTTGTCTCCGGCTTCCGTGGTCAGCGTGCCGCCGAGGATAGCTTTGGAGATGGAACGCTCCCCCCACGAAATCATGGTTTCAAACGGATCGGCCTGACCGTTCGCGGCTGCCTGAAACTCCAGAGCCATCCCGGCCGGGATGATCCCGCCTGTACGTCGCCCGATATCCATCACCGCCCGCATCAGGGCGCTTTTCTGCTCCGGCGTTGCCCCGGACGGGTATTTACCGACCTTCATCGGCAGGCCGTACACCTCCAGAAATTCAGCCAGATCGCGCACGGAATAGTTTTTGAAAATGAACGGCCAGATAAGCGTTCTGACAAGCCCCGTCGCACCACCGTAGCCGGTGCGTGAACGTGACTGATGCACTATCCAGCCAAAGGGCTGAAACGCCACCCCGGCATGGCTGCCGTCACGCAGCCGCAGTTCGCTCAAATCATCCGGGTTTAGGCAGAAATGCCCGCTGTCACGCCAGCGGATGGCGCGGATGATGTGCATTTTACCGAGCATCCCGTGCTCAATCTCCATGCAGGAATAGCCCTTCAGGATGGCATCGGTGGCATCAAACAGCATGGCATCAAACCAGTCTGCGGAATGCAGATATTCGTCGAGCATTTCCGCGTCCTTTTTCTCATTCGCGCTGGCGTTCGGTGGCGGCTCAATACTCCAGGGCACGCCCTGAATGGAAAGACGTCGCTTGCCCAGCTCTGCAAAAAGGTGGGTATCCTTTTCTTCAATGTCAGCGGCCAGATCGGACTGGGCAATCAGATCGCCACGTTCAGCCCCGCGAAGGCACTGTGCCGCCCGGTTCGGGGTGATACCCGAGGCCGGATGTTCAATATAACGGCTGGCAATCTGCGGAATATCCAGCACGGCACTCTGCATCTCTGGGTCAAAGGAGAAAGGTTTTCCGTCAAGATCAATTATGCGTCCCACTACCAGCACCCCCGATCAAATTCATGATATGCCTCATCGTCATCACGATAACCGCCCTCCATTGCCCGCGACCGCTCCGGCAGCGCCTGACAGGCTGATTCATCCAGGATGAAGCCCTCCATGTATGACGCCCGGTTTGCCATACAGAGTGCCACGGCAAAATCACCATGGCGGCGGGCGTTCGCAGCCGTTGCGTTCTGGTCCTTCGTACGCCCCTTGTCGATTTGCGGGATACCGTTCACCACCTTCACATGGCGCAAATCATCAAGCGTGGTCTGATGGCGGGCGACGAGGATATTCTGATCCTCAAACTCGGCCTTCAGTTTTGGCATCCACTCGCCGTACCACTTCGGCGATAACATCACGCAGTCGATGATGTCCGGGCCAAAGGCCAGCAGTGCGGCTTCTGCCAGATAGCCGCCGTTACCGGTGGCGTCGAACGCCGCACCGACCAGCGCCGGAACGCGGGTCAGGATGTACATCATCACCTGCTCCTGCTGGGCATATGGCAGGTTACGCAGCTCCACGCGAAACACCTCGCGTTTTGCCAGGGATTCAGTGATTTCCAGCAGCACAAAGCAGGACAGGTCACCGGTGCGGGCAAAGTCTTCCCCGAAGCTGAAGCGGGAACGGGGATTTAATTTCTCTAAAAGCGGTTTTAAATGTTCTTCACACCAGGTTAAAACCTCCGATTCACGCAGCCATGCGGCACGGCTGATGAAGTCGTCCGGGGCTTCAAACGTCAGAATCGGGATGTCGCGGATCATCGCCATTTCAATAAGTGCGTGAGGAATATAGGCACCGCCGGATTTTTTCGGGATACAGCCGTATTCCTCGTCGGCATCCTCACGGGTCGGGGCGTTTTTGTAGAGATCATCACGCCACTTCTGCTCGCTTTCCGGTGACCATTCGCGGCCGGTGACATAACAGATACGACGGTACAGCCCGTCCGCAATGGCATCATCCAGGGTAATGCGGTGGACGCTGTAATCCTTGCGCCCTTCGCGGGCTTCCTGAATGTACTGATTAAACAGATTATCGACGCCGTTATGCGTGGAGATAATACGCACGCGCGCGCCCCACATAGTGAGCGCCATTGCCGCCTTGAGAAGCTCATCCAGTGACTCGTGGAACGCGGCTTCATCAATCACCACATCCCCCTGAAGGCCGCGCAGGTTTGACGGACGGGAAGACAGTGCCTGAATTTTGAATCCACTGTTCGGAAAGCGGATCATGTAGGTCAGAATTTCTTCTTTTTTATCCCGATCCCAGAAGGTCTGCTCATACACATCAGCATCTGCCAGCTGGTTAAAGGCACGGGAGAACAGTGCGCAGGCAGAAATATATTCCAGCGCCATCTCCTGCTTTGATCCCACATAAAACACATTGCGGCCACCACGACGCTTCGGTTTTGCAGCAGTAATGACGTTACGCCCGGCTTCCGCCCAGGTAAGCCCGGTGCGGCGGGATTTTTCCGCGATGCAGACCTCGCTTTCATCCTCAAACCAGCGGGCCTGATAATCCAGAAATACCGGCATATCACCGGGCAAATCAAGGCTGTCCGGCACATCCACGCCCAGCAGGGCTTTTTCACCGGACAGATCAATTTTGCGGGGAGGCGTCATTTGTATCAGTGAAGGAGACGTTTCTTTGGCTTTGTTCATCAGGCTTTACCTGTCAGAATGCTTTTGATTCGGAACTCAAGCTCTTCAGTCATCACGTCCACGCCACTCAACTCATCAGTGACAGCCTCTGCCAGCAGCGAATGCAGTTGTTCCAGGGATATTTCCCCGGCAATGCTGAGTTCAGTCAACTCACGACACGCTTTTATGGTTTCAGGAGGTAACTGTGTTGCAAGACTGAATGCCTTCTGATGAGCACTACTCATCAGTGAGCGGTTATCTGTTACCACGATTCACCTCCTACGCCTTACCAAGCAGCATCTGCCTGATACGGAATTCTATCTGCTCGCTCATGCCATCCACGCCGCGCAACTCGTCGGTGACGGCGTTCGCCATCTCTTCAGCAAATGCGGCCCGGATTTCTTTTTCACGCTTAATGCTGCGCTCGGCGGCACTTTCCGCACGCTGTGCCGACAGGAGGATGTCCTTAATAAGACGCATATCCACGTCGCTGTCACTGTTCAGGGATTCGGTCGCGGCACGCAGACGGCGGTACATCAGGGCGCGGGACATCTCCAGAATCAGCGCTGTGGTTTCACCGGTTGGCTTGTCTCCCAGTTCGGCCATCATGGCTTTTGTCTGCTCGCGTAAATCACGCAGGTTACGGGCAATCAGCTCATTACGGGAGGCCTCCCGGCTGATGGCCGCCGGTGAAAGCTGCTGCTCTTCCGGCAGGCCCGCCTCACGGATCAGACGGTTGATTTCCTCGCGTATCTGGACCTGCGTCAGACGTTTTTCACGCAGCATTTCCAGCAGCGGCTTACGGATGCTGTCGGGGAGCAAATCCACCTTGCGTACACGGCCACGCGTTGGCTTATCCATCGTTACCCCCTTGCGCGTGGTTTCTTCACACCCGGAACGGTGGCGCGGCCTTCCGCCACATCCTGACCCCGGCCGGTCAGTTCAACGATGAAATAACCGTTAACAAGCGTGCGCTTACGCACCAGTCCCTGCTCGGCAAGCCAGGCAATGTGGGTGTGAACGGTGTCGCGGGACACGCGGTGGCCGTAATCATCCAGACAGTCCTGGAGCACGGATTCACCCAGTTCACCGTTGTAATCTGCCAGCGACCGCAGAATGACCAGACGCTGATCTTCAGTAATGAAATCACTCATTGCGTTTTTTTCCTTACAGCCTGCTCCAGCAGCAGTTCGTTCTGATAGGAGACAGAGCGGAGCGTGGCATTCGTGGTTTTCAGTTCACCCCGCAGGGTCACGATTTCCACATTCAGACGGTTGACCTCGGCTTCTGTCGGCAGTGACGACAGGCGGGTTTCCACCTTCTCAACGCGGTCGGAGAGTTTTTCAAAGGCCTCGCGGGGGACAAACGTTTTGCGCATCAGCGCCATGAATATCCCGCCAGCGGTTGCCGTCGCCGAAAGGATCGGCACAACATAATCTTTAACGATGCTGACCCACATGACGGGCCTCCATGATGTTCTGGCAGTTCACACAACGGATGGCATCCGGCACAGCAACAAGACGTGCGGCGGGGATCTCTCCGCCACAGTCCGCGCAGACACGTCTGCCCGGAGCATCCATTGCCCGGCGCTTACGTGTCAGCCGGTTACAAAGGGCGCGTTCTGATCCCCGCTCCATCACAGCCTGAGCACGATCTGAATCATCCATACCTTTTTCCTTACTTCGTCTTTCCTGCCGGAACAGCAGGCGTTCCGGCCATATCAGTAAATTCATGCTGTCGCCGTACCTCCAGACGGCGGATGCTGGCCTTGTCCACGTTGCAGTTCTTGATCACCGCCAGCAGTTGCAGGTTGTAAGTGACCGATGCGCCAAACGTGAACGGCTGCGGCACAGAAGGGACCAGACAGTCAGCCAGCCATTCAGCGGGGATCGGCACCGGCTTCACAGGCACGTATTTCACAGACGGCCCGCCGCACCCGGTCAGCCACATCATCAGGCACAGGAACAGCGGCCGCAGGCACCGTTGCCAGCGACCGGCGGACAATGCTCTGCTGTTCCTCGCTGTGCTGCATGTTCTGCTGTTTTTCATTCGTGGCCGCCTCACTGATTTGTGAAATGAGTTGCAGGGTGCGTTGCTGGTTTGCCAGCACCAGACGGGCTTCGTCCCGTTCACGCACAAGCACATGATTATTGTCCTCAAGGCGCTGCGTCTTCTGGTGCATTCCCCATATCGCGGCAACCAGTACAGCGATAATCCCCAGCGCCGCCATGCACGCCCCGGCAATCAGGGCCGGTAAGGCATTATTCACCGCAGCCACAGGACACCCCGTAACAGCAGTACCGCACACAGCAGCGCTATCATGAGCGGTCGCCAGAAGCGGTTCAGACTTTCGGCAAGTCGTAGCGACATAACCATTCATCCGCCGAACGGCGGGCCTCAAGGCCGGGGAGTTTCACCCCCTTTGAATAAATCCAGCGGATATACTGCTTACAGGACGCGGGCATCTGCCCGGCATTGATCAGGCGCAGAAGCGTGGAGTTGCGAAAGTTCGTTTCACCGGCCCAGAAGATCCACGAAGCCAGCGCCACCGTCTGACCACGGGTAAGCGGCACCTGAACACGCCGATCAATGGCCGCAAAGGCCCATTTCATGTCCTTTTCCAGTAGTTCCAGGCATTCTTCATCTGTCAGGGTCATACCCGGTTTCACATCCGGGCCGGTATGGCCGTAACAGATGGTGGGTGTACCGGTGGGATCGATATACGTGGAGTTTTCTTTCCCTTCCCAGTAACCGGTGTAATGCGTGGCAATCGTGAACGTCCCGGCACCGGCCAGAACAAGGGCAATCAGCTTTTTACGCAGTGGTGCGGGGAGTTTTGGCATTGTTACGCTGTCTCATGATGTTCTCTGAGTCAGCGTAACCGTGGGAAAAAGTGGGCAGGATTTGCGGAATATCAGAAAAGCCGTATCCTGGCGATGTTTGCAGTGAATAAGTCACAAATGATGAAAGGGACAACGCTTGGGGCAGTACGGGAACTGCTGTCGAAATGTATGGCAGTTGGACGCGCCACCGGAGTAGAGGACTTTTGGACTGGGGACCGTATCAGTTCCGCGGATTATATGATGCTTGGAATTGCGGGGTATTGTGGAATTCTTGTGATGGTTCTTTGTATTGCAATAATTGCCGGTTTGCTGTGCTGGTTTTTAAGAAGCGCGCTGAAGCAGAAGAACCAGCTTGGTATGATGATGGGATTTGGCTGTGTGATGGTTCTGGCAATTCAGTTTCTGTTATCACTGCTGGCGAACATTGGGGTATCCAGGTTCGGTCAGGGAGCCTGGTGTCTGTTCTTCGGATATGGACGAAGTGGCCAGATGGTTTCAGCAGTATTGATGGGAATTTTGCTGAGTATTTACCGGCATCAGAATGTAACTCCTGAGCTTGTAGTTGAAAAAAGAGCGGTGGCGAGCTAAGATAGAAGAAAAAAGAGGAGAAACAAGATGCTGGTTTGTGATTATATTGTAGAGAGAATCGATGGAGATTATGCGATGCTGAAGCGGACCAATCTGCCAGAGGAAGAGGCAAAGATGGTAGCAAGAGCACTTCTTCCGGAAGAGATCCGGGAAGGAAGCCGCCTTCATTATGAATTACTTCAGTATGCAATTGTTGAATAAAGGTATGGAAAATGTGTGTGCCCTGGGACTGGAAAGTGCCGGAGCACACTTTTTTCAAAGTGTAATTTTCTGTTTAGAAATTTTTCAGAAAATATTAAGGAAAATGGATGTGCATATTTAATAAAAAGAGAGTAAACTCTACTTCCGAGGTGAAGAATATGGATAAGATTTCGGTAGTAGTACCATGTTATAACGAAGAAGAGGCATTGCCTGTTTATTATAAAGAAATGTGCCGTGTAATGGACGAGATGAAGGATGTTGTATTTGAACTGATTTTTGTAGATGATGGTTCATCAGATGCGACGCTTGGTATCATGAAAGACCTGAATGAAAAGGATAGCAGGTGCAGATATCTTTCATTTTCCAGAAACTTTGGAAAGGAAGCTGCGATTTATGCAGGACTGAAAGCATCGGAAGGCGATTATGTTGCACTTATGGATGTAGATCTTCAGGATCCACCGACGCTATTACCTGAGATGTATGAGATCCTGCAGGAGGATGGATATGACAATGTAGCAACAAAAAGAGCCACAAGAACCGGAGAGCCACGTATCCGTTCTGTCCTGTCAGAAAGCTTTTACAAATTTGTCAATGCTATTTCAAAGACAGAGATTGTAGATGGAGCGAGAGATTACCGGCTGATGAAGCGGAAGATGGTGCAGGCAGTTCTGGAAATGAGCGAGTATAATCGTTTTTCAAAGGGAATCT
>ENA-OPXB01001160-OPXB01001160.1-human-gut-metagenome-genome-assembly--contig:-NODE-1160-length-14876-cov-2.275960_pt1 | contig 14876 bp, 10 predicted proteins | sample MGYA00241516_ERZ502024 | MGnify/ENA primary metagenome ERZ502024 (study PRJEB25962, sample SAMEA2041926) | human gut metagenome | biome: human gut; feature: human-associated habitat; material: faeces...
GGCCTTGGAGAATGTACGTTACAATGATTTCGAGCAGGCCCGCGATTCGTATACCTTTCTTTATAAACTCGATTGGTATGATACGGGATTGGAACTCTGTGTCCGTGTCCGCGAAAATCAGGACCATGATTTCATCCAACGCCTGAAAGCGGACAGTGAGAAACAGTTCCGTATCGGCAATGTCTTTATCTCCGAAATACGTTCCTTTAAGGACATCCGCCGTAATTTCCAGCAGACATGGAGCAATGACCTGCGCAATTACGTAATGGGTATGGGATTTCTGTTGCTGAATATATTTCTGGGACTGCTCGGCACTTTCTGGTTCCGTACCCAGCAACGCCGTTCGGAGATTGCCTTGCATAAGGTGCATGGAGCATCGGACATGAGTATTTTCACCCGTCTGATAAGCGAGGGGCTGCTTTTGCTGTTGCTTGTCACGCCTGTTGCTTTGCTCATAGACTATAATCTGGCAAGCATGGAACTGAACTCCTGGCGCAACGGTACGACTTTGGAGTGGGAGCGCCTATTGCTTTGCGCTGCCATCAGCTTCCTGCTGATAGGATTGATGATTGCGATTGGTATAGGCATTCCGGCACGCAGGGCGATGAAGGTACAACCGGCAGAGGCTTTGCATGATGAATGATTTTAGGAAGTTAAACGAATAACGGAATATGATACGTCTTTACTTTCAGCAAGCGCTATATCACTTGCGCGAGAATCCCATCATAACATGGGTTTCCGTACTGGGTACGGCATTGGCCATCTGTATGATTATGGTACTTGTCATCACTTTTCAGGTGCGGCTCGTGGACTGCGAGCCTGAGGTGAACCGCAGCCGTTCGCTGTATGTGTCTGCCATGTCCGTCAAGAACAAGGGCGGAAGCGACGGCGATTCATCCAACGCCCGCATGTCGGTGCGTACGGGGCGCGAGTGCTTTAAGAGTCTCACTACGGCGGAGGCGGTAACGTTGGTTTCCTTGCCCGAAAAGGTACGTGTGTCCCTGCCGGCAGGCAACAAGGTCACGGCCGACATGGTGCAGACGGACGACGCCTTCTGGCATATCTTCCGGTTCCGCTTTCTCAGCGGCAAGGCGTTTACCAAGGCCGACAGCGATGCCGGAGTGCCATGCGCCGTGTTGAGCGCTGCGGTGGCGCGCCGCCTGTTCGGCACGACGGACGTTGCGGGAAAGACGGTACAGTTGAACTATGTGGAATACCGTATATCCGGTGTGGTGACGGATGTGTCCGTACTGGCCACTTCCGCCTATGCGCAGGTGTGGGTTCCCTATACGTCCACAGACATTGCCCGGCTGACGTGGTGGGAGGAGACCATGGGGCAGATGAGGGCGGTTATCCTTGCGCGCTCCGCAGCCGATTTCCCGGCTATCCGTGAGGAGGCGGAGCAACTCCGCCGTAAGTATAACGACAGTCTGCGCGACTCGGAAGTGTTCTATCGCGGGCAACCCGATGAACAGTTTGCCAACCTTTACCGCAAGTGGAGCGAAACGCCCGATACCAAAGCCATTATCCTGCGCTATATGCTCGTTATCGCCATCCTGTTGCTTGTGCCTGCCATCAACCTGAGCAGCATGACGCTCTCCCGTATGCGCAGACGTATGGCGGAGATAGGCGTGCGCAAGGCTTTTGGGGCTACGGGTGGCGAACTGATACGCCAGATATTCTTTGAGAACCTGTTGCTGACATTGTTTGCCGGCGTGTTGGGACTTGCGCTGAGTTACGCCGCCACCTTCCTGCTGAACGGTTTCCTTTTCAACAACAGCACCAATGCCTACCTCAGCGGGGAAACCGCCCTGACACCGGGCATGCTGCTTTCGCCCTGGGCATTCCTTGCTGCTTTCGGTTTCTGTTTGCTGATGAACATCCTTTCGGCAGGCATACCGGCATGGAGGGCTTCGAGAATGAATATAACGGATGCGATTAATCAAAGGTAAACGATGGTTATGAAAACGATATTGAAACAAATAAAGAACGAGTGGAACAGCAATCTTTTTCTCTTTGTGGAGCTGCTGCTGGTCTTTGTCGTGCTGTGGTATATTGTGGACTGGACGCTTGTCACCGCACGGGTCTATCACGCTCCGATGGGATTCGATACGGAGCACTGCTACAACATCACCGTAAGCAAGCTGGGAGAGGACTCGCCTCTTTATAATCCGGAGCTGACCGCCGATGATGATATGGACGACTTGCTCCGGCTTACGGACAGGCTGCGCCACTGCCCCGGCGTAGAGGCCGTTGCCCTTTCGCAAAACTGCTTTCCGTACAATGAGGGCAGTAACGGTATTGATTTGGGTATTGACTCTGTGGCTGTCAATGTTCGTCTTCTTTGGGTGGAGGCGGACTTTTTCCGCGTGTTCCGTTATGCCTTTACGGAGGAAGCGGAGTTTGCCAAGGTAGAGGCTGCATTCCGCAATGACGAGCCGGTGGTATCTTCCAATCTCACCGAAGGACATCCGGAATTGGGAGGCAGTGCGTCCTTGCCAGGGCGGGAAGTCTTGCTGTTGAACTACGGTAAGGACGTTCGCCGTCGCATCGGTGCGGTGGGCACGCCCGTGCGTTGGTCGCATTTCCATACTCCGTCGCAGTGGGGCGGGGCTTTTGCAGCCCTTCCGCTCAATGCGAAGAGGTTACGGAATTTCGGCGATCCCCGTTATGTCACAGTCAGCCTGCGCGTTTCCGAAGATGCCGATAAGAACTTTGCCGAAAAGCTGATGAATGATGCCGACCGCCTTTATCAGGTAGGTAATCTGTATCTGCTGGACATTACACCTTTCAGCCATTTGCGCGAAATCTGCGAGCTGGAAGACATGAACGAATGGAAGACGCAGCTTTGCGTGCTCGGTTTCCTGCTGTTGAATATCTTCTTGGGCGTTATCGGCACGTTCTGGTTCCGTACGCAGCAACGCCGTAAAGAGGTTGCGCTGAGGCTGGCGCTGGGCAGTTCGCGCCGGGGGATTTTCTCCTGTCTCATGTACGAAGGGGTGTTGCTGCTTACGCTGGCGGCCGTACCGGCGGCTGTCATCGCTTTCAACATCGGTTATGCCGAACTGGTGGATGTGGGCAAGATGCCTTTCGATGCCGGACGCTTCCTGCCGGCTCTTGCCTTGACATGGCTGCTTATGGCGCTGATGATTGTTGCCGGAATCTGGTATCCTGCTTATGGAGCGATGAAAGTACACCCGGCAGAAGCATTGCATGATGAATAAAGTTTTTTAAGAAAAGATGTATATTCTCGATATAAGCTTGTATATTTGCGTAGTTATAAAGAAGTTTACGCAGACAAATCAAAACAAACGGAATGGGAAAACACTTTTTCTTAACATGTTCATTAGCTTTCTTATGCATGATATCGGGGACGCTTTCGGCTGCGGAAACCAATTATAATGTACTTTTCATACAATCATACACAAACAGCTCTTCCTGGCATAATAACCTTATTGCCGGTTTGCAGGACGGCTTGGAAGAGGGCGGTGTAAAAGCAAACGTGGTTATAGAGTATCTGAATGCCGATTTTTGGACGTTTGCTTCGGAGTGTGTCATCATGCGCCGCATATGCGAACGTGCCAGACAGCGGAAAACGGATTTGATTGTGACGTCCAGCGATGAGGCTTTCTTTACCTTGACTCACTGCGGCGATTCTTTGCCGTATCAGATACCGGTAGTTGTTTCGGGCATTAAATATCCTGACAGGAAGTTGTTCGACCGTATGCCGAATGTCTCGGGCTTCACTTCAGTAACGGATTTTAATGTGTTGCTTGAGGAAGCCATACGTTTGTTTCCTGCACGTAAGGAGATTGTCTGCCTGTCGGACAGCAGTTTTTTGAGTGCTAAGGGAGTGGAAGCGGTAGAAGAAGCCTGGGAGTCTTTTCATAAGAAACATCCCGAATACAGTTTTAAGGAACTGAATGTGCAGAGAAAGTCCCTCAACTCTCTCATAACGTCTATTTGTTACGATTATCATGCCCATAAGTACATTGTTATCGCCCCTAAGTGGATTCCTTTTCTTTCCCTGAAATTGAAAGCTCCTGTATTTGCCAATCAAAACCTGGCAATGACAAGCGGTGTTTTATGTGTTTATGATGTAGAACCGGCGGCAGATACTTATGCTGCGGGCATACAGGCGGCAAGTATTCTGAAGGGCCGGTCGCCTGCTTCATTCGGAATAGGAGACCTGGGCGGCAAGTTATTGTTCGACTACAAACAGTTGGACTTCTTCCATGTAGATGTGGATAGTGTTGAAAAACGGGGAATCGTTTTGAACATTCCTCTGATGGACCGCTATCAGGCCTGGTTTATTCTGTTCTATTCGGTGATAGTGGGTGCGTTGGCTTTTCTTGTAGTCTGGCTCTATCGGAGCAACCGGCGTGAATCGCGCAAGCGGATACATGCGCAGACCCGTCTGCTGATACAACACCGCCTGGTGGAACAGCGGGACGAATTCGATAAGATATTCTGTTCTATTCGCGACGGACTGGTTACGTATGATATGGATTTGAGAATCCATTTTGTGAACCGGGCTTTAGTGGAGATGCTGGGATTGCCTGCAGAAATGTATACGACACGTCCGTACGAAGGACAGGTTGCCGGTTCCATTCTCCATATTTACATGAATGGCGAGAATATCCTGCAGGCTCTGTTGAAACAGGTGATACAGGATAGGAAGCCTGTCATTATACCGGAAAAGGCATTCATGCAGGAGAATACCAAAGGTACTTATTTCCCTGTTTCGGGCGAGGTGGTTCCTATCTTTGCGAAAGACAAACTGACGGGTATGGCAATTGTCTGCCGTAATATATCCGAAGAAGAGATGCAGAAGCGTTTTTTCAATATGGCTATTGAGGAAAGTTCCATTTATCCGTGGCAGTACAACACACGGTTGAAATGCTTCCATTTTCCCGACGGACTGCTGCAACGTTTCAATTGCTACGACAATACGGACTATATCTCGAGAGAAGAACTGGATCGGATTGTTCATCCGGAAGACCTTTCCCGCACATGCAGGCATTTCGACAATATCATGCTGGGGCATGAGCCGAACTCGCGCATGAGTTTCCGGCTGCAAAACGCAGATGGCGGATATGAGTGGTGGGAGTTCCGGAGTACCGCTTATGAGGGGCTCACGGTAGATATACCTTATAGGGTATTGGGTGTATGCCAGAGTATCCAGCGTTATAAAGACACCGAAGAGGAACTTATCGCGGCCCGTGACCGTGCCTTGCAGGCTGACAGACTGAAATCGGCGTTCCTTGCCAACATGAGCCATGAGATACGTACTCCGTTGAATGCGATAGTCGGTTTCTCCGATTTGTTGAAAGACCTGCAAGCCTTTTCTTCGGAAGAAGTACAGCAGTTTGTCGAGACTATCAATATAAACTGCACGTTGTTGCTGGCTCTGATTAATGATATTCTGGACCTCTCGCGCATTGAATCGGGCACAATGGATTTTCAGTTCTCTTCTTACAATCTTACGTTTATCATGCAGGAAGTTTACGACTCCCAGAGGCTGAGCATGCCGCAGGGAGTGGAATTATGCACCGATTTTCCGGAAGGGGCCGACAAGTATATCACTACCGATGCCGTACGCTTGAAGCAGGTTTTGAATAATCTGATTAACAATGCCAAGAAGTTTACCGTGCAAGGGAGCATCACTTTAGGATATAGAGTGGATGAATCCGGATATACAACCGTCTTTGTGGAAGATACCGGAGCGGGTATATCCGATGAAGACCAGAAGCATATCTTCGAGCGTTTCTATAAGGCGGACAGCTTTACGCAAGGGGCCGGTTTAGGGTTGAGTATCTGCCAGACAATTGTGGAACGTATACACGGAACCATTACGGTGACTTCAAAGCCGGGCAGAGGAACCCGCTTTGAAGTCCGCATGAGTGATGATGTAATATGATTGCCGGTCGGTTTTAGAGTTTATTCTATCCTTTTGCATCCGTTGGATTGCAGGAACTCGTCGAGCATCAGTTCGTAGTTGCCATGCAGCATGATGTGATGGTTACCCAACGGGTTTCTCAGGAAATATTCCGCCGGGGCGTTCATCTTGATACGTACCTGCGTGCGGCACATATTGATGTAGTTGGTGTTTTCGGTCAGTGTACCCGTGCCGAGGTAATATTCGTCCAGACATTCTCCGCCGCATTTCACGATTGTCACGTCTCCGGTAGGCAGTATTCCCTGTATGCCGATGCCGCTTTCCGTTTCAAAGTGGTTGCGGATGATGAACTGCTCTGTCTGTGCGATGCCGATGGTGCAATGCGCCAGTATGATTTCGTTGGTGCGTGCATTAATCATGGAAGGATTGGCCATGAAAGCAGGTTTGCCTGTGAGCACTTTGGCAGCGAGCATGGTGAAGACAGACTGCAAATCGCCTTCGCATCCGGCAATGATGCCCTCGTCATTCAGCAGGGAAAGCGCCAGGCAGCCGGTAGTGCCCGTCTGTTCTATCAGGCGGAAACAACTCAGGGTGAGTGCGCTTAAACGGTCTTCGTCCACAATCTTCCGGATGGCGCGGTACAGGCGCATTGCCTTTATCATATCTTCGGGCGACGCTTCCCGGCAGGCAAGCGCTTTTCCGGCAAGGCCGGCACATGCTTCGCCTACTTCATCATCCGTGATTTGGTTGTAATATTCGTATACACGTTCCAGTGCGATGTCTGTGTATTCCACTCCCCAGCGTCGTTTGGCAAGCAGATAATCCACGTTGCTGGCAATGAGCCAGCTCGACGGAGTGCCTATTACGCCGATACGCATTCCGTAGAGGCCGCGTTGCGCCATGAAATTGCTGTGCAGTACAAAAATGCGTTTGATAATTTCGGACAGTTCGCCATGCAGGATTTCGCTTTTCATTCCCCGGCTGCGCAGCCAGGAAGATATTTCGAGGGCGGCGGCAAGCGAGTTCTGCATACCGTCTGCCAGGATGATGGCAGGGCGGGGAAGAGCCTCGAAATGCTGGATAACCAGCCGTTCCACTCCGCCGGTGGCGATGAACAGGATGCTGAAATCGTCGGGAGACAGCTTGTTGATATCTTGGTAATCTATGAAATTGACGGTGAAATATTTTTCCAGTTCGTTCAGGATTATTTCATGGGAACTGCGGACTGATGCTTGCTTATGTAGCAGTGAAGCAAAAGTTATTAGGTTGATGACCATAGCGTTACTTACTATTTTAAAAGTTGGTTTAAGATAAAACGGTTGTGGTTGCTCATTTGTTTACTATTTCAAAGGTACAAGATTCTTTTTAAATAGCATAGTGTTTTTAATATAGATAAGGTTTTTAAAGTTTTTATGTCTTTGCTTCCCTTTGGTATCAAATAAATCACTACATTTGCAACTTAAATGATAAAATGATATAAAAACTCATGCCAACAATTTCTATTCGCGGGATGGAGATGCCCGCATCTCCTATCAGAAAGCTGGCTCCCTTGGCAGATGCAGCCAAGCAACGGGGCATCCATGTATTCCATCTCAATATCGGACAGCCCGACCTGCCTACGCCGCAAGTCGCGATTGACGCCATCCGTAATATTGACCGTAAGGTATTGGAGTACAGTCCCAGTGCCGGTTATCGCAGCTATCGCGAGAAGTTGGTGGGGTATTACGATAAGTACAACATCAAGCTCACTGCCGATGACATAATCATTACATCCGGCGGTTCGGAAGCGGTGCTGTTCTCTTTCATGGCATGCCTCAATCCGGGTGACGAGATTATCGTGCCCGAACCGGCTTATGCCAATTACATGGCATTTGCCATCTCTGCCGGAGCCAGGATACGTACGATTGCAACGACCATCGAAGAGGGATTCTCGCTGCCTAAAGTGGAGAAGTTCGAGGAGCTGATAAACGAACGTACGCGTGCCATCCTGATTTGTAACCCCAACAATCCTACCGGCTATCTTTATACCCGCCGTGAAATGAATCAGATACGCGACCTTGTGAAGAAGTACGACCTCTTCCTCTTCTCCGACGAGGTGTATCGCGAGTTCATCTATACGGGCTCTCCATACATCTCCGCCTGCCATCTGGAAGGTATCGAGAACAATGTAGTCCTGATTGATTCCGTTTCCAAGCGTTATTCCGAATGCGGTATCCGTATAGGTGCGCTGATAACGAAGAACAAAGAGATACGCGATGCCGTTATGAAGTTCTGCCAGGCACGTTTGAGTCCGCCGTTGATAGGTCAGATTGCTGCCGAAGCGTCTTTGGATGCCGGCGAAGACTATCTGCGCGATACCTACGACGAGTATGTAGAACGCCGTAAATGCCTGATTGACGGTCTGAACCGTATCCCCGGCGTATATTCACCCATTCCGATGGGAGCGTTCTATACCGTGGCCAAGCTGCCCGTAGACGATTCGGACAGGTTCTGCGCATGGTGTCTTTCCGAATTCCAGTACGAAGGGCAGACCGTTTTCATGGCTCCGGCTTCCGGCTTTTATACCACTCCGGGTTCCGGCCGCAACGAAGTGCGCATCGCTTACGTCTTGAAGAAGGAAGATTTAATCCGTGCGCTGTTTGTGCTTTCCAAAGCGCTCGAAGCCTATCCGGGACGTACGGAATAGAAGATATATAATACTACTGATGAATTTATCCCGTTTCATAGCGCTGCGTATTTACCGCAGTTCCGATGTCGGAAAGCAAGTTTCCCGTCCTGCCGTGCTGATAGCAACTATCGGTGTTGCTATCGGGTTGGCGGTGATGATTATTGCCGTGTCGGTGATAATCGGTTTCAAGAGCGAGGTACGCGATAAGATAATCGGTTTCGGCTCGCATATCCAGATTAGCAATTCGGATGCGGCGCGTTCTTTTGAAACCCGCCCCATAGCCGTGACGGACAGTATGCTTGCCGCTCTTGCGGATAATTCCGGTGTGAAACACGTGCAACGCTATTCCACCAAGCCGGGTATGATAAAGACGTCCGATGCCTTTCAGGGCATGGTATTGAAAGGTATAGGGCCGGAGTATGGCAGTTCCTTCTTCCGCCGTCACCTGATAGAGGGAGAGTTTCCGCAGTTCAGCGACTCGGCTTCTACCAACCGTGTGGTCATTTCAAAGGCGATAGCCGACAAACTGAAGCTGAAGCTCGGCGACAAGATAGACACCTATTATATACAGGACGATGTGCGTGCCCGCCGCCTGACAATCGTCGGCATCTACCAGACCAACTTTTCCGAATACGACAACCTGTTCCTGCTTACAGACCTGTGCCTGGTGAACCGTCTGAACAAGTGGCATCCCGACCAGGTGAGCGGAGTGGAGCTGGAGCTGTACGACTACGATAAACTGGAAGAAACCACCTACCGGATAGCCGATGAAGTGGGCCGGCATCCCGATCCTTACGGGGCAGAATACTGTGTACTCAACGTAGAGCAGTTGAACCCGCAGATTTTTGCATGGCTCGGCATCTTGGATGTCAATATATGGGTTATCCTTATTCTGATGATTGGCGTTGCCGGGTTTACCATGGTTTCGGGACTGCTGATAATCATCATAGAGCGCACCTCCATGATTGGCGTTCTGAAATCTTTGGGAGCGAACAACCTCACTATCCGCAAACTGTTTCTTTGGCTGGCGGTATTCCTCATCGGAAAAGGAATGCTGTGGGGCAATGTAATAGGACTGGCTTTCTATTTTATCCAGAAGTGGTTCGGCTTGTTCCGTCTCGACCCGGAAACCTATTATATGGACACCGTTCCCGTATCTTTCAATCTTTGGCTTTTCTTGTTGCTGAATGTCGGCACGCTGCTGGCTTCAATCGCTATGCTGTTAGGACCGTCCTACCTCATTACACGGATTCATCCGGCAAATTCCATGCGCTACGAGTAGGGTAATTCCTCATTTATTTTCTCAGGAATTCGCTTTTCTTTCTAAACAGACAGTAGAGCTTCCAGCGGAGAGATTGCAGCGGCTGGAGTACATCGAACACGGGCAGCGACCAGTAGTATCTGCGCCGGTCGTTCAAATCCTTGGCAGTCTTGTTGACGATGATGGCTTGCAGGATAAACCGGAGTATACAGACGAGGAATGCAATGCCTGCCGCCAACCAGTGGAAATGCAGTATGGCTGTTGCGAGCGTAGCCATCCATGCGGCATGGAACGCGAGGCGGGTAGTGGTTTCCAGTCCGGCAAGCCAGCGTTGCATGCCGTGATAGAGGCGGGCGGTAGATGCGTAACCGATTTTCTCTTCGCCAGTCTTTTGCGCGGAATACGGGTTGCATGCGTACGGTGGCATCCGCATCGGTTTCCACGCGGGTATTTTCGGCAGTGGCTACATGATTGACGAACAGGTCGTCATCGCCGCGCTGAAGGTTGAGATGTGCAGAGAACCCTTTGTGTTCGTAAAACAACTCCTTGCGGTAGGCAAGGTTACGCCCGATGCCCATATACGGGCTTCCGGCAAGCGCAAAGCCGAGGTAGCGCATGGAAGTGAACAGATTGTCGAAAGCTACGCGCTTGTGCAGCCAGCCTTTGCCGCGTTCATAGCCGCTATATCCCAAAACAACTTGCGTACGCGAGGTGAAGTTGCGTGCCAGCAGCCGCAGCCATTGGTTGCTTTGCGGGCAGCAGCTGGCTTCGGTAAAGACGAGCCAGTCGTATTTGCTGGCTTTCACGCCGAGGGTGGCGGCAAGCTTCTTCCGGCTGATGTAGCGGGAAGAGTCGGGGACAAAGCTGTGGTAGAGGTGCGGGTATTTCTCTTCCAGCAAGGTGAGGTAATCTTCGCTTTCGTCCGTGTTTCCGTCATTAATGACGATAACCTCAAATTGCGGATAATCCTGCTCCAGCACAGCTTTCAGGTTACGCCGCAGGTTTTCGCATTCTTCACGTGCGCAGATGATGACCGACACCGGCGGGAGCTCCTGCGAGAAGTGTACATTGCCGCGCTTCACGGCACGGCTGCGCAGGTGGATGCGGTTGTACAGGCAAAGGTAATAAAGGGCTTGGATGATAAAAAGAGTTCCCGTTGCTGCGAGTAATATCTGCTCGGTTGTATCGAATGTAAATGCTTCCATGTGTCCTATGACGTTTTATAACGTGCAAAGGTACGAAATTCGTCACAGATTACATGGTTTGATACAGATTATTTATCTCCGGCACAACCTCAAACTTCGTTCCGGGGAAATGCCTGGAAAGATACTCCCGTATGTATTGCATCGTATCGTTCTGTATGGTCTTGTCCTCTACCGTGGGATAAAGGTTGTACAATACGGTGTCGAGCGTGATTCCCCGGTGCCCGATGGCTTCAAGGCTTAGCAGGGTGTGATTGATACTGCCCAGCTTGCCGGATGTCACGAAGATAAGGGGATAGTTCTTATCGGCAATGTAGTCTATGGTGAGATATTCTCCGGTCAGGGGAACCATCAGTCCGCCGGCTCCTTCCACGAGTACGGTGTCGTAGCGGCGGGCAAGCTCCTGCGTGGCGTTCTCTATTTTGTCGAAGTTGATAGGACGGTTGTCGATGCGTGCCGCAAGATGGGGAGAGCAGGGATAGGAGAAGATTTCGGGCATTGTAAGCCCCTCGTTATCCTCAGGCAGATAGCCGGTGCCCATGATGCGGCGGTGCAGGTCGATGTCCTCGGAGTGTCCGGTATTGCCGGTTTGAATGAATTTCTGGGTGATGATGCGCTGTCCGTTCCGGGATAGCTGCTTGGCATACCAGGCAGTGCAATAGCTTTTTCCGGCATCCGTATCAATGCCGCTGATGAAATAAATGTTTGGTTTCATAATTCTTTATATCTTTATGTAAATTAACTGATTAAACATCGGTGCTCATACCTCTTATCACCTATGTGTTTACCGAATTCCTCATCCTTTATTTTAAAATCTCTTATACCTCATACTTCATACCTTATACTTTACATTTCGTACCTTATGCTTCGTATTTTGTACTTCATCTCTTATGCTTCTTACTTTGTCCTTCCTCTTTTTCTCGCTATTACATAAATCGGGTGATAAGTCAGCGAAACACTACGGTCGTCCTTGCCGTACATCCGGATATATTCCTCGCAGAAACTTTGCAGGCGTCCGCGCGTCCAGACTCTCTTTTCCGTCCCGGTAACGCCGGTTTGTCTGAGGTGTTGCAACACTTCGAGCGGAGTGCCGAATGGCAGGGAGACAATCTCTTCTTCGGCATAAAGAATCTCGAAGCGGGAAGACAGCAAGGCTTTCAGTTCTTCGAGCGAGAAGTACTCCAGTCCGTGTCCGGTCAGGGTATGTATCTCCTGCATATTCCTCTTGCCGAAAGTGCTGAATGCGAGAATGCCACCGTCCGATAGGAAACGGTGGCAGCGGGTGAAGAACCGTTCCGTATCGGCAAACCATTGCAGGGTGGAGCAGGACGTTATCAGGTCTGTCCCTTGCGGGAAATCAAGAGTTTCGGCATCACACGGCAAAAAGCTGACGGCAGGGGATATAAGCGGGTTTCCGTAAAGTGGCACTTTAGCTTTCTCAAGTGGCACTTTAGCGCCGTAGAGTTCTACTTTATCATCGTAAAGTAGAGGTTTATGAGGCAGAGGTTCACCGGCCGGCAACAAATCGCAGATACACTCCCTCATTTCGGGACACAAGTCGTTGAGCAGCAGAGTTTCCGGTTGCAATGCGTGCAGCAGCAAACGGGAGTAGCACCCGGTTCCGCATCCGAACTCTACGATATGGCGGAAGGGGGAGGCGTTGCCTGACAAACTTCGCGTATTGCCCTCGCCGTTGTGTGCCGCAGCAGACGGGCAGGCATGTTTCGTGAGCAGGCGCAGCATTTTCTCCGCCACCTGCTGCTGCACAAGAGCTTCTCGGCTGTACGTATTCCGTGCATGGGCAAAGCGTCTTGCAACGAGGGCTTTGTCGATGGATTGAATGGTACTGCAAATCATTTTCTGTTTCGTTTCATTCAATATTTATGGTTTTGACATGATATCTGAATTCACTGGCAGTCATCTCCCACATATCTTGCAGCAGAAAGCGGAACATGGACTCGTCATAGTGTGCGTTGTCCGTCAGGACCGGATGGCAGTCTATCAGGTCGCAAAAGTTCATCTCCATGTTTTCGGGCGGGAAAATCCGGTCGTTCTTGCCGATGAAGGCGTAGTTGTATTCGTAGTTATACTTTTCGATGTTTGCCTCATACTTATCTTCCTTTTCCTCGTCGTAACTTTTGTTATTTGCGTCTCCGAACATATCGAAGTACCGCTCCAGAATGAGCCTCAGTTCTTCCTTTATTTCGTCGAAGTCCCGTTGGGGAGTCACTTCCATGAATGCCTTGTAGGCGTTGCTGTCCTTGCACATGCGGCGCAGGAACTTCTGGAGCGTTGCGGGGGTAAGTCCGTCGAGAGTAGCCTGAAAGGTGTTCACGGGGATACCTTCCAGATTGTCGATGGGGTATGTAGTTCCGTTGAACGCCAGGCTGAACACCTTGTCCCGGGAGACTTGGCTCAGTATGAGAGAGCCCATCCACACACCCATGGACCAGGCTACCACGTTTACTTGCCGGTAGCGGTCGAAGATGGAATAGTCGAAGTCCAGCGTGCGGTAGTCGTAGCAAATCATGTAGTCCATGTTTTTGGGACGGTACTGCTTGAAGGGAGTTTCGTCCGCTGCCCAACCGGCAAAGAAAAGGAGTAACTGGGGATGGTTCTCGTTGATAATGTACACTTGTTTCATTGTTCTTTTTTGTTAGATGAAGATGCCCTTCTGTATGAAGATGCATTTCGGTTAATATTCCAATGCCGTCTGTTACGGGCATTGCTTAAAGTATTTTCGGGTTATTTCAAGTTCTCCGTTCTTTTCTTCAGTTCTTCTATTTCCTCTTGCCTGATATCCGCTGTCAGCGAAAAACGGATGCGCGACGTTCCTTCCGGCACTGTAGGCGGGCGCACGGGCAGGGCGTAAAAGCCATGCCGTTGCAAGGCCTCTGCTTTCAGCACGGTATCCGCACTCTGCCCGATAATCATCGGGACGATGTGGCTGGCGCCGGGGCAGGCGTATCCTTGTGCCTGCAGGGCTTCGCGAAGCGTCCGGCTGATGTGTGCCAGATGCTCGCGCCGTTCCCGCATGTCTGCCAGCCGGCGCACGACAAACAGTGTCCAAGCGATGTTTACGGGGGGAAGTCCGGTGGTGAAGATAAGTGTGCGCATGCGGTTGACGAGGTATTCCCGTATCACCTTCCGGCATACGATGTAAGCGCCTGCGGATGCTGCCGCCTTGCCGAACGTGCCGACAAGGAAGTCGATGTCTCCGGTGCAGCCGGACTCCTCGGCGCAACCGAGTCCCTGCCTGCCGCGCACGCCGAAAGCGTGGGCCTCGTCCACGTAGAGCAGCACATTGCCGTACCGGCGTTTCAGTTCTGCCAGGGCGGGCAGGTCAGCTTGATCGCCGTCCATGCTGAAGATGCTTTCGGTGACGATGATGATTTGGCGAAAGGCGGAGTGGTGCTCTTTGAGCAGCCGTTCCAGTTGTGCCAAATCGTTGTGGCGGTAGCGGATGCATTTGGCGGCAGACAGGCGGATGCCGTCAATCAGGCTGGCATGGACGAGCTTGTCGGCAAGTATCAGCGTCTGTGCATCGCTTACGGCGGGCAGGATGCCCGTGTTGGCATGATACCCGCTGTTGAACACCAGTGCGGATTCCATGCCGAAAAGGCGTGCCAGTTCGGCTTCCAGCTCTTCGTAAACGGTGAAGTTGCCCGTCAGCAACCGGGAAGAAGAAGAGGTGGGCAGGAACGTGTCGGGGGTGAGCGTGCGCAGGAATTCCTCGCGCAAGGCCCGGTCGGATGCCAGCCCCAGGTAGTCGTTGGACGAGAGGTTCAGCATGCGTTTGCCGTCCACGATGACATCCCTGCCGTCGTGTACCATCCGGGGCAGGCG
>ENA-OPXB01001171-OPXB01001171.1-human-gut-metagenome-genome-assembly--contig:-NODE-1171-length-14763-cov-3.851441_pt1 | contig 14763 bp, 16 predicted proteins | sample MGYA00241516_ERZ502024 | MGnify/ENA primary metagenome ERZ502024 (study PRJEB25962, sample SAMEA2041926) | human gut metagenome | biome: human gut; feature: human-associated habitat; material: faeces...
GCTGGCCCGGTATTGTGCAAAACAGATCATTCACCAATGGTCCCCCTTCGTTTACACTAGCCACAATTGAATATGGGTAAATGACGATGAATTCATTCGAGCGAAGGAATAAGATCATCCAATTAGTGAATGAACAGGGAACCGTGCTTGTTCAGGATCTGGCGGGAGTATTTGCTGCCTCGGAAGCGACAATCCGTGCCGATTTGCGCTTTCTCGAACAAAAAGGCGTGGTTACGCGCTTTCATGGCGGTGCGGCGAAAATAATGTCCGGTAATAGTGAAACCGAGACCCAGGAAGTCGGGTTTAAAGAGCGATTTCAGCTCGCCAGCGCGCCAAAAAACAGAATAGCGCAGGCGGCAGTCAAAATGATCCACGAAGGGATGACCGTTATTCTCGACAGCGGAAGTACGACGATGCTTATCGCCGAAGGATTAATGACCGCCAAAAATATCACGGTGATTACCAACAGTCTCCCGGCAGCGTTTGCCCTTTCCGAAAATAAAGACATTACTCTGGTCGTCTGCGGTGGCACGGTCCGCCATAAAACGCGCTCGATGCATGGTTCCATTGCCGAGCGTTCATTGCAGGATATTAATGCCGATTTAATGTTTGTCGGTGCTGATGGTATTGATGCGGTTAATGGTATTACGACCTTTAATGAAGGTTATTCGATTAGCGGGGCGATGGTCACCGCCGCTAATAAAGTGATTGCCGTTCTCGATTCATCGAAATTTAACCGTCGCGGTTTTAATCAGGTACTGCCAATCGAAAAAATTGACATTATTATTACCGATGATGCTGTGTCTGAGGTGGATAAACTGGCATTGCAGAAGACACGGGTAAAATTAATTACGGTGTAGTATTGTTCTGTATGCCGGATAAGGTATTTACACTGCATCCGGCATTTCGGATTCTCCCTGGTTCAAGAGAGAATAGTTTGATTAACGCAATAATGGACAATCTGGTGGTAATCGACAACGCAACGCCGCCGGAAGTATTTCAATATGAAAGTTTTGTCCGCTCAACGGTTCGCCATCAAGATTAAAAGTGATTTCGTGTGGGGCTTGTATATCAAACCACGACGAAGCGCCTTCGATAATATTCGGGTTATCTTCGTCAGATTTTAAGGTTGATACGAGAGCCGGAAGAATTTCATCGCCGGTAAAAATGCGCAGTTGCAGCAAGCCATCGTTAATTAACGCGTTCGGACACAATTGCTGACCGCCACCGGCCTGACGCCCGTTACCAATACCAATGACCAGGGCGTCACCTTGCCAGTGAAAGTTTTCACCGCGGATTTCACAACGGTCCGGTTGCAGAGTATCCATGCGCATTAAGCCATGAATGATGTAAGAGACGCCACCCAGCGCGGCTTTTAATTTTTCCGGCGTTTCTGTGGTAATACGCGTCCCAAATCCGCCTGTCGCCATATTAATAAAACAGGTTTGTTTGTTGACCTGCGCCATATCTATCGCAATGGCGTTACCGGCAATTGCCAGTTTCAGCGCCTTATCCAGTGCCTCAGGAATCCCTACACTGGTGGCAAAATCATTGGCGGTTCCTAATGGCAAAATTCCCAGCGCGGGTATGTCATCCCCCTCACACTGAATCAACGCCGTAGAAACTTCATTAATGGTGCCATCGCCACCACCGGCAATCACCGTTGCGACGCCCAACTTCCGGGCCTCCTCTACATATCGTGCGGCATCGCCTTTCTCCCAGGTGACCCGCACATGGATCGTCATTCCTTCCTCACGCAACAGCATAATTGCTTCGCGCAAGGGTAGATTGTCAGTACTTTTGCCATTAAGAATCAGTAAGCTGGCGGGAAATTCTGCCATGATCGTATGTGCCTTTATGATTGGTCTGTAGATAGTGTAGAGCAGAAAACAAAAGGTGGAGTCAGAACAGGATGAAAGTCGGAGGATAAAAAGTCAGTTCAAGTATGGAGGATTCAGTGGTTACCACCAGGAGCTTGCAATGGGGACAGCGAATACTAACGGCTGCCACCGATAAATTTCAAAAAAGAGCATATGCCTAATATTCAACCAAACAGTGGCATCTTAAATATACTATTCCAAATATATTAAAGCCCCCATGGAGTTACCCTGAAGGGCCTCAATGTCCGTAATTCCTACTTATGTAGGAAATGTTGTACAGAACATTTATTATAATCCTATTCAATTATAATAATCATGCCATTATTATATTTAAACACTAGAGAGTGTCGTTGGTATTTAATGGGGGAAGGTGAGATGAAAAAGATAGCTGCTATATCATTAATTAGTATTTTTATTATGTCTGGTTGTGCTGTGCATAATGATGAGACAAGTATCGGTAAATTTGGTCTTGCATATAAAAGTAATATTCAGCGTAAACTCGATAACCAATACTACACCGAAGCCGAAGCTTCTTTAGCCAGGGGCAGAATATCTGGTGCAGAAAATATAGTAAAAAATGATGCAGCCCATTTCTGTGTTACTCAGGGCAAAAAAATGCAGATAGTTGACCTGAAGACAGAAGGTGCAGGATTACATGGCGTCGCTCGTCTGACATTCAAATGTGGAGAGTGAGAATATTTTTTGGTAAGCGTCAAACATGCGCGTTCTGGTTGTGCTTAGCCGGAACCTGTGCGAGCACGATGCCGTTACGTGAAAGGCATCGTGCTATGAAGGGAGATTCTATCGATGTGGTCAATGGAAGACGGTGACCAGGGATAGGGCTTATGCATAAAAAATAAGCCCGTGTAAGGGAGATTTAGGGTGTCACCAGTAGGGGCTTTCAACGGTACAATGCGGGTTTGAGCGGCATAAATTACCACTGAAAGCCCTTAAACGTTACTCTACTGTGGACACTGTGTGGACACTCTCGGCTTCAGTACCACCTCTTAGCGGATTAAGAGAAATGGCGTCCTGAAGGTACTCTGGCGCAAAATGAGCGTAAACCATAGTTTGCTCAATCCGCGTGTGACCTAGTATCCGTTGTAGCGTGATAATACTTCCTCCATTAATCATGAAATGAGTGGCAAAGCTGTGCCTTAGTGCATGTGTGGCTTGCCCCGTTGGCAAATCCGGTTTTATTGCTTTCATTGTTCGTCTGAAGCGAGGGTAATCAGCATCAGGGAATAAAAAACCTCGTTTGTTATCCGCGATCATTTTGGCAACAGCCTCTGAGATCGGGACGGTGCGTGGTTTGTTTGTTTTCGTTTTAACAAACGTGACGCGGTTATGGATGATATTTTCTGCTTTCAAACGAGCTGCTTCTCCCCAACGTGCTCCTGTACTCAGGCAAAGAATCGCAATCTTTTTGTTGTCGCCGTCAAGTGCTGCAAGCAGTAAGGCAATTTCTTCCTGTGTGAGATAGCCTGTTTCTGGTTTTTCCTCCTTAAGCCTCTTTGTCCCTCTGATAGGGTGCTCACCAAAGAATAACTCCGCTTCAATCAGGGCTGTAAACATGCCGCTAATACATGTTAAATCACGATTGATACTCGAAGGTTTAATACCCTGACTTCTTCGGGTGGCGCAGTACTGGCTGATAAGGGATTTCGTGATTTGAAATGCGCATGGGTCATTCGTTATTTTTGTGAAGATTTCAATTTTTCCAAGATTAGATTTCCCATGCTCTTCGTGTTTACCCTTTAAATCCCACCAGATCTGTGTCAGTTCCGACAGACGTCGTTTGTCTGTTGGTTTTGATAGCCATTCTTTATTGTGGTGGTTGTACAACGTGTATTTTTCGAAAGCGACAGCTTCGCTTTTCTTATCAAACTTCCTACGGATGCGTTTTCCGTTACGTCCAGTAGGGCGGATGTCCACTTCATATCGACCATCATCGAGTTTTTTGATTGCCATCAGAAAACCCTCCGAGTGGTACTTTTTTTTGCTACTACTAATCGCTTTTTTCGTGGTGGCTGAAATTTAGCCACCAATAGTAGGCACTTGTGATGAATATATTCACGATAAATTGTTAACCAGTCTTTTGACCGGAGTGGGGCGACGTTGTTTCGTTTTGCCCAAAGTGTGCGAGAGCGGGCGCAATTTGCCCGGCTTCTGGAGCTACCTGATCAGTCATGAACCACAAAGTATATTTAGTAAATCTGGGATGTTGTAAGACCTTCATTATGGCTTCAACTCCAGCGTTTTTTGACCGGCTCTCATAGCTCGAAAGTGAGCTGTAGGCTACACCAGTTAATTCACTGAATTCTTTACGGTTTAACCTTTCAGATTCACGGATTAACTTCAACTTCTCCGAAACGTCTATTGACATAATTACTCCGATTGCGTAATTTCTTGCTGATGGTGTGAAATTTTGTGCTTCTGGAGTTATCCTTTTAGGCAATAATTAGCCATTAGGAGCCATTAGAAGCACTAAGGGAGAATCGTAGCAGATGAATAGACAGCTTGTAAGCGTGACTGATGCCGTGCCTTATCAGGAGTTTGCAAAACTCATTGGTAAAACTCCAAGAGCTGTAAGGGGCATGATTGAGAAAGGGAAATTACCAGTTATTGAGATTACTGACCCTCAGTCAGTATCGGGGCGTGCTGGTGAATATTGGGTATACCTTCCGGCATGGAATAACGGACTAAAACTGGCTTATGAAAGCCGTCCTAAAGAGATTCGTGACGGCTGGTTGATGTGGTTAGGTCTCGGTGAACCACGTTAAGGAGAACCGTATGAATGAGCCTCGTTGTATTGCTCAGTTATTGCGTAACGAAAGCCCCAGGGCGATTGACTTCACCATCACCCACGGTAAGGGGCGTAAGGGAATCATTATCCGCACCAAAAAACAGAGTCCGTTAAAAAAGGCTCTGACCTTTCTGAAAAGCCGGAGGGTCTGGAAATGACAGTGATGACGCTTAATCTCGTTGAAAAACAGCCAGCAGCTATGCGCCGGATAATTGGTAAGCATCTGGCCGTCCCTCGCTGGCAGGAGACATGCGATTATTATAATCAGATGATGGAACGCGAACGGCTAACGGTTTGCTTCCATGCGCAGTTAAAACAGCGTCACGCAACGATGCGTTTTGAAGAAATGAACGACGTCGAACGTGAACGGCTGGTTTGTGCAATTGATGAACTGCGTGGGGCATTCTCAAAACGCCGTCAGGTCGGTGCAAGTGAGTATGCATATATTAGCTTTTTAACTGTCAGTCAGCGCCGTACTTTATTTATGCATGCCGGATTGACTGAAAAAGAATTCAACCAGCCATACTGGCGAATTAATGAAGAATCATGTTACTGGCGTGATGCCTTATTCCGTGCATTACGTGAATTATTCAGCCTGTTTGAGTATGCACCGACAATTCTGACGTCGGTAAAACCAGAGCAATATCTGCATTAAGTAATTAACCAGAGTTTTTAACGCACTTAATTGTGCGGGGCTTCTTTTTGCCTGGAGAAAGTCATGCATACAGTTTCTGAAAATCAGTGCGGTAAATACGCATTACTGCTGCAACAGGCCAGAACCGAAGCACAGGCCGACGCAGCGACGCGCTTTTCTTCTCATCTTGACGCCATGATTCGCCACATCACAAAGGCGGAGTTATCCCGCGTGGAGATAGTCGAGCTGCTCAGTCAGGAGTCGGAAAAATTTCACAATATCGGATTGTCTCGCGGGGAGGTGCTTTGATGTCCTGTTCTCGTTCAGTTGTATTACTGAATAACGCCTTAAAAATCGCCGTTATGAAAAATGGCGATTTATCTCTTATTCAACTTGGTCTTGATAAAGAAAAACGCGAAATAACTGAGTCTGTTATCGCGATTTATCAGAACGAATTAAATCTCCTGTCTGATGTGGTCAATTTACTTGTTAAACGCGCTGTATTTCACAAGCAAATCTCCTCCGTGGATGAACTGACGAAATTAACGACAGAAATCGCCAGCTATTGCGCTGATGAATTTAAAAAACTGAACGACAAAAGGAACTGGTAATGCCGGACAACGTAGATTTTATTCAGGAACAACAGGCTGAATTACTGGAGCGCCAGATTAACGCGGCAAGGGTAAAACATTGCGGTGCTTCTGCGCTGGTTTGCGAAGAGTGTGACGCGCCAATACCTGCTGCCCGTCGTGCGGCTTATCCGTCAGCCACGCGTTGTGTTTCCTGTCAGGCAGTCTTTGAAGCAAAAAACAAACATTACCGGAGAACGGCATGAGTATTCGTATTGAAATTGGCGAACGTTATGTCGTTACCAGTGACAGCTTTCAGTTTATTCTCCACGAGAAAAAGAGAGCGGAAAGCGGTAAAAACGCCGGTCAGGAATGGCTGGCGGTGGTTGGTTATTACCCGAAATTAAGCCAGCTCGTTTCCGGCCTGATGCATCACGATATTCTGACCGGAAGCGCAAAGTCTTTTGCTGATTTAAACGCGCAGGTTGAGCAACTCAGCAAGCGTTGTTCAGAGGCTTTTGGCTCATATGACCGTTAAAGCCTCCGGGCATTTTGTCCCTCCGTCAGTATTTGCCGCAGGCACCGGTGAGACGTTTACCGGTGCTTATGCATGGAACGCGCCACGCGAGGCCGTCGGGCGCGAAAGACCCCTTACACGTGACGAGATGCGTCAGGTGCAAGGTGTTTTATCCACGATTAACCGCCTGCCTTACTTTTTGCGCTCGCTGTTTACTTCACGCTATGACTACATCCGGCGCAATAAAAGCCCGGTGCACGGGTTTTATTTCCTCACATCCACTTTTCAGCGTCGTTTATGGCCGCGCATTGAGCGTGTGAATCAGCGCCATGAAATGAACACCGACGCGTCGTTGCTGTTTCTGGCAGAGCGTGACCACTATGCGCGCCTGCCGGGAATGAATGACAAGGAGCTGAAAAAGTTTGCCGCCCGTATCTCATCGCAGCTTTTCATGATGTATGAGGAACTCAGCGATGCCTGGGTGGATGCACATGGCGAAAAAGAATCGCTGTTTACGGATGAGGCGCAGGCTCACCTCTATGGTCATGTTGCTGGCGCTGCACGTGCTTTCAATATTTCCCCGCTTTACTGGAAAAAATACCGTAAAGGACAGATGACCACGAGGCAGGCATATTCTGCCATTGCCCGTCTGTTTAACGATGAGTGGTGGACTCATCAGCTCAAAGGCCAGCGTATGCGCTGGCATGAGGCGTTACTGATTGCTGTCGGGGAGGTGAATAAAGACCGTTCTCCTTATGCCAGTAAACATGCCATTCGTGATGTGCGTGCACGCCGCCAGGCAAATCTGGAATTTCTTAAATCGTGTGACCTTGAAAACAGGGAAACCGGCGAGCGCATCGACCTTATCAGTAAGGTGATGGGCAGTATTTCTAATCCTGAAATTCGCCGGATGGAGCTGATGAACACCATTGCCGGTATTGAGCGTTACGCCGCCGCAGAGGGTGATGTGGGGATGTTTATCACGCTTACCGCGCCGTCAAAGTATCACCCGACACGTCAGGTCGGAAAAGGCGAAAGTAAAACCGTCCAGCTAAATCACGGCTGGAACGATGAGGCATTTAATCCAAAGGATGCGCAACGTTATCTCTGCCATATCTGGAGCCTGATGCGCACGGCATTCAAGGATAATGATTTACAGGTCTACGGTTTGCGTGTCGTCGAGCCACACCACGACGGAACGCCGCACTGGCATATGATGCTTTTTTGTAATCCACGCCAGCGTAACCAGATTATCGAAATTATGCGTCGCTATGCGCTCAAAGAGGATGGCGACGAAAGAGGAGCCGCGCGAAACCGTTTTCAGGCAAAACACCTTAACCAGGGCGGTGCTGCGGGGTATATCGCGAAATACATCTCAAAAAACATCGATGGCTATGCACTGGATGGTCAGCTCGATAACGATACCGGCAGACCGCTGAAAGACACGGCTGCGGCTGTTACCGCATGGGCGTCAACGTGGCGCATCCCACAATTTAAAACGGTTGGTCTGCCGACAATGGGGGCTTACCGTGAACTACGAAAATTGCCTCGCGGCGTCAGCATTGCTGATGAGTTTGACGAGCGCGTCGAGGCTGCACGCGCCGCCGCAGACAGTGGTGATTTTGCGTTGTATATCAGCGCGCAGGGTGGGGCAAATGTCCCGCGCGATTGTCAGACTGTCAGGGTCGCCCGTAGTCCGTCGGATGAAGTTAACGAGTACGAGGAAGAAGTCGAGAGAGTGGTCGGCATTTACGCGCCGCATCTCGGCGCGCGTCATATTCATATCACCAGAACGACGGACTGGCGCATTGTGCCGAAAGTTCCGGTCGTTGAGCCTTTGACTTTAAAAAGCGGCATCGCCGCGCCTCGGAGTCCTGTCAATAACTGTGGAAAGCTCACCGGTGGTGATACTTCGTTACCGGCTCCCACGCCTTCTGAGCACGCCGCAGCAGTGCTTAATCTGGTTGATGACGGTGTTATCGAATGGAATGACCCGGAGGTCGTGAGGGCGCTCAGAGGTGCACTAAAACACGGTCTAAGGACACAAAATTATCTGCGAGACACAGCTCGCTCCCTAGATTCATGTTTACTCATGATTGGTGATTTTATATAAAAGCGGGGAGTGGTCTTCAAAATGCTCCTGTAGCATTACGTGTAGACTTATAATAGAAATTATATACAAATCAATAAGTTATTTTTGTTTTGTATTATGTGTTGATGCTTTGGTTTCATAATGTAAAAATTATCAGAAATTCTCTGCTTGTAGTTTCGTCATATAACGAAAGGGATTGCTTAATGTTTAATTCTTATACTGAATTTGTAAAGTCTTTGGTATTGGATATTCGGAAAGGTAAAGACGTTAGTTTTCTTCTGGGGTCAGCCGTGAGTTGCTCGCCGGAGGGGAATGGGGTACCGGGCGTTTCAGGGATGAATGATATTCTGCGGCAATATATGATTGATTTAGATATTTATGATGGCTTTGAAAGTAACATAATCGGTTTAAGTGAAACTGATAAATATCAAAAAAGTTTCGAATACCTTTTGAAGGTAGGTGATCAAGATGAAGTTAAAGAAATAATGGCTCTTGCAATGAATAATGCAAGGAGCGGCGACAAATGGTTAATTACTAAATCACTTGATGATTTTTCAAGGCTTATTTCAGAAACTAGCATTAAAGTAAAATGCATACTTACAACAAATTTTGATCCATTGATTGAAGAGGCATTGTTTAGAGTAAATAGAAATTGTAATGTACATAATCTTATTGTAGATCAACCAATTGGTAGCGTTACCAGCTATTCAGGCGAATCCATTCCCGTAGTGCATTTACATGGAGTTTGGGATGGAGATACTATGCATACTCAAACTCAGCTTTCTTCATTGAGGAAAAAAATTGAGTTGTCAATAAAAAATATATTGGATACAAGTAAATTATATGTTATTGGATATGCAGGTTGGGATGATGTTTTTCTACAGGCGTTAAGAAACATCGTCCATGAGTTTCAGCCAAGTTATAATGTTAGATGGGGTTTTTATAAAAACTCAATTGATGATGTGAGTAAAGAACATTCACGATTGATTGAAATTATTCAACCAGCGCTTGTTAATGCTCGTTTTCAAGGATATGTTGGGGTTGACTGTAATACATACTTTGAAGATGCTTTGGCTGAGATTAGTAAAAAAAAACAATTAAGTAAGTTTGTTGTAAAAAAAACTGGATTACAGCCGATAACAGAAAGCATAGTTATTTCGCTGAGACCCTATAACCTTTCAGTTGAGCCTGCGCATGATATAATTAGATTAGTAGAGCAAAAAAAAGCCACTGATTATTTAAATAATAACAATCATTTTGAGCTTGTTTCTGGTTGGGGATACGGAAAAGCAGGTTTTTTATATTCTTTTATTCATGATGAATTTTATGATTTCACATGTTATTATAGTGATGTCAATGGATTGACTGAATCTCGTGATATTGAAGTTAAAATAAAACAGGATATCGGTATCGATATTGCAACCTTCATATCTAATAATGGATTAGGAAAGCGGATTTTAATTCTTGATAACATAGCCAGACTTCCTCCATCAACTAAAGCTTTCTTTTCTGAGATTGCGAAATTATCATCAGATCTTAGTTCTGGTGTGAAAGTTATTTTTGTATCAGCGACATGTAACGGGATATGCTCTGGTATAGTGGAATTACAGCCTTTATCTTTAGATGATATAAAGGAGTATATTAAAGTTGGCACTGATATTACTGAAATAAAAAGAGAGAAACTTGATAGGTTGTATGAAATAACAAATGGAATACCTTTAAAATTAGATAAGGTTAAAGAGTATTATGAGTTAATGTCATTTGATGAAGTCCTTGATGCAGGGAATATTGTTGTTTCGGCAGAGGGAACAAATACGGACATTCCACACTACATATCCAAGCAAATAAACGAGATTAGAAGTGATAATAGAAAACTATATTCATTACTATGCATTTTCTCTATGCTTGAATATGGGGAGAAATTGACAAATATTCGCTCTTATTATTCATCGTATGATTTTCATTTTGATGATTTCGCAAAACTAGAAAGATATGGTCTGATTTATACAATTACAAAGGATAATTATAAAATATTAAGGATATCACCAGTTGTTAGTGATTTTGTAAAGCAGGGTATGGATCCTAACCAACGGTATGAACTTGTAAAAAAATCCCTAGGACTTTGTATCGGTAGCGATTGGATGTCAGGGAAAGTGAGAGTCTCTCCTACAGTGAAGATGATGCTTGAAAGCACGGAGTTTTATCCTGGAAATGTCCATTCAGCTATTAGTTCATACTTTTCATTAATAGATATTAATAATTATGATCGAGAAGTCAAATCATTAATACATGTTTCTATAGGATATTGCATCTTTTTAAAGAGTGCATGTTACTATAAAGAACTCGTCGCATTTTCTCGGATGCTTTATTCTAATATTTCTCATTTGGATATTCTTGATAAATTTAGGGCTGCGTATTTTTTGGCTACAAGTTTAAGAATGATTGATGAGGTTGAACAAAGTGTTGAATTTATTGAGCCTTTAAGTGATGAGTTCGAGGCAAAAGAGTTTTGTCAAAAGGAATATTATTTTAAAATGCTTGATAATATTATGATGGCATGCTCTGAATATAATGATGAAAAAGCACGAAAATACGCAATAAAATTAAAAAAGATAGCTCCAAAGTCTTCTAGTTATTATATCAATGCTGAAGTTCATTTGGCTGACGAATTGTCTCATGGTAAAAGGGTTAATAAGCTTATTTCTCTCGAGAAAAAGTCCCGAGCTGCTGGGTATAACACGCTGGCTAATAATATTAGCATTAAACTTCATTATTTGTTTTCTGGTTCATCTTTCAAATATATTGATAATGCCATAAAAAATGAAGGGGGAGTGTATACTAAGGCCAGGGCGTTACTTGTTAAGTATGAAGAGTTGGTACGTTGCGGAGAGTTTGAAAAAATTGATGCGGAGGGGGTGAGGGAATTAAAGGCCGTTTATGATTATTTGTTCTTGCAGCGATTAGATGAGCTTTTTAACAGATGTACCGATGTGTTATGGCAGCTTATGAAAGCGTATCGGGATGTTAATGGCTTATACTACTTATTTAAGCGTGGTTCTGTAATTTGGCGTGTAACCTCATCTTATGATAAAGAGTTAGAATATGCTAAGGAGTTGAATGAGCAACAGTTTGATATCAGTGGAGGAGGTGATGATATGAAATATTTATCAATCAGACTGAGTTTTTTGGCACTAAAGGTGGAGCGAGATAAGTGTCTGATTGATGCTCCAACATTGTAAAGAAAATAGCATGATAGTGCCCTAATTTGCATGCTTACGCCAAATCCATATCGAAACGTCAATGTCAATACTGGCGCGGATTCGGCTAGTTCATGCAACTGCATGAAAACCACCTCATGAAGCGGGCAGGCGAGGCGGGGAAAGCACTGCGCGCTGGCGGTGGTGCTGATTTTATTTTTTCAGCGTCTGAGCGCGTCGTGGCGGCGTTTAGATTTTGCGCCGGGGCGTTGCTGTGTCTGCGGGCTGTTTTGTGCGGTGGTGAGCGTGTGAGGGCGTGATGACTGGGTGTAAAAAAGCCGCCCGCAGGCGGCGATGTTCAGCCGTTGTCAGTGTCCAGTGAGTAGTTTTTAAAGCGGATGACCTCCTGACCGAGCCAGCCGTTTATCTCGCGGATCCTGTCCTGTAACGGGATAAGCTCATTGCGGACAAAGACCTTTGCCACTTTCTCAATATCACCCAGCGACCCGACGTTCTCCGGCTTGCCGCCCATCAACTGAAAGGGGATGCGGTGCGCGTCCAGCAGGTCAGCGGCGCTGGCTTTTTTGATATTAAAAAAATCGTCCTTCGTTGCCACTTCACTGAGCGGGATAATTTTAATGCCGTCGGCTTTTCCCTGCGGGGCATAGAGAAACAGATTTTTAAAGTTGTTGCGGCCTTTCGACTTGACCATGTTTTCGCGAAGCATTTCGATATCGTTGCGATCCTGCACGGCATCAGTGACGTACATGATGTATCCGGCATGTGCGCCGTTTTCGTAATACTTGCGGCGGAACAGCGTGGCTGACTCATTCAGCCAGGCAGAGTTAAGGGCGCTGAGATATTCCGGCATGCCGTACAGCTCCTGATTAATATCCGGCTCCAGCAGATGAAACACGGAGCCGGGCGCGAAAGGTGTCGGCTCGTTGAAGGACGGCACCCACCAGTAAACATCCTCCTCCACGCCACGGCGGGTATATTTTGCCGGTGAGGTTTCCAGTCTGATGACCTTACCGGTGGTGCTGTAACGCTTTTCCAGAAACGCATTACCGAACACCAGAAAATCCAGCACAAAACGGCTGAAATCCTGCTGGGAAAGCCACGGGTGCGGGATAAACGTTGAAGCCAGAATATTACGTTTGACGTAAATCGGTGAGCTGTGATGCACGGCAGCACGCAGGCTTTTTGCCAGACCGGTAAAGCTGACCGGCGGCTCATACCATCTGCCGTTACTGATACATTCGACGTAATCCAGAATGTCACGGCGGTCGAGCACCGGCACCGGCTCACCAAAGGTGAATGCCTCCATTTTCGGGGCGCTGGCGGTCATTTTTTTTGCCGCAGGTTGCGGTGTTTTCCCTTTTTTCTTGCTCATCAGTAAAACTCCAGAATGGTGGATGTCAGCGGGGTGCTGATACCGGCGGTGAGTGGCTCATTTAACAGGGCGTGCATGGTCGCCCAGGCGAGGTCGGCGTGGCTGGCTTCCTCGCTGCGGCTGGCCTCATAGGTGGCACTGCGTCCGCTGCTGGTCATGGTCTTGCGGATAGCCATAAACGAGCTGGTGATGTCGGTGGCGCTGACGTCGTATTCCAGACAGCCACGGCGGATAACGTCTTTTGCCTTGAGCACCATTGCGGTTTTCATTTCCGGCGTGTAGCGGATGTCGCGCGCGGCGGGATAGAACGAGCGCACGAGCTGGAACACGCCGACACCGAGGCCGGTGGCATCAATACCGATGTATTCGACGTTGTATTTTTCGGTGAGTTTGCGGATGGATTCAGCCTGAGTGGCAAAGTCCATGCCTTTCCACTGGTGACGCTCAAGTATTCTGAATTTGCCACCGGCCACCACCGGCGGTGCCAGCACCACGCATCCGGCACTGTCGCCACGGTGTGACGGGTCGTAACCAATCCATACCGGGCGGGAGCCGAACGGATTCGCGGCAAACGGCGCATAGTCTTCCCATTCTTCCAGCGTGTCGACCATGCAGCGTTGCAGCTCCTCGAACGGGAACACCGATGCCTTGTCGTCAACAAATTCACACATGAACAGGTTTTTAAAATCGTCGGCGCTGTTTTCGCGTTTGAGCTGCTCAATGTCGAACAATGTGCAGCCGCCTTTCAGGGCGTCCTCAATGGTGACAATCTGCCGCCACTGGCCGTCCGCACAGAGAAGACCACCGGCAAGGGCGTTATGACTGACGTCGATTTCCACGCGTTCGGCGGCGCTGGCGCGTCCCCGGTTGAACAGTTCACCCGACCAGAACGGGTAGGCGTCGTGCGCCAGCGTGGACGGGGTGGAGAAATAGGTCGAGCGCAGGTGACTCTGTGAGGCCATACCTGATGCCACCTTACGCAGTACCTGAAAATTCGGGATCCAGAAAATCTCGTCGACGTACAGGTCGCCGTTATGGCTCTGCGCGGTGTTGGAGTTGGTGCCGAGAAAAATCAGTTTTGCGCCGTTATTGCCCAGGACAATCGGGTCACCAGTCAGGTCAACGTCAACCAGCCGGGCAAAGGCGATGATGTATTCGCGGAACACATACGCCTGCGTTTTACTGGCCGACAGAAAAATCTGGTTATGGCCGGTTTTCAGGGCGCGCAGCAGCGCCTCACGGGAAAAATAAAACGTCGCGCCAATCTGACGGGATTTCAGGATATCGCGGATGCGGTGCTCAAGCCCGGCGCGATACCAGTGCAACTGATAGTCGAAAGACTGCTCAAAGAAAATCTGCTCCAGCTTTTCGATGGCCTCGTCACTGAAAAAATTCTTTTTCGGTTTGCGCCGCCCGCCTTTGTTGCGGTTAGCGACGTTCGGATTAAGGTCTGCCTCGTTGCCGGTCTGGCTGTAGCGATTTACCCGTGCCAGTCGTTCAATCTGGCGTCCCAGCAGGTCAATTTCCTTGAAGTCACCGCCGGTTTTCTGCGGTTTGATGATGAGCTGGGTCAGCCGCGCTTCCAGGCTCATTTCGACACGGCTGATGGGGGCAACGTTGTCCCAGCCGTCGCGCTGTTTCCAGCTCTGCACCGTCGGGCGTTTCATCTGCAACA
>ENA-OPXB01001176-OPXB01001176.1-human-gut-metagenome-genome-assembly--contig:-NODE-1176-length-14742-cov-1.440526_pt1 | contig 14742 bp, 11 predicted proteins | sample MGYA00241516_ERZ502024 | MGnify/ENA primary metagenome ERZ502024 (study PRJEB25962, sample SAMEA2041926) | human gut metagenome | biome: human gut; feature: human-associated habitat; material: faeces...
ACGATCCGCGAGCGGGTGTGTATAATGATACATACTCCATGGATGTCAAAGGTAGCTTGAAACGTACTTCCGGACAGTTGTTGGTGAATGTTTACCCGTTTCCTCACGCTTCTTCGTTCTTCGTTGCGGCCGGCGCCTATTTCGGTGGTTCTTCCTTGGTGAAGATAGAAGGGCATAGTGATAAGCTGAAAGACCTGATCGCCCAAGGAGAAAGTGCGGGCATAGTTATCGGTGATTATACGATTCCGGTGGATAATAACGGTAATGTATCCGGTGGATTGAAAGTGTCCGGTTTTCGTCCTTATCTAGGTCTTGGATTCGGTCGTGCGGTTCCTAAGAAACGGGTTGGCGTGATGTTTGAGCTGGGTGTGCAATTCCATGGCAAACCGGAGGTGTATACGGATTCAGGGGATGTAAAGGACTTGTTGAATGAGATAGACGAGGATGATACCTTTACGAAGATCATGGACAAGCTAACGGTTTATCCGGTCATGAAGATTCGTATTTGCGGAAGAATATTTTGATTGTCAAAGATAGTATAAGCTAAGAGTGGCGTTAATAATACGATGCCACTCTTTTTTTATGGCTAAACTTTCATTTATTTTGTTTATTTTTGCGCGCTGTTAGGGTCATAATTTTGATAAAAATAACTTTATATGAAAAACAAACATTTAGTGATGCTATTGCTATCATCTTGCTGTTTAGCGGCATGTGTGGATAGTAAGTATGATTTAAGCGATGTCAATACGGACGATGCGGTAATGGGTGAGTCTTGGGTAGCTCCCCTCGGTACGGGTTATGTAACGTCGGATGACGTTGTGAATGTAGAGAAAGTCCCTTCCATTCGGGAAGTCGACGGGGCTTACGTCATGATCTATGATGGAGAGATGAAGATTAAGGGGAAAAGCTTACGGGCCGCCTCTGGTAAAGTGGAGATCGCCTCGGAAGATATAACGACTGGGGATATCGATGGTTTGTTTGATGGCGATTTCGTTTTGGCGTTAACGAATCCCCATATTACATTAAAGTCGAATGTAAAGAATGCCTCTTTGGATTGTAGCTTGTCTATCGAGGCTGAGAACACAAGTAAAAAGGAGGCTACTTCCTCTGATTTTACCTTGTCAACGGTGTCTCCTAATATTTGGATCGGCCCTCTTGATCCGAAGACGGATGCTTTTAAGTTTGTCAAGAACGAGAAGTTACCGGGAATCGTACAGATTGTTCCTCAAAAAATACATTTGTCTTTGTCCGCTGATAGCAAACAATGGGCGAACGCTCCTGCGGATGCCTTGAGTGAGTTACGTTATGCGGTAGAGCTTCCGTTGACTCCGGCACCGGAATTTAGCGCCGTATCCGTCGAGCGGATCGAGGACGCTTTTGATGAGGATTTCGTAGACTATATTTTCTCGGACGGAAGCGCGAGGATCTATGGAGAGGTTACGAACGAGATGCCGTTCGATATGTCTATCGAGATGGTGATCATGGATGAGAACAATGTACCGGTAGATATCCAATTCCCGGCACAAGAGGTAAAAGGACAATCTGGAGAGGTTATCTTCGAGATCACGAAGGAGGATATGCCGAAAATGAAGGATGCACGTCATATAGACCTAAATTTACATTTAACGGGTAGAGATCAAGGCGAGGCTTTGAAGAAAGGCCAGAAAACGACCTTCAACTTGAAACTTAAGAAAGAAGGTGGTATCTCCATTTGATCCCAGTACTAACCATTTAAATTACGAAAAAGAAAGATGAATACTATATATAATATGTATAAGAGAGGTCTGTGTGCTTTATGTTTATTGACCACTGTGGGAATGTCGGTATCCGCCCAGCAAATACGAACTTCTTACTTCATGCAATCTTCTACGGCACGCACGACGATGAATCCGGCGTATCGTCCCGAGAGAGGCTATGTCTCCATTCCGGTATTAGGTGCGGTTGGCGCTTCGTATGGTACGAACGGAATAGCTGTGGATAATTTTATTTATCCGAAGAATGGTGAGACCGTTACGTTCATGGATAACTCCGTGAATACCGAGTCTTTCCTGAATGGCTTGAAGGATGAGAATCAGGTAAATATGGATTTTGGCACGCAGGTTCTATCCGGTGGCTGGTACGCCGGCAAGGGATTCTGGACGGTTGATGTTTCTATCAAGGGCTTGGCGAATATTCGTGCTCCGAAGACATTGTTCGAGTTCATGAAAAAGGGTAATGGATCTCAGAGTACCTATGATATTCGTAATATCAGGGCGTACGCCGAGGCTTATTTGGAGACAGGTGTAGGATATTCTCGTCCTATCACGGATAAGTTGACAGTCGGAGGTAAGGTTAAATTGTTATGGGGCGTAGGTTCTATGGACGCTACGATCGATCAGATGCATGCTGAGATGGGAGAGACTAGCTGGAAAGTTACCTCTACCGGTACCTTGCAGACGAATATGAAAGGCTTGGTCCCGGAAATGGAAGTAGACGAGCAAGGCCGTGATTATTATAATAGCTTTGATTTCGATTCTCCGGGTCTTAGCGGTTTCGGTATGGGAGTGGACTTGGGTGCTACGTACCAATTGACCGAGAATATCATGTTGTCCGCCGCTGTCCTTGATTTAGGTTTTATCAGTTGGAGCAAAGGAGGGAGCACGGTAGGTAAGTTGGATGGAACTTTCGACTTTAACGGCTTTGATCTGGCTATCGGCGAGAATAACGGTGATATACCGAGCATGGGCGATCAGTTTGACGCTATCAAGGAAGATTTCGAGAACTTGCTTCATTTCAAGAAAGAGGGTGAGTCCGGAAGCACTACCCGTCTTCGTTCGACAATCAATATCGGTGGCGAGTACCGTTTGCTGGAAAACAAGTTAGGTATCGGCTTATTGTCAAGCACTCGTCTTTATTCCCCGAAAGCCTATACGGAACTGACATTGTCCGGTAATTACCGTCCGGTGAAATGGTTTGAGGCTACGCTGAGCTACTCATTTATCCATAGTAAGTTCAAGACGTATGGTATCGCCTTGAATTTCTCACCGTCTTGGATCAATTTCTTTATTGGATCGGATTATATGTTGACAAAGGTAACTCCACAATGCTTACCGGTAAGCGGTAACGCCATGAATCTTTACATGGGAGTAAGTGTTCCTTTGAAATCATTCGCTAATTAATAGGGAATACTCAGAATAGAGTCTGTATCATAAAGGAAAAGGCTGTCCGGGTTATATACCCAGACAGTCTTTTCTTTTTTATTAGGCTCGTTTTATTAGGTTTTTTATCTTTGTGGACTGATTGAAAGGAAGAAATTGGATATGAGATTAAAGACTTTAGCCACCCATCCGGTATGGAGAGAGCCCCGGACTGTATTCGGGGTATGGATGCTAACCGGTGTTATTTTTGCTATTGTCAAGTTGTTGATTGGAAAATATAATAATTATAAGATATTTGAAGGAGTCTATTGGCATGCTATCGAGGGGTTAACCTTATATGGGGATCATTATCCGGAATATTATGATTCAAATCATTATGGAATCTTATTTAGTCTTATCATAGCTCCTTTCGCCCTGTTACCGGAATGGTTGGGTATAATCTTATGGATAGCGGGTAATACCGCCCTATTGTTTTATGCGATTAGCCGATTGCCATTGTCGAGTACCCAAAAAATCATTATTTATTGGTATTCGTATTGTGAGTTGATGACGGCTCAAGGAGTACAGCAATTCAATATATCAGTAGCGGCCTTTATCTTATTATCGTTTGTCTTGATACTGGAGAAAAAGGATTTCTGGGCGGCAGGCATTATTATGCTCGGAACATTTATCAAGATCTATCCGATCGTGGGATTGGCGTTCTTTTTCTTCTCAAGGCAGAAAGTGAGGTTATTAGCCTCTTGTCTTTTCTGGGGATTGGTTTGCTTTGTGATCCCGGTGCTTTATACACCGGGGTTTGAGTATGTGATCTCTCAGTATATAGATTGGTTTGAGCGATTGAAGGTGAAAAATATGTTGAATATGTTCGCTGATCCACAAAATATATCATTATTAGGAGTGGTTCGAAAGATATCCGGGAATGCGGAGTATAGCGATATGTGGCTTATCATACCGGGCTTGATTTTATTCTGCATTCCATATTTAAGGATCTCTCAATATAAATATCCGGCTTTTCGCTTTATGTTGTTGGCTAATGTTTTATTATTTGTCGTATTATTCAGTACGGGAAGCGAGGCGAGTGGATATATCATAGCGATGATAGGAGTCGCTATCTGGTATATATGCAGTGTATCGCCCCATAAGAAATATACTTATTGGCTTTGGATAGCTACCTTGGTGATTGTTGGCTTATCCACTACAGAGCTGGTTCCATCTATTGTCCGGAATGGACTGATCCGTCCGTATGTGATAAAAGCTTGGCCTTGCATTGTGGTGTGGCTGACCATTTGCTATGAGATGTGTTTCTTGGATTTTAGTCATTCTCCCTATAAGCATATCACGACTTAGGCAGAGTGAATATCGCCTGTTTTTTAATAGAAGGTTACATAATAAAACGAGACTACTCCCGACAAGCGATGAGAGTAGTCTCGTTTTAAACTACTTTTTATCGATCTCTTTCAGTAATTCTTGTACCGCTGTTCTCAATTGCGTATCTTCCCCTTTGACAACAGTTTCCGGAGAATTAGCGACTTTAACATCCGGTTCCAGCTGTGTGTTCTCTAAGTAACTACCGTCCGACAGGCGATAACCGGTAATAGGTGTGCCGAATATCAGCGTCGGATCTTGCAGGGTTTCCCAAGAGACGGTAGTCATTGTTCCCGGTACGGGCATACCTACCAGACGTCCGATCTGTTGGTGCTTATAAACCCACGGGGTTCCATGTGCGTTACTATAATTAGCCTCGCATTGCAACATGATGGAAGGTTTATTCCAGCGGCGGCTAGGCATATCGCAAGCCTCTCGGCCACGTGTCACTTGGGTGAGGTATTTCTCTCCGCTGAACAAGATCTCGATATCCTCGTGCAAGCGCCCACCACCATTAAAGCGGGTGTCAATGACGATTCCCTCCCGGTCGTTATATTTACCTAGGATATCGGAGTAGACAGAGCGGAAACTAGGATCTCCCATGGATTGGATATGGACGTATCCCAATCGTCCGTTCGACCATTTATCCACGTCGGCGGCACGTTGTTTCACCCAGCGGGTATAAAGCAAGTTATTTAACTCACCGTTACTGATAGGCAAGACTACCTCTTCCCAACGTTCTTTGGTTTGTGGATCGTAGAGGGAAACCAAGGTCTTCTTTTGGGCCTTATTGTTTAATAGCTTGGAGTAATCCATATCCGGGGTTATTTCTTGCCCGTCTATTTTCTCCATGACGGTACCGGCTTTTACCTTGGAACGTGCGTGATCGAACGGGCCTTTTTCCACTACCTCAGCGATTAATAAACCTTTGCCGCTATGGTTCCAATCGAAAAGTAGGCCTAGGTTGGCGGTAATATTGCCGCTTGTTTGCGGACGGAAGCGTCCTCCGGTATGAGATACGTTGAGTTCTCCCAGATATTCGCTTAGCAACTCTGCGAAGTCATAGTTGTTATTGATATGTGGCAAGAACTTACGGTAGGCGGCGGTCATAACGTCCCAATTTACGCCGTGCATGTTCACGTTGTAGAACCGTTTTTGCTCTTGTTTATAGACATGGTCGAACATATACTCACGTTCGGCGGCCAAGTCCATTTTTAAGTTCGCTTGGTAATGAATCGGTGTTAGTTTCTCCGATCCCATATCCATTTTTTGCATGGAATTGCTACCCAACAAGAACAGGTTCTTACCTTCCTTATCCATTTCCATGTTCGCCCATCCGGTATTCAACTTGTGGAGTAGCTTGGTCTCTTTCTTGCGCAAGTCCATTTTCCACAGGTCGTATTTGTCTTCGAAAGCCGAGAAATAATATAAGGTCTCGCCATTCTTCGAGATGACGGCACTACCCATTTCGGAGGAATTAGGAGTAAGGCGTAGGATACGATCTTGGATGCCTTTCAGTTCCACTACGATATCCTTGGGCTTTTCGTCTTTCTTTTCATCGGCTTTATCTTCTTTTTTCTTGTCGTCGGTTTTGTCCCCGGTTACCTCTTTCTGCTCCTTTTCCAGTTCCTTTTGCAACTCATAATCCTCTTTGCTCAAGCGGAATTTATCATAAGCGTCTTGATTCATGAATACCAGCATGGCATCATTCAAGGAGCCCCATGAGGCATGCGCACGCATTCCGTAACGCTCGGTGGTGAATAAGATGGCGTTTCCATCCAGTACCCATTGTGGGGAGGTGCTGGTGTAACCGCTATTGGTCAGGTTGGTAATCTCCCCGCCTTGCGCGCTAACCAAGCCGATATCCGAATAAGGATCGTGCTTGTTTCCGATAAACCGGAGCGTGAACCATTTACCGTCCGGCGACCATGAGTAATCGAAACCGCCGGCTGTGCTATACCATGTGGAGCCATCCGTGACTTGGCGTACTTTCTTCGTCTCAAGGTTGACTACCATCAGCCGCATACGATCTTCTATGAAAGCGAGTTCCTTACCATCCGGTGAGAATTGAGGATAATTACGCTCTACGGTCTTAGAAGGCAGGAGAACTTCCTCTTCGATAATCGTTGCGTTCGGGAAATTAGCTTCTTCCTTACGGGCGATCTTAGCCAAGTAAAGTTGCCAATTACCACCACGCTCGCTGGCGTAAGCCAAGGTACGGTTATCCGGCGAGAAGCATACGCCTGTTTCGGCGGCCGGGGTATTGGTGATTTGTTTGGTCGTGTTGTAATCGGCCGAGGTGACGAATACCTCGCCTCTTAGGGTTAAGGCGATCTGCTTGCCATCGGGGGATACGGTGGCGGAGGTAGCTCCCTTGCTGGAATTCAGATCGGCGATTTGCTCTTGATCGTCACGTATCAAGTCGATCCGTACTTTCTGCGGATTGCTTCCCGGACGTTGTGTATAGATCTCGCCATCGTATGTGTAGCACAATGTCTGGTCGCTACCTGTAGAGAGGAAACGTACGGGATGTGTCTTGAACTTAGTAACCGCCGTTATAGATTGTGGGGTGTTGAGAGGGAATGAATATACATTGAAAGACCCTCCGTTGCGTTCGCTCAGAAAGTAAACCGTCTGTCCATCCGGGGTAAATACGGCGTTCCGGTCTTCTCCCGCATGGTCAGTCAAATTGGTATGTTTTCCTGTTTGCGTATCGTAGTAATGCTCTATAAACCATTCTTCCTGCTGGAGTTACATTTGCACTTGATACTTTTGTATAAAAATACATATAATCCTTATTCAACTTTGACACCCGCCTCATTTATTATTTTTTTAAGATCAAATTTTATATTGTCATCTTTTTCAAACTTACATTTTAAAATTGATGTGATCTTATTTATATCTGCATATTTAACTTCTCTTTGTACTCTTTGATTGACTTGATATTCCTTGTCCAATTTTATCTTCCACTTAATGAATAATCTTAAAACTGTTTTCATTGGATGCATTCCAGTCTTCATCAAAATAAAATGACCCTTTGGCATACTCTTTAATTCATCTGTTGTCATAAGAGGTCTTTCTATCATTTGTAAAGACTGTGATGGATCATTTTTTCCTTTACTGACCGATCCACTCATAACAGTCTTTGACCCAAGATTTTCACTCATTACTTTTGCTGTTTCTGAATTAGGTGCAAAACCGCCAAACAATGTATCCTGACAGTTATCCACAATAATACTTGCTCCTTCTTTTCCATAATTCTTTTCTAACTGTGCTAATGATTGAATTATTGCTACTATGGAAATATTTCTTGATCTAGATGCCGAAAACATCATTTCTGCTGATTCAATTTTAGGGATAGTTCCAATTTCATCTAGATACATAATGACCTTTCTTTTTAATCTTCCACCCTGACTATCAGCACAAGCCAACATTTCACGATAATACTGTTGAATAAAAAGAGAAATCAAAAAGTGTTTTGTATTATCTTCTTCAGGCATTACTAAAAAGATTGCAGATTTTTCACTGCAGAATTTTTCTATATCAACTGTTGTTTCAAAACATAATATCTGTTCAATTTCAGAATCAATAAATGCATTTAAACGTGATAAAACAGTAGAAAGAACAGACATCATTGCCTGTTCTCCTGTATTCAAAGCAGCCCCAGCAAACCACTTTGCTTTATGGTTATCAGGCAAATAATCAAGCAGGATCTGAAACTGTGTTTTCCCTTTTATTCCAGAAGGTTTCAACAGATCCTGAACAAGTTTAAATACACTGACGATATGTCTTTCTCCATCATCACAAAATTCAGAAATAATTAAAATGATACTTGTAAGAAGTCCCTCTGCCGAATCATAAAAGAATGAATTCTGACCATAGCTTGATGCACTTTCTCCATCAGAAAAGATAATTGTTTTAGCAATTATTTTGGCGTACTTTTCTGTTTTGGCTTTTAAAGACAAATCATTTCTGTTTTGTTTGTACTGATCCATATATTTATTGACCATATGAAGCATATTGTTCCCATCTGAAAAAAGAGGATTTCTTAAGTCAATAACTGAAATATTGTACCCATAATAGTCATGAGCAATTCCACCATAATTACGATACAGATCACCTTTTGTATCTGTTGTTATAAAAGAGACACCACTGGCACAGGCATATTCTAAATTTGGATATAAAAAATGGGCTGTTTTTCCAACGCCAGCAGCACCAATCATCAATAAATGAATATCATCACAATCAACATATCCAAATGTTTTTCCAAAGTTTATTTTACTTCCTACAACCAATCCCTGTGATTTCGGAAGATCAATGCCTTTTCTCCACTTCACACTGTCAAATTCAATATATTTCAAGCTTTGATGAACCTCTTTATCTGTCGCAAATCGAGCTGTTCCATATTGTCCATCGCCGACTGTTTTCGATTTGATCTTATTCAGATTATAGTTTCCATTAAAATACACAGTACATCCTATAAAAAGAAAAAATAAAATACCAAACGCTATAAATATTCCTTGTGATTTTGTCATCTTTTTTTCTCACCTTCTTCACCTATTCATTCAAATCCTTTCATTTGAAAAGACTCCTCATAATTTTCAACTGGTTCAACATATTCACTGATAATATTCAAAGCCTCATCATAGCTTTTCGCATTGAAAGTTATTCTTTCAAACATCTCGTTGGCTTTTTCTTCATACCCTGCACTTTTCAATGTTCTTGAGGCAATACCCATAAGATTAAAAATATTTCCATCTTCACCTATTATCTTTGCCTTTGGTCGTTCTTCTTCAAGAAGACCATATGCCTGTTTATTTTCCATAACTTTATAAATTTCCCTTCTATAATGAACATCCATATAAAAAAGACCTGCAGATAAATTTCTACAAGCCTTTACTAGATTATTTCTGTTATTGTCTTTAACACAATTTTTATAGTCAGCTACTGACTGACAAACATTTTCAAACATCTTTTTTGTATTGCCATTGTCCCTATAACTTCTATAATCCTGTTTCAAATATGACCATACTGGTGAATCATCTGATAATGGGTGAGAGAATCCTAAAAGAGAATGCTCATGAATCATTGTCATTTTTAAAAGTCTATCCAACTGCGCCTGAAACTTAAAATCATCTCGTGGTTCTTTTCCATTAAAAGAATAATAGAACTTGGCAAAAAGTGAATCAAATTCATCTTCTTGAAATTTGTCTTTTACAATTATTTTAAAATCACTTTTGATATTTGAAACATATTTCATTGCTTCCTGATATTTAGGACTGTCTGTTGATTTAATAAATTCAACATTGTTTTGTTCTTTCAGATCTTCATTAAAATCTTTATTTCTTGCTCGAATACATGAAATAGTGTAACTGCCTTTTTCATTTAGAAAATCACTTATTCTCTCTGCACCTTCGATACCTGCAATATCATGATCCAGACACAAATAAATTTCATTGATATTTGGATGAACATCTAAAAAATGATCCAGTCCTATTTTAGAAAGTCCATTCAAAGCAATATAACTGTTTTCCATCCAATTCTCTTTGTTTAAAGAAATATAAGAAAGCATATCAATAGGTGCTTCAAAAACATAGACCTTATTGGATGACCCCTTATAATGAAATGGATATAGTGGATCAGAGCCTTCTATATTTCCTCTAAATGACTGATTTTTACCATAAGTTGCAGTACCTCTTTTATGTCCATGACGAGCAACACCATTTTCATCCAAACCAACAAATACAGCATTGTGATATTCCTTATCTTCGTAGATCAAACCTTTTCTTACAAATTCATCAATGACTTCCTTATCAAGAAATCTTGTTTTCAAAAGATACCCATAGACCCTGTTTAAAGTTTCATTTTTTTCAGGAAGTTTAAATTCTGCCTTCTCTGCTTTTTCATAAGGAACTGACATTTGAAGATCACCCACATTGGATAGAAGAAATTCCACAGCCTGCTTAAAATTATAATTAAAATATCTTTGAACAAATGCTATTGGATAACCACCTGCTTCTGCCTTCCAATCATAAAAGCGATTACCTCTTACGGTAATACTTGTATGTCTTGCCCATCTCATATCCTTTCCTGATTTTATGAGTGCTTCACCTTGCATTTGAAGAAAAGATGCAATATCAACTGAATTAGCCATTGCAATCTGTTCTTAAGATGATGGTTACGATGAAATTTATTCTATTTTTATAGTATAATTGGTGTATAAATTCCCTGTTTTTCTTTTTGTTTTGCTTTTTGCCTTTGATTGACTTTACTTTCATAGACTCATCTTTTTGTATATGCGTAATGCTTTTAATTTTATCCTTCATATCTTTCACCTTTTTCTTCAAATTAAAAACGAAGTGAATGATCATCTTCCCTATGACCCGTTGCACTTCGTTTTCTTATTAATTTCTGTTTGAGCTTATGTTCGACTCCTGTAAGAATCGTATTTCTTATTGGCAACTCATTTTCAATGATTCTTCCAATATGACGAAACATTCTTGTTGTCATCATACTTAATGGAACTTCTTTTATATCATCTATATGATCTAAAAAATATTGAGCGTATTCATTTCCATTTTCAGCGGCCAATGTTAATAGCTCTATAGCTCTCTCTTTATCCTTTTCAACATCTTTTCCTAAAAGGTACATTTTGCCTAAATAATACTGTGCATATTCATTTCTATATTCACAGGCTTTATTCAAATAATAAATTCCCTGCTCCACATTCTTTTCAGTAACTTCACCTTCAACAAGAATTTTACCAATTTTAAATTGTGCTACTGAAAAATTTTCATCTGCCGACTGATAAAGATAATGAACATACAAATCATTATCTCCTAATTCTCTATAGATATTTGCAAGTCGGTTATAAGCAAATTTGTTATCACCACTTTGTTTATAACATTCTATTGCCTTGTCCAAATCACGATCTATATAGAATCCATCATGATAGATTTTACCAAGTATATATTTAGCTAATGGAAGTTCACATTTTTCAAGCCATTCTATACTTTCTGGAATCATTTCAAATTCATTGTTTTTAATTGCTAAATTGATATCACCTATTTTTCTATAGTCACGTCTTATTTTATATTCTTCCAACAAACTATTTTCTTCATTAAATTCCATACCTGTTTCATTAGTAACATCATCCAATTCACTATTGCCGAAATTATGAATATCTTCAAAATCCTGCATGACCATATTTAAAATCATATTCTTGATACTTTTAAATTCTTTTTGTTCAAGAAATGGTAAACGTTCAAGGACAGTGTCATTATATGTTTCATTGACTTGTTGTTTATACAGATACCATTGTTCATAGAGCTGTGCTATATTTTCATCCTTTTCCAACTCTCTTAAAATATCGTTGATGATCTGCTTTGATTCCTTTGGAATATAGGCATACATCATTCTTCCATGATAATCTTTCAAGCTCATTTTTAGTTTTAAAAGGTCATTAAAAATCTGCGAACTGTCAAAATGTTCATGATCCATTCCATTTAAAATTTCAACGACTTTTTCTTTACTATATTTTTTTATTTCATCTCGATTTGCGGTCTGATTTTCATAAATATGTAAAAGGTCATTTTTAAAAATACTTCCAGCATACTGTTTTCTGATTGACTCTATTCCTTTTTTAGTTAAATAACCCTCTTTAGGATTCTTTGAATAGGCAACCATATGAATATGAGGATGATGACCTTCATTATGAAAAGCAGCAAACCATTTGAGATTGTTCGGATCTATCTTCATTGCCTTTGCCAGATCATTTCTTTTTTCCTGACAAAGTGACATCCAGCTTTGAACTGAATCAAAGCCTAAACGGGTAGCATCCTCTCTTTTTATAGAAATGATATGTGTCCAGACGTTGCCTTCATGTTCTCCTATTTCTTTGACAACATCATTCAGTTCAAATTGAAGACCTGCATCTGAAAACAAACCATGCTCACCAAGTTTTTCTACTCTAGGACGATGTGAAATATAATCTATATAATTTTCCTTTGTTGTAATATCATCAAGATTAGCATCAATCACACTCGATATAAATTCACTGGCATTTTCTCTTGTTGAATTTTCTTTAAAATCGTTATATTCAAACATTCCTGTTGCAGTTGGATAATCATTTATAAGCTGTTGAATAAGTTTCTGCTGTTTCTTTGTTGCCTTCATATTTCCATAATCACTTTTAAACTTTTCTACGCCTTCTCTGGTAGCAATATAATTCACATAATATTCTTTATGACTTTTACCTTTCATATATCCTGACTTAACAATAATTCTTACCATAATCTTTACCAAATAAAAAAAGGAAACTTTTTTAAAGTTCCCTAACATATACTTCCTATCTTCTATTAAAAAATACATCTGCAAGATCATATCCTAAATACAATGCCTCTTTAAAAATAACTATTTCATTTTCAAGTTCTATTTCTGATGAACATCCTATCCATTCATCATTTATTTTGCTTGCTTCTTCCTCACCATATACCTGTATCAATGCTTTCATAATTTTTTTATGAATTTCATCTCTGATTTTATTTAATTCACATTTTTTAGAAGAATCCTTTCTAGTATTTTCATAGAATAGATCATCTCCATAATAAAGCTGTTTTATAAATTCATCCTGTTTTGACATGTAGATCATTCCTTTCTAGACGACATACTATCACAACAGTTTTTATATAGCTATTATGAATCAGGAACCTTTTTGATATTTATTTATATCTTCAAAACTTATCTTGCCATTGGTTGCTTTAACTTCGTTCATACACTTCACTCTTAATTTTTTAAGAGTGTCATTATCAACATCAGCTATTGCTGACAGAACATTCATGACCATTGAAAGCTCCACTGTATTTTTATAAAGCAATTTTGAAATACGATCTTCACTTGATTTAACAGTTCCTTGAACTGCACTTGAAATAGCAACAGGCAAATACTGATTTTCCAACGTTGAGCGATTGTAACCATCATAAAACTTAATTGCTCTTTCAATAAACTCACTTCGACTTTTGCTGTCATCTGTTTTTGTCATTTCATCTAGTCTGTCCATCACATCTTGACTTAGCCAGATTGTTGTTCTTTTCTTATTCACATTTTATTTTCCTCCAACAAAAAAAGGATACGTCTGCATCCGTTTTTCTCTATTATATATAATTTTAAATTTATCAATTTCATTATTCTAATTACAATTTTACATTCATTTTTTCATCAAATATTCTTGAATTTACAAGAAATCATAAATAACCTCATTTGTACCGTAGGTACTTCATAGGTACTGTATAGGTACCAATTCTCAATATCTGGTATATTGACTTTCAGTTTTGTATAAACTATAATGTAGTTGAAAAAAGGAACTGCCAGTAAGCGGTTATCCTTGGATTTTGTATTTTGTTAAAATAACTAACTCATACTTTGACCAGGAGTGAGGTAGTTATTTTTTTGCACTTTTATCTATAATGATAAGAAGTAACTTTACAATGATTCCTATAATAAATGCTAACGCTGTTAGCACCACCATGACTGTTTCATATGTTGTCATTGCGCATCACCTCCGTTTTTCAGATTTTCCCAAAACTTCTAGGAATGTGAATTTCGAAGGATTGCGTACCTTCGTCATGACGACCAAGGATAACCACCTACCGTATACGGCTGTTCCATCTACGATTATAACATATCACATATTTTCAAACTACATTTTTCATCAAAATTCTGCTTACGCTGTTTTTGACATCCTGTTATCTCCTGTAGGAGAATATTTAATATACAACGCCACTATTGACGCACTGTCTTCAATAATGACGTTGTTTTTCTTTTGTGAACTTCTTTGAAACAACGGGCATTGCCCGTTGTTGTAAGGTGAAGCGACGTCGCTTCTTTAACCTGCACACGCCACATACTTAAAAATTGCCCTTATTTTTCAATCCAAATTGGATATTCTATCCATCTGTTTTTAAAAATCTTTAAAATAAGGGCACACGTTTTTAAACAAATAAAATTGGCATACTTATTCCATATTTCTATAAAAAGCGCACACGATCAAAATTTACCGCCAAACACTCCTTGATACATTGATTTACGGATGTTCCTCAATGATCGTTCTAGGCTTTTTACTAACGACAGGTTCATCTCCTTCTAATTCTTCAATGAATTCTCTGACTTCTGGTTTGACGTGCTTTTTATAGATTTGATTCAAGCTTTCCATAATTTCTACTTCAATTGTTGAATTTTTCTT
>ENA-OPXB01001194-OPXB01001194.1-human-gut-metagenome-genome-assembly--contig:-NODE-1194-length-14576-cov-2.479994_pt1 | contig 14576 bp, 14 predicted proteins | sample MGYA00241516_ERZ502024 | MGnify/ENA primary metagenome ERZ502024 (study PRJEB25962, sample SAMEA2041926) | human gut metagenome | biome: human gut; feature: human-associated habitat; material: faeces...
AATATCATTAATTAAGCAATCATTTCTTTTACCGCGGCAACTAAAGCACGTTTAGCTGCCATTCGGCAGATAAGATTATCGCTGCTGAACCCGGCCTTCTCGAATTTGCTTTCCAGACTGTTGGCTGCTCCGATACTTTCATAAACAATCTCGCCGTCCTGGTTGATAATATCAACTTTTACGGTATAACTAATGAATTTATCTGGGGCACTGACCGTCTTATCGAGTAAGATAACACTGTACTTTAGTTTTAAGAAGCGCAGTATCTTTAATGCTCCGGCCTTAAAAAGTACATCTCCTTGGACGCGGGGCAGATTGCCGTAATCTACACCTTTAACGAGGGTAGCGAGAAAGCTTTGCAGGCTTTCCGGTTCTGGCTTTACCGGTACTTCTTTAACCGGGATAGGGATTATCTTCTGTTCTTCTTTCAGAGCGGTTGCTCCCGCCGTTACTTCAAGTACCGGGCGCGCTTTAGCGCCGATGATGTTTTTAATGTCATTGATTTTAGCCATATTAACACGTCCTTTCGTTATTTGGATTTACCTTGTTTAGCGGATTTAACGCTAAATCTGCGGCTGGTAGTAGTTACGGTGCAATCTTCCAGCTGTTCCGGCGTAAGAAAAGTTTTTACACGTTCTGTGCTTAAACTCTTACGCTTGGTTTCAGTCCACGAAGCAGTAAACGCGCCGCAGGTTACTTTGCCAGCGTCTTTAATAACTGCTTTAAGTTCTGCTTCGGCAGCGTCCTTAGCTTTCTGGGCTTCATCAAGTGCCTGTTTAGCTTCTATGTACCTTGAAAATAGAATAATCTGGTTTTCCGGTAAAGCAACGGCTTCCTGTTTTACAGACGGGTATAACGTACTTAACAGGTCTTTATCTTCGGCAACAACCGGCGGCGGTACATTCTTTACAACATAGTTATTCCAGAAGTCCTGTTCCATGGCGATGATGTTTTTAATCATATCTTCGTCACGGGCAATCTCCTGATAACTAAACTTATTGCCTCCAAGAAGTACGGCCACATAAGCTTTTGACGCGCCAATAACACCAAGATAATGCTGGATTTGCAGGTAGTATTCTACCGGCAGACCATCTTCCCAGTCGCCAACAGCATAACTGCCAGCGGTTTTGATTTCTAAAATAGCATAACCGTTTCCCGTATTAACGCAGCCATCAATGTTAGCCTGCATAAATGGATTAGCAGTTGACCGGAAGAACGCAGGCATCTCTTTTACTTCAAAGCCGGTACGTTTACTAAATTCATCACGTAAGATTGGTTCCATGATTCTGCCCCAATAAGCAGCTTCACCAACGGAAGATTGGGTAAAACGGCTGGTCTTTTCCAGCCATAGCTCGAATCTGGTTTTCCAACGGCTCAGGCCGCAAGCAGCAGCACAATCACTGCCGCCAATACCGGATTTACGCAGTTTCAGCCATTCATCATAGGATAATTTACGGCAGTCAGCAATAACGGTATAAGGTTTGTTGTTCATGGTGGTATTCATAGAAAATTCCTCCTTGAATATAAAAAATTAACCCTGTACCTTACCGGCACAAGGTTTATTAGCAGTATCAATAATGATGTTGACGATTTTCTCCACATCATTTAAGACGCTAAGCACAGCTTTGATAACGCCGTTACCAGAACGGTCTTGGCAGTAACTTTGGATATATCTATAAGTCTGCTGCTGATAACCGTTAATCCCTTGCAGCTCGCATAAGACGGCAGCTGTTAAATCTGCTACGATTTCAGCTTTAGCCCGGTCTTGTTTTAAATCGGCAAAAGTCGCATTAACGGCATGGGCAAGCTCATGGAAATAAATAAAAGCGTCCTGACTACGCAAGGTGATAGCATGGGTTCTGGTGTTATAAGAACCTAATTCTGCGTTATCGAATGCGTCCCAGGTAACAGTAAGCCCCAGCTTTGCGGCCACATCAAAAAATGGCGGCATAACCGGCGGCGTATAATCTGCCGTATTAACCGGCTCACCTTCCGTATCTTCAAATCTGAATACCGGTAGGGTACGGAAACCCAGCAGAATATAATCATCTTCGCCAGTTGCCGAATCAACATCTTTAACTTTACGTGTTACCGGCGCATAGATATGAAATGCTTTAGCTCCGCGTTTAACCTGACGGTGCGCAGCTTGCCACTGTTTATAAGTACGCGCGTCATCAGTTTTACCAATAAAGGCCATAATTAAAATATTGCCGATACTCCATTTATCTGACGGTTTAGCGGCAGTATCACAGGTCTTACGTTTAATGATAGTAAAAGCTACATGCTCAGGGAAATTACGGCTTTGGAACATCTCCAGTAAAGTTTTTACAGCTTGGTCAAGATTTTTCATAAGTAACAACTCCTTTAGTTTTGTAGTACGGCCATAACAAGGCCGAGAATTAGCCAACCGGATAAGAAAAAGGCCAGAGCAGCAATAAGCTCCGGCCAGGTAAATTCAATATCCAGTTCTGACGGTAGGCTTTCTGCTAAAGCAGCAGCTTCTTTTAATAGCAGCCATAGCAACGTACAGAAAACGACCACTGCTGATTTGATAATTGTTCTCATGGTTTCAACTCCTTTCTATCCTGAAATGAAAAAAGCTCACGCATATGCGTGAGCAAAGTCAACCATCCGGGGGTAAGAATACTCCGGACGGTCTAACCATGAATAAACAGGTGGCGCCCGGAGTTATATAAAAATTTTTACTGCTATTTGTTAAAAATAACGAACAACCGCCGGTAATAATAATAATGAAGATGATAAATCTTCTAAAAAATATTGCAAGGAAAGCATTTATATGAATAAAAATAATAAATTTCGTAAGTATCGCAACCAACTCGGTTTAACGCTCCGCGATGTCGCTAAGGCCACAGGCCTAAGCCATGTGACGATATACAACATCGAAAATGGCCGCGTTGATAGCGGTTACAAGAAAATACAAAAGCTGGAAAGCTTTTATAACAATATATTAAAATCAGGAGAATTTATAAATGTATATAAAATATACAGCTGAAGAAAAGCAAGCATTTTTTGATAAAAATACTGAAGATTGGCAAAAAACTGGCACAGCCATAAAGGAAATGCGGATACGTTTACGGCTGTCTAAAATAAAACTGGCCAAAAGAGCCGGTATATGCACCAAAACTTTAACAAAATTAGAAAACGGCCAATACATACGCCGCTTTAAAACTGTTTCCAAGGCCTGTTTAAACGGACTGGAAGCTATTAACAATAAAGATTCCTTAATATGTTTAGAACAGCAAATTAGTTTATCTTAATATAAAAGCTCCCTGCCTTTGGCGGGGAGCAACATTAAATATATAAAGGAGGGGAATACCCCATGGAAGAAGAAATTTTAATCTATGATAACATTCCGGAAGAAATGAAAAATGTAAATCGTTGGGTTTGCTACCGGATTACCGAAAAAGATGGGAAAAGAGTAAAAATGCCCATTTCTGCTAAAACAGGTAAAGCGGCCTCAACTAAGGATATTGACACTTGGGCGGATTACAACACAGTTGTTAAATACTGTGAAACCAACCCCCAAAAAGTTAATGGCATCGGTTTTGTATTTTCTGATACAGATGATATTATCGGCATTGACTTTGACGATTGCCTTGACACTGATGGCAATTTAATCAACGATACCATCCAAGAAATAGTCAGCCGTAACACATCCTATATCGAAAAAAGCGTTAGCGGCACCGGCTTACATGTATATGTGCGCGGCAAATTGCCTACTAACACCGGCATAAAATTGAGCACGGAAAATTCTCCGCATGGTTTTGGCATAGAATTATATGAGCAAAAACGTTTTTTTATTGTTACAGGTAATGTGTACCCTGATGGCAATACCAAATTACCGGTAGTAGAAAATCAGGATTTTATTAACTTCGTCATGGCGTTGATACCCAATGCCGGAAATTCTTGTTCCTGTGCTACGACCATCCAGGCAAACAACGAGATAACAGAAAATTTAAATGCTTTGCTTCAAGAAAAATTAATGAACAGCAATTATTTTAATCAGCTGTGGAATGGGCTGCGTCCAAGAGGTAACGAAAGCGATGATGATTTTTCGCTTTGTCGCCAGCTTGCGCAAATAACTACTAATCCTGCGGAAATCCAAGACTTATTTTTTAAGTCGCCACATTATCAGTCAAAAGATACAGCGCATATAAAAAAATGTAACCGTTCAGATTATATGGAGCGCACAATCAACAACGCAATGTTTTTTAAAAGTAACCGTATAGATGATAGCCGCAGTACATATGCCTACCTATTAAATTATGACGACAACGATATTGGGCATGGCGAAAAATTTGCCGCTATGTACAATGGACAACTAATATATATTGAAGATGATAAAAATGGATTCTGGTATCGTTACGATGGAATTTCTTGGGAACTAATAAATAATACTACTCTTGTAGGCATGGCCAGAGAATTACAACGAAATTTTGATTCGGCAGTCAGAACCATTGGTGACGAGGCAAGAAAACGTGCTGCTCGCGCTTTAGGCAATTGTGATAAAATAAATTCTATGATAAAAGCCGCGCAGATTGACCTTATTGCCGACAAAAGTATCTTCAATGCACACAATGATTTACTTGCCGTTCAAAATGGTGTTGTCGATTTGCGAACAGGACAACTAATTGAACCTCGCTCTGATTATTATATTACCTTGAAAAGCCCCGTTGCATATAACCCGGACGCACCAATGCCAGAACGATTTTGTCAGTTTATGGACGAAATAACTTGCGGTGACGTTGCGTTACGCGAATATCTGCTTCGTGTTCTTGGTTACTGTTTAACCGGCGAAACTAAAGAACAGGCATTCTTTATCTTTTACGGCAATGGTGCCAATGGTAAAAGTGTGCTTGTTAATCTTCTTCGCCGGATTTTAGGCACTTTAACCGGAAGCGTTGCTCAGGACGCATTTATTTTCAAAAAATCAGGAAATTCTAAAAATCCTTCTTTAGTTAACGTTAAAGATTCCCGCATGGTTTTTGTCAGTGAAAGTAACAGCGAGCAGGAAATGGACAGCGCACTTATAAAATCTATTTCCGGAGGAGATGACGTCCTTGTGCGTGAGCTTTATAAAGGCTTTGTGCACCTAAACCAACATTTTAAAATCTTTATTACTACAAATTTTATGCCAACCATAAACTTTGCCGATGACGCTATGCTAAGGCGTACCAAAATAATACGCTTTGAAAAGCAGTTTAACGATGATACATGCGACCGTGACTTACCGGCAAAATTAGAAGCCGAAGCAGAGGGAATATTAAAACTACTTGTAAGTTATGCTGTAAAATACTATCAGGACGGCCTATCTGCTTTCGAGCCAGAATCCATCAGTTTTAATTATAACCGCTGCCGTACCGAAAGTGATTCTATATTCAGCTTTATTTGCGATTATGTGCAGCAATCTGATGACAATAAGGACTACATTCAATCAAGTGTCCTCTACAACTACTATAAAATATATTGCCTAACACGCGGGAAGCAAGCCGAATCACAAAAAACATTTACGCAAAAACTACATAACCAGGGGTATCATTCGCAGGTTATGACTAAAAACAGAGTAGTTTGTTTTACGCATATAATTTATACCGGCGAAGAATTAGAAAAAGCCAGCTAAAATACATTTACATACCGGGAGAGCCGCCAAAAGCGGCTCTTTTTTAATTATATTCAGGTTTATACCACCACATTTTAGTTTTGTATTCATCATAAAAATTATTTTTTATAATGTTCCCGATATTTTCATAATCGAAAAAATGGAAACGAGCTTGCAAAGCTTCTATAAATTCTTCCGCCGGAACATCTTTCGATGGTCTTGCTTCAACTATTTTATCTGCTTTTCCAACGACCTTTTCTTTTTCGCATAAAAATTTTTCTCTAACACGCTTAGCTAAATCGCTGTAATCGTTAGCTGCAACCAGGTCACCTTTTTCAAAAGTCAGCTCAACCACATCTTTAAAACAATAAAAAGGCTGATAACCATGGAAAACATTATTAATCGCCCGCTCCCGCGCTATTAAAATTTTGCCGGTAAAATCTATTTTTTGATTTACATTATTATAAATATAATCAAAATCTTCGAATAAAATTGCTGCGTCAATATCTTTCTTCCCTTTTACTGCAACCGTCCCCAAAAATTTAGGAGTCTTCTTGCTGCGGTCATTTATCCGTAAACGTTCAACAATTAATTTGCCATCTTCTACTTTTAAATCAATCATATAACCTGCATAACAGGCCGTGCAGTTCCAATATGTTTTATGGAAACCAAATTTTTCCGGTTCAAAAACATAATTGCTCTCGTACAATAACTGATAAACTTCGCCATTATATTTAATATCATTAGAAATTTGCGCTGTCATAGTATACCTTCTTTCTTTTTCTATTTGCTCTAATCATAACACAAAGCCGCTGCTTACATGGATTTCGCGATTGAAAAGTAGTAACGCCGCTATTTTTCTATAAACCACTTGCCTTCTTCATCAAAAATACGTATTTCCCGGCCGCAAACGCGGCAGATATATCTAATGCCAACACCGCCATATTTAGTACTGGCAGCCCTGCGAATATCTAAAATCCGGTCAATATCAAATTTCCGGCCATCGTCCCAGATAATTGTTTTAGGTAATGCCCGGCCATCTTTTTCGTGTTGTACCAAAATAGTAATTTCAATCTTAGGCATAATGATTCTCCTGTCAGGTTGACAATGTCAAAGTATATATTTTAAACTTAATGTAGAAGATGTTTACTGTAGATTCTGGCCGGGTTTTGAATACCCGTTACCGAGGGCTAACGGTAAACATCTTCTATTTTTATTATCTAAAATAGGAAACAGGGTGTATGGTGTGTTCCTCTTTTGGGTTAAAACCAGTCAGCCGGTTATCCAAAAGTGCTGAAGCTCTTAGCACGGCATTATGCCCGAAGCGTTTTCTCAGTTCATCAACCGTATGCGCCAGTTTTTCTTTAATAACATCTTGCTGTGGGTCATCAAATAAAGATAATTCTATTCCGCTATGTTCCGTAACAAGGTTAATGCCGCTTAATGCCAATGCCCGGACAGGCCTACGCCATTCATAATTTAAATTAAATAATTCCATAGCTGCTGTCAGAATATCACTGCTTAAATACGTTGGTTTATCAAGCTTATTCTGGCGCGTCATATAATAAAGGCTGCTGTCACGTACCATAATCTGAACCCCGGTACATTTAAGGCCGTAATCTCTAAGCCGCGCAGCTACTGATTCTGCCAAAACCGTAAAAACTAATTTAACATCTTCTTCCGTGGTTAAATCGCGCGGTGTAGTTGTACCGTTGCCAATACTTTTAACAGCTGCCGATTCATTAATTTTTCGTACTGGTGCAGAATCCTTACCGTTGGCAAATAACCACAAGACCTCTCCCCATTTACCTAAAAGACGTGTTAAAACATCTACCGGGCATTTAGCAATGCCGCCAATGGTTACGATACCAAGATTGCGGAGCTTCCGTTCTGTTGCCCGGCCTACGTATAATAAGTCACTGGCAGGAAGCGGCCAGATAATTTCTTTAAAACTATCTGCCGGTATAACAGTTATTGCGTCCGGCTTCTTATAATCAGAACCAAGTTTAGCAAAAATTTTATTAAAAGAAACGCCAATGCTTACGGTTACACCAAGTTCATCTTTAACGCGCTGGCGGATTTGTTCGGCAATAGCATAACCGCTGCCGAATAAATCAAGTGAACCAGTAACATCGCACCAATTTTCGTCTAACCCAAAAGCTTCTATCTGGTCAGTATAATCATATAAAATACCTCGCGCCAACCGCGAAAAGCGTAAATACTTTTTAAAATCAGGTGGCACAGTAACAAGATTAGGAGCTTTTAGTTTAGCTTGCCAGATAGCCTCGCCGGTTTTTACGCCAAGTTTCTTAGCAATCATATTTTTAGCTAAAATAATACCATGACGGTTTAACGGGTCGCCCGCTACTGCCACAGGATAATTGCGGATTTCCGGCCGGTACAAGCACTCTACCGAAGCATAAAAATTATTCATGTCCACATGTAAAATAGTTCTCATCATAAACGCCTCATATTAAAACGAACATACGTTTTAATAAAGTATAACACGTTCGCATATATTTAACAAGCGAACAAACTATGAATTTTAAAAGAGAAGGTGAGAGGGTGGAGAGGATTTTGGAAAAAGTATTTTTCTGTGTTTCCTGATGGGCTTTTACTCAAAAGGCATAACACAATATATATAATGATTTTTGAAATTACTTTTTTTTTAAAACCCTCTCTATCCTCTCACCCTCTCTACCTATTAGTAAAAAAATTACAAAAAAATATATATTTAACCTGGTAGCACGCCAGCAGAATCATAATTATTATGTTTTGAAAAAACGAATTTACGATATAATATTTATTTCTATACCCAGTATATATGGGCGTTTACGGGCACTGCTATGCAAAATTACTTTCTTAATCGTGAATATCACAAAAAATTACTGTAATAAAAATTGGTTTAACATGGTTATATATAACCGCTTGACAATCATATCCCTCTGTGTTACCATATACTCACAAGGTTATCGATAACCATTTTAAAACTTAGTTATTTAAAACCACGAGGAGGTTTTGAAATTGCAAAACAAAGAATTTAAAACTCAAGTTGAAAATGCGGCATATTCTATTGCCAACAGACTAAGAGGAGTATGTGTTCCTACTAATGAAAGAATTATAGCGGCAGCTTATCTTTTATACCTTACCGGTAAACAAAACTACTCTTTCGATAATGTTAATGAAATTATCGACAATGATTCTTTTGCGGCACAGAAAAAATATTTTATTACTAATTTCGTTAATGAAGAAGCTTGGCAATCTGTACAGCCATTAGCACGTGAATATGCTTCCGATATATTTAAAGAAATTGTGCTGACATACGAAAACCCCAGTAAAAATGAACCTGATACATCAACACCCAGTTCTTTAACAAAACTGGCAATTAAAATTTTAAATATCCAGAATAATGAAAATGTAGTAGATTTGTGCAGCGGCAATGGCACATTCCTTTTAAATGCTGCAACAATCATTCCTGCCGCACATTACCACGGATATGATTTAAAAGCACCATGCAAGGACATCACTGATATTCGTGCTAATTTGCTCGGTGTTAATATTGAAACTGAAATCATTGATGTTTTTGAGTTAGCACAGCGCCAGTCTGCTATCCATAATTTTGATAAACTGTTTTCCAATTACCCGATAGGGCTTCATTGCCGAAACTTGGATAAAGCTGGCAAAGAATTTAGTGATACTTTAACTGATGTTAACCCTTATATTTTTCCCGGCACATCGCAAGACTGGATTTACAATTCCTTGTTATTGCGCTTAATGAAAGACGAAGGCAAAGCCGTTGCCATTATGACTAACGGTGCATGTTATAACCATGCTAATCTTCAAGCAAGGCGTTATTTTGTAGATAATTGCTTTGTTGAAGCGGTCATCAGTTTACCGGCTAAACTTTTTAATTTTACCGCACTGCCACTTACTATGATTGTATTTAGCAACAGAAAAAGCGCAGTTCGTATGGTAGACGCAACCCAAATGTTTACCAAAGGCCGCCGTACCAATATTCTCAGTGATAAAAATATTGAAGATATTTTGTTTGCTTATAACACCGATACCGAAAACAGCATTTCCATCGGCAACACCGAATTAAAAGTTAATGAATATGCTTTAAGCCCACAGCGTTTTCTGACCAAAAATATTACTTTTAATAACGGTGTAGCGTTTAAAGATATAATTAAAAAATTTAAACGAGCAACCCCTATCTCCGCGTCAGCATTAGATAAAATTTCCAGCAACGAAGAAACAAACATCAAATATTTGCGTCTGCAAGATATTCAGAACGGTATTATCAGTGATGATTTACATTGCCTTAAAGAGCTTGAACCGCGTCAGGCTCAGTACCTTTTAAAAGACGAAGATTTAATCTTAAGTAAAATCGGCTTTCCGTATAAAGTCGCTGTGGCAAAAATCATTCCTGGTCAATCGGTTTTACCGGTCGGCAACATGTATGCCATCGAATTAGATAGAACTAAAGTAAACCCGTATTACATTAAGTCGTTTTTTGAAAGCGAACAAGGTGCAGCCGCATTAAAAAGCATTACTACCGGTGAAACTATTCCTATCATCAGTGTTGACAGGTTAAAAAATTTACAAGTACCTGTACCTGATATGGCCGAACAAAATAAAATTGCTAATGAATATTTGGCTGTGCTTGATGAAATTCAGGTTTTAAAATTAAAACTGCAAAAAGCAACTGACCGTTTAAACAATGTATTTGATGAAATGAAGGAGGGGATTTAATTGCTGGGTGTTGTAGAATTAACCGAACTTGAACAAAAACTGCAAGATACATTAGCAGAGCGTTTACTGGAGATACTTACCCGCTTAAACCGTACCGATAAATTAAATACATGGCTGGAGCTGATGGAGCTGACAAATTTATTGCAGTCGGATACTTCCTACTTTACATATAGAAGTGCTAAAATATTGGTAATAGGCGAATCGCAAATAAAATTAAACGTACTAAAAGCTATAATTCAAAACCTTGGTATAAATTTTAAGCGTTTCGAACTTTGCCTTGATTATAACGACACTAAAAGCTTTAACTTTAATAAACTGCGCTATAATTCACAATACAGCCTTGTGTTAGTAGGCGCTATGCCTCATAAAACATCTGGAACTGGCGATTTTTCAAGTGCGATAGCGCGTATGGAACAAGAAGATGGTTTTCCACCTGTTGTGCGTTTTAAAGATTTGAAAATTACTAAAACCACTTTAAAAGAAGCACTTCAAGAATCATTAAATGCCGGTTATATTACGGCAGCATAATACCCAAAGGAGCTGACAACCTTGCAGGAAAATAAAATTGACGTTATGTGGGACGACCGCCCCGTTGATGTTACTACTGAAGTAAACTTTATCTGGAGCATTGCCAACAAACTTCGCGGCACTTACCAGTCTGATAAGTATAAAGATGTTATTATTCCGATGACGATAATCCGCCGTTTTGAATGTGCGCTGGAAAAAACTAAAGAAGCCGTTGTTAAAAAGTTTAACGAGAACCCGAACTTTCCGCCCAAGGCCATGAACAGAATTTCCGGTTACAGTTTCTATAACACCAGTCCGTTCAGTTTAAAAGAGCTGTTAAACGATTCCAACAACATTGCCAGCAACTTTAAAGCTTATATTGCCGGGTTTTCAGCCAATGTACAGGACATAATTCACAGCCTTGATTTTGAAAAACAAATAGATAAAATGGACGCTAACGACCGTTTATATAACGTTGTCGAAGCATTTTCCGAACTTGATTTAGACCCCGCTACTATCGACAACGTAAAAATGGGTTATATTTTTGAAGATTTAATCAGAAGATTTTCTGAAAACGCTGAAGCCGGTGACCATTACACAGGCCGCGACATCATTAAGTTAATGGTTAATATTCTTCTGGCCGAGGGGTGCCCGGATATTTTTGACGATGGCAAAGTAATAACAGTGCTCGACCAAGCCTGCGGCACCGGTGGTATGCTTTCTACCAGTTATAACTATATTAGGCGTTTAAACCCCACAGCCGATGTGCGCTTATTCGGTCAGGAAATTAACCCGGAATCCTACGCTATTTGCCTGGCCGAAATGCTTATTAAAGGCCAAAACGCTGAAAACATCCGTTACCGCGATACCATGAAGGAAGATTGCTTCAGCGACAGAAAAATGCGCTTTGTAATAGAAAATCCCCCATTTGGTACGCCTTGGGGTGGCAAAGACGCCGGAACTGGCGTTGAAGCTGCCGTTAAAGAAGAATACACTAAAGGAAAAGATGGACGCTTCCCCGCCGGATTACCCGGCAGCGGAGATATGCAGCTTTTGTTTGTACAATCTGCCATTGATAAAATGGACGATGAATTTGGCCGAGCCGCTATTATCGAAAACGGCAGCCCTTTATTTACCGGAGGCACAGCCAGCGGCGAAAGCCAGATTAGACGCTGGATTTTACAAAACGATTTACTGGAAGCCATTATTGCCCTGCCGACCGATTTATTTTATAACACCGGCATCGCAACATACATTTGGGTACTTAGCAAAAATAAACGTGATGAACGCAAAGGTAAAGTGCAGTTGATTGACGCTACCAGTTTTTATACCAAATTGCGTAAAGCACTTGGTAACAAGCGTAACGAGATTGGCCCGGAAGAACGCAAAACCATTACCGAACTTTACGCCAACTTTGAAGCCAACGAATACTGCAAAATTTTTGATAACGAAGATTTTATGTACCGTGAATACACCGTAATGCAGCCGTTACAACGCAGCTACGCTTTTAGTGCTGAACGTATCGAAAAACTCAGCCAAAAATTTAGCGGCAATGATTTGGTAAATAGTAAAACCGGCATCGTGTTCCCATCGGCCGAAGTCGAAAATGCCTACCAGGAATATTTAAAAGCCAATGAAAAATCAGATGATGTTTTATCTAAAGAACTGTGGGCTTATGAGGCTGTAAAAGCAAAACTTGTTGAAGCCGATAACGGCAAGGTTTATTATTCTCTAACAGAATTTATGACGGTGTTGGAAAAATTTTTAGCTGATTACACAACTAATAAAAAAGCGCTGGATAAAATTGCCGATGGCCTTTCTGTGATGGATAAACAGGCAGAAATACAAAAAGATAAAAAAGGCAATGTACTTTATGATAAGGAAACCAAAGATACCGAGCTTGTACCCTATAAACAAGATATTGCCGATTACATGCAGCGTGAAGTATTACCCCATGTGCCTGACGCTAAAGCCTTTTTTGAAGAAGATTTAACCAAAAAGAAACCTGTTATTAAAACAGGCGCGGAGATACCCTTTACACGTTACTTTTATAAATACCAAAAACCGGAAGCAAGCGCGGATTTGGAAGCTAAGTTTTTGGAGCTGGAACAAACCGTTAATGACGGCATAGCCAAACTGTTTGGTGGTGATGAACATTGACACGAGCAACGAAAGATAGTGGCGTTGAATGGATTGGTCAGATACCGGAACGCTGGCATTTAACAAGAATAGCTGGTTTATATAATTTGAGAAATACAAAAGTTAGCGACAAAGATTTTCCTGCACTTTCTGTAACTAATAAAGGTATTCTGCCCCAATTAGAAACTGCTGCCAAAACAAATGCAGGCGATAATAGAAAATTAGTTTGTATTGGCGATTTTGCCATTAACAGTCGCTCTGACAGGAGAGGCTCTTGTGGAATTTCCCCTTATAACGGCTCTGTTTCTTTAATTAATTTAGTTTTAACACCACGTAACAAAACTATACCTAAATATTTCGATTGGTTGTTTCATACTGTGCAATTTGCTGATGAATTTTATCGTTGGGGACATGGAATTGTTGATGACTTATGGTCGACTGGTTGGGAGGAAATGAAAAAAATTTTAGTTCCCTTACCTCCCCTGCCCGAACAACAAGCCATTGCCGATTACCTTGACGATAAATGCGCGCAAATTGATAATATTACTGCAACCATTAACGAGCAGATTGAGGTATTAAAGCAATATAAAAAATCCATTATTACCGAAGCTGTTACCAAAGGTCTTGACCCTAACTCACCGATGAAGGACAGCGGCGTTGAGTGGATTGGACAAATACCGGAGCATTGGAAAGTGGTTCGACTAAAATATTTGGCAGCTTTTAATCCACCGATTAATAATGTTGACTTAAATAAAGAAATTAGCTACATGCCTATGGAATGCTTAAAAAATGGGTATATGATACCCCATACAAAGCTTTTTGCTGATTTGGTAAATGGATTAACTGGCTTTTATGAAGGCGACATAGTTATGGCAAAGGTTACACCTTGTTTTGAAAATGGTAATATCGCTATTGCCCAAAATCTTGTTAATAACATCGGATATGGCAGTACTGAAATTTATGTATTTAGGTGTAATAAAATTCTAACAAAATTTTTATTTTATTATTTACAAAATGAATTGTTTAAAAATAAAGCAAAATCAACTATGATGGGAACCGGAGGATTGAAACGAGTATCTTCTCAATTTACAAAAAATCTATCTGTGTTATTTCCACCGCTCAGCGAACAACAAGCTATCGCTGACTATCTTGACGATAAATGTACCAAAATTGACGCTGTTATTGCAGATAAACACGCGCAGTTAGAAACGCTGGCTGCTTATAAAAAGTCCCTGATTTATGAATACGTTACCGGTAAAAAATCCGTACCCGGTTTTGAGGAGGCGTAATTGTGAACGATATTTTAACCGAAAAAGAATATCAGCACTATATTATGGACGAACTGGTTAAACATGGTTATGTAATCCGTAATGCTAAAACGGATTATGACCGCGCGTTTGCTATGGACAGGGGTATGCTGTTTAAGTTTTTGCAGAATACCCAGCCGGAGGCCATGGACGCTTTAACCAAAATCTATAAAGATAAAACCGAAGATACTGTTATCAGCTTTTTAAACGCCGAGATGACAAAAGAGCGTGGCAGCCTTTTAAACGTGCTA
>ENA-OPXB01001197-OPXB01001197.1-human-gut-metagenome-genome-assembly--contig:-NODE-1197-length-14539-cov-2.490127_pt1 | contig 14539 bp, 10 predicted proteins | sample MGYA00241516_ERZ502024 | MGnify/ENA primary metagenome ERZ502024 (study PRJEB25962, sample SAMEA2041926) | human gut metagenome | biome: human gut; feature: human-associated habitat; material: faeces...
ACTCGCCTTTGTTTACCACAAGGCTTGTCAGATACTGAAGAGAATCCAGTGTCTGTCCTCTTTTTCCAATCAGAATACCCATATCCTGTCCGATAAATTCAACTTCAAGGCTGCCGTCTTCTGCTGTGTATTCTATTTTAAGCTCAACTTCAAGCTCCATTGCTTTGAATACACCACTTAAGAACATCTCAGCTTCCGCTTTGATTTCTGCAATCTCTTCCTCGCTTCGTTTGATGATTTTCTTCTCTTCACGAGGCTTTGGCTGCTCTTTTTTTGTTTCCTGATGTCTCACCGGTTTTACGGTTTCTTCTACAGGTTTTTCTGCTGCCTTATCAGTTTTTTTCACTTCTTTTTTTACCGAAACAGACTCTTTTATTTCTTCTGCTACAGGTTCTTCCGGTAAGGTTTCTTCTTTTCTGCGAGCTTTTATGATTGCCGGTTTTTTACCGATTCCAAAAAATCCTGAACTGCCTTCAGTCACAACCTGAATCTCCAGATTTTCACTGGAAACGCCAAGTTCAATGCTGGCTTTGATAATTGCCTCATCTGCTGTTTTAGCAGAAAACTCTTTGAATTCCATAACGCTTCCCCCTTACCGTTATTTTTTCTTTGTCTTATTCTTTTTATCAAATTCTGCAACCATGTTAGCCTTTGATGCAAGGCTTCCCGGTTTTGTTTCCGGTACTTCTCTGTAAGTATCTACAGCTTTTGAACCACTGTTATTATTGTATTTCTTTAAGTTTGTGGTACATTTTGGTTCTTCAATATTTCTGACATTCTGTTTTGCCTGCTGTGTGATTTTCTGTGGCGGAAGTCCTGATTTTTCACGTTTTTTAGCAGCTTTTGCCTGATTTTTACGGATATAGTCTTCTAAATCCATGTTGTCCAGGTGTTTATTAATAATAAGCTGCTGGATACAACGAATCACAGAACCGGCAATCCAGTAAATACCAATACCAACCGGGAATGAGAAACAGATAAATGCAGAAAACAGAGGCATAAATGTGTTCATACTCTTCATTGTTGCGTTCATCTGGTCATTTGCTCCACCATCCTGAGTGGTTGCCGCTGTTGGCATTAATTTAATGTTTAACATCTGTGTCAGCCAGGATAATACTGGAATTAAAACTGCTGCAAGAATCAACAGATAAGAGTGTGAATTCCATCCTGACTTAATCAGTGCAAGCGGGGTATCTGCGATATTCAGTCCAAGGAAATTCTGCATCGGACGAATTGTATTTGCTGTATTGCTTAATACATCTGAGAATCCACTAAAATCACTGATTTCACCTAAGTGTTTCCACTGTGTTGGTGATAAGTTATATAATACATCAATAATACGGTTTGTTGTTACATCATCTGCTTTCCAGGTATAAGTTCTTAATCCCTCATCCTTGATAAACTGTGTCAGGACATCTGCGTATCCGTCTACACTTGTGATACTTACAACGGCTTTGTCAAAAATTGCTTTAATCTCGCCAATATATCCAGGAATATTAATAATAACCTGGTATAAAGCAAAGAAAATCGGCATCTGAATGAATAACTGCAGACAACTTCCTGTTGGAGACACACCATATTTTTCATAAACTGCCATTGTCTCTTCCTGCATCTTCATCTGAGAAGCCTGGTCTTTTTTTCCTCTGTATTTTTTACTGATTTTCTGCAATTCTGGTGACATAACTGCATTCATTTTTGAAAACTTCTGCTGTTTAATCTGCAGAGGTATCATGAATGCATAAATGATAATTGTAAATAATATAATACAAAGACCGAGATTATGAATCCCAATCTTGTAAATGCCGTTCATCAGCCAGCCCATTACCTCGGCTACCCATTTTACAATCGGCATTGAACTCTTACTTAACAATGCACCCAAAATTCGTCCTCCTTATATAACCGGTGACCCCAATATTTCTCTAATTAGTGTGTGTTCTTATCCACATCATTTTTCGGTTCATCAGGGCACCGGGTCATATCCGCCTTTGGAAAATGGATTACATCTTAAAATTCGCCAACCGGCCAGTAAGCAGCCTTTTACTGCTCCATATTTTTCAATTGCTTCCAGTCCATATTGAGAACACGTAGGAATATAGGGACAACGTGTACTCTTTAATGGGGATATATACTTTTGATAAAACCGAATCAATTTAATTAGTATCGTTTTCATTCTCTTCGCTTTTTATGGTTTTTGTGAGTTTTCCTAAATGCATTAATGCACTTTCTATGGAATGGAACCCCTGGTTCTTTCCATTTACCCTGACTACAATTACAATATCATATCCGCATTTAAACTTTTCCTCATTTAACCGGTAACTTTCTCTTATGAGGCGCGCAAGATGGTGTCTCACAACACTGTTTCCCACCTTTTTGCTTACGGATATGCCAACTCTGTTTTTTTCTAACTGATTTTCTCTTACATACATAACCAGATATCGATTTGCTTTTGATGTTCCACTTTTATAAACCAGTTGAAAATCTCTGTTCTTCTTTAACGACTCCGAATATTTCATAAACCATCCTTTTAATGAAAAGAGAAGAAAAGACCACATGTCTGCGGTCTTAAGCTGATAATTTTTTTCTTCCTTTTAATCTTCTTGCAGCTAAAACTTTTCTTCCACCTTTTGTGCTCATTCTTGCTCTGAATCCGTGAACTTTAGCTCTGGATCTTTTTTTCGGCTGAAATGTCATTTTCATAAGATAAGGCACCTCCTTTAAATTCTAATCAATAACTGCCTGCAAGGCAGTATTTCACTACATGTATGACAGAAAACATCATTTCAATTATATTCATAAACCCCCATTTCGTCAACCCTAAAATCAATAATTTTCGCAGTTTTTTCGGGAAAAATGCCGCTCTGACGCGCTTTTCCGGTCTGCCGCTGCCCGTGCCTTCCGTGTGCTGATTTTCGGTTTATCCACAACTTATCCACACTGTCCGCCGCACGCGTACAAATACCAGTTCGATTTTTGCGCTTTCCACACGATATCTTGTAACCGTAATCAACATTATCCACAATCTGTGGATAACCTTGTGGATAACTTTCGGTTTTGCTGTGTACAACCTGTGGGCATTTCCAATTTTTCCAGTATTTACGCCATGTATAATGTGTATATAAGTTTTCCAGACTTTACACATTTCGGTTTTTCCAGCCCTCTATCCACAATTTTATCAACATAAGATTCCCTGTTATCCACAAACTATCCTCCATTTCATCAACAGGAAAATTTTTTACACATTCTGTGGATAAAAAATAATTATCCACATTTTTGGGTTGAATAAAACGGCATTTTATTATATCATATAGAAGTAAAAATGCGACTATTCGGGGAAAATTTCGTTTTCCAGACAGAAGTTATCCCCAAAAAGCAATGATTATAGAAGCGGAGCGACAGAAAAAGCATGGAAATCGTACAAGATAAATGGAAAGAAATACTGCAGAGAGTGCGGGACGAGCACGAATTATCTGAGATCTCCTTTACTACATGGATTGAACCACTTACGATCCATTCGGTTGAGGACAATCTGATCACAATCCTGGTTCCATCCGAAAAAATGGGTCTCGATTACGTGAGCAAAAAATATACTCTTCCTATTAAAGTGGCAATCGCGGAAATCACAGGTGTCAACTATGAGATCCGCTTTATTCTTCCGGAAGAAGTGAAACAGGAAAAAGCGCCTGCTCCCGTCCAGAAAAATCTCTATGTGCCGAACCTGAATCCAAAGTATACCTTTGATACCTTCGTGGTCGGCAGCAATAACAAATTTGCCCATGCAGCTTCTCTCGCCGTGGCCGAATCCCCGGGAGAAATCTACAATCCGCTGTTTTTATACGGTGGTGTTGGACTGGGCAAAACCCATCTGATGCACTCGATCGCACATTTTATTCTTCAGAAAAACCCGTCTTCGCGGATTCTCTACGTAACGAGTGAAGAATTTACCAATGAAGTCATCGAGGCCATCCGAAACAGCAACAACACCGCAATGACCAAATTCCGTGAGAAATACCGCAATATCGACGTACTTCTCATCGATGATGTGCAGTTTATTATAGGAAAGGAATCCACGCAGGAAGAGTTTTTCCATACCTTCAATACGCTGCACGGTGCCAACAAACAGATCATCCTTTCTTCGGATCGTCCCCCGAAAGACATGGATATCCTGGAAGACCGCATCCGTTCCCGTTTCGAATGGGGACTCCTTGCCGACATCCAGAGCCCGGATTATGAGACGCGAATCGCCATTCTCCGAAAGAAACAGGAATTAGACGGCTATTCCGTCAGCGACGATGTGATCGAATACATCGCTTCCAATATTAAATCGAACATCCGTGAGTTGGAAGGCGCTCTCAACAAAATCATTGCATACGCAAACCTTGAAAAACGTGAAATCAACATTGATCTTGCAGAGCAGGTGCTGCGCGACATCATCTCCCCGAACGAGAAGAAGGTGATCACGCCGGAATTTATCATCGACACCGTTGCAGATCACTTCGATATTACGCCGTCCGACATTGTCGGCAGCAAGCGGAGCAGCAAAATCGTATTCCCGCGCCAGATCGCAATGTATCTGTGCCGCGAAATGCTCGATGCCCCGCTGACCGGAATCGGAAAAATGATGGGCGACCGCGATCATACCACTGTCATGCACGGCATTGAGAAGATCGAAAAGGAAATGAGTGCTAAAGACAGTGTCCGCAACACGGTAGACATCTTAAAGAAGAAGATCAACCCGTCTAAATAAGCGGCATAGCTGTAACTCTGTCAAAACAGTTCGAACCGATCTACATTTATATAAGAAGAAACGCATCGGTTTACAGGCCCTTATTTATGCACAAACCGATGTGGAAAGCCTGTGGATGAATTGTGGACAAATTTGGGGCCTGAAGTTATCAACATTTCATACACAGGTTCACGTTCGATTATTCACAGAGTTATACAGATCGATTTTTCCAGTATTTCCGCATTCTCGAAGGGGTTATACACATATCCACAGCCCCTACGACTAAGACTACGGATTTTTACTATATTTTTTCTTTATAAGCATACTCACCCAGCTGTGAGGAAAGGAGAGTTATCCACAATTATGAAATTAGTGTTTGACAAAGCAGACCTTGTAAAAAGCGTTGGTATCGCTATGAAAGCTGTCTCCGGTAAAACAACCATGCCGATTCTGGAATGCATTCTGATTGATGCATCTTCCAATGTGATCAAATTTACCTCCAACGATATGGAACTCGGAATTGAGACCCTTGTCACAGGTATGATTCTGGAACGCGGTATTGTTGCTCTGGATGCAAAGATTTTTTCTGAGATCGTAAGAAAACTTCCGGATAATCAGGTTACAATAGAAACAGATGAAAATCTGGTAACCACGATTACGTGTGAAAAAGCAAAATTCAACATTCCGGGACAGTCAGGAGAAGATTTTTCCTATCTGCCGATTCTCGAAACTTCCGATTGTGTTTCCATTTCCCAGTTCACCTTAAAAGAACTGATCCGTCAGACCATTTTCTCTATTGCAGCCAATGAGAACAACAAACTGATGACCGGTGAGCTGTTTGAAATCAAAGATAACACACTTCGCGTCGTATCTCTGGACGGACACCGTATTGCGATCCGCAGAATTGAGCTGAAAGATTCGTATCCGGACCGAAAAGTCGTTGTTCCGGGAAAAACTCTGAACGAAATCAGCAAAATTCTGTCCGGCGAGATGGATGATCAGATTGATATTTACTTCTCGGAAAACCACATTATGTTCAAGTTCGATGATACAACGGTCGTTTCCAGACTGATCGACGGTGAATATTTCCGCATCGACCAGATGCTTTCGAGTGATTACGAGACAAAAGTGACGATCAACAAAAAAGAATTCTTAAGCTGTATCGACCGTGCGACGCTTCTTGTCAAAGAAGGCGACAAAAAACCGATCATCATCGACATCCAGGATGGAGCGATGGAACTGCAGATCAACTCCGCGATGGGTTCCATGAAAGAAGAGATCGATATCAACAAAGAAGGCAAGGATATTATGATCGGTTTTAACCCGAAATTCCTGATCGATGCACTTCGTGTTATTGACGACGAGGAAATTTCGATTTATCTGGTCAACCCGAAGGCTCCATGTTTTATCCGGAACGAAGAAGAGAGCTATATCTATCTGATTCTGCCGGTAAACTTCAATTCCGTGAGATAAGTCACATAAGTTTGAAATCTGCCGGAACCTTTTCTGAAAGAACTTTCAGCGGTTTTACAGCCACACAGGTTGAAAACTGCGAACTTACGAGAGAAAAAGGTACGGCAGTGCAGGAGGAAAAAATGGAAATTATTACGCTGCGTGAAGATTACATCAAACTGGGCCAGGCATTAAAAGCTGCTGCTCTGGTAGAAGACGGCGTGGAAGCAAAGCTCGTCATCAAGGACGGCTGCGTGACCGTAAACGGTGAAGTAGATACCCGCCGCGGCCGCAAGCTCTATGACGGAGATGTTGTCTGCTACAATGGAAATGAGATACAAATTAAAAAATAAGGCTTAAAAACTTAAGCTGATTTTTCACGGACGAGTGCTCATGTATATCAAATCTTTAGAACTGAAGAACTATCGGAATTATGAGAGTTTATGCATAAATATCAGCCCCGGAACGAATATTCTCTACGGCGACAATGCCCAGGGAAAGACGAATATTCTCGAGGCTTTATATCTCGCGGGTACGACAAAATCGCACCGCGGCAGCAAGGACCGCGAAATCATCCAGTTTGACCGGGAGGAAGCCCATATCCGGATGATGGTGGAGCGGAACGGCAGCACGCATAAAATCGATATGCATCTGAAAAAAAATAAATCCAAGGGAATCGCCATCGATGGAGTTCCGATCCGCAAAGCGTCGGAACTTTTTGGCATTGTAAATATTGTGTTTTTCTCTCCGGAGGACCTGAATATCATCAAAAACGGTCCTGCGGAGCGCCGGCATTTCCTGGATAGCGAAATTTGTCAATTGTCAAGACTATACATGATCGAGCTTGCCAATTATAATAAAGTGGTGGCGCAGAGAAACAAGCTGCTTAAAGAGATTTCGTTTTCCGGCAGAATGGCGGATACGCTCGAGATCTGGGATGAGCAGATGGTCCGCTATGGAACAAGCATTATTTCCGAGCGGAAAAAGTTTATCAGCCGCCTGAATGATATTTTATCCGAGATCCATCAGAATCTGACCGGGGGAAAGGAGCAGATTCTGATTACCTATGAACCGAATGTGTCCGAGGAAGGGTTTTCCGAAGAGTTAAAAGCCGGAAGAGAGCGTGATCTGCGTTTCGGACAGTCCTACACCGGGCCGCACCGGGACGATTTCTGTGTGCGGGTCAACGACATTGATATCCGTAAATACGGTTCCCAGGGGCAGCAGAGGACGGCGGCGCTTTCGCTGAAACTGGCGGAGATCCGTCTGGTCGAGGAGGAAATTCACGATACACCGGTTTTACTGCTGGATGATGTTTTGTCGGAGCTGGACGGCAGCCGGCAGAATTATCTTCTGCAGAGCATTCACAGCATACAGACACTGATTACCTGTACCGGACTGGACGAGTTTGTCGAAAATCATTTTGAGGCAAACAGCGTATTCCAGGTGGTCGAGGGATCTGTGTTTCACAAAGAAACAGGAGGAATCTAAATGAGTACAGAGAACATGGAAAAGACAGAGTATGGTGCAGACCAGATTCAGATTCTGGAGGGTCTGGAAGCCGTACGGAAGCGCCCAGGTATGTATATCGGCAGTACCTCCGCACGGGGACTTCACCATCTGGTTTATGAGATTGTCGACAACTCGGTAGACGAGGCACTGGCAGGATACTGCAAAAATATTGACGTTACGATTAACCCGGACAACTCCATCACCGTCATCGACGACGGCCGTGGTATTCCGGTCGGCATCAATCATAAGTCGGGCCTTCCGGCTGTTGAGGTTGTTTTTACGGTGCTGCACGCAGGCGGAAAGTTCGGCGGCGGAGGGTACAAGGTATCCGGCGGTCTGCACGGCGTTGGTGCATCCGTTGTAAATGCGCTGTCCAACTGGCTTGAGGTGCGCGTTTATCACGATGGAAAGGTTTACTTCCAGCGGTATGAACGCGGAAAAACCATGAATAAGCTGGAGGTTATCGATACCTGTCCGATCGAAAAAACAGGTACCGAGGTCCGTTTCCTGCCGGATGACACGATGTTCGAGGAGACGGTTTATGATTACGACGTTTTAAAAACAAGACTCCGCGAGACCGCATTTCTGACCAAGGGACTGCGCATTGTTCTGCGCGATCTGCGCACGGATCCGGTAGTGGAAAAAGCATTCCACTATGAGGGCGGTATCAAAGAGTTTGTCAGCTACCTGAACAAGAGCAAAACGGCGCTCTACCCGGACATCATCTACTGCGAGGGAGAAAGAGACGGCGTTCTCGTTGAGGTTGCGATGCAGCACAACGATTCCTATCAGGAAAATACGTACGGTTTCGTCAACAACATTACGACGCCGGAGGGCGGTACCCATATCGTGGGCTTCCGGAATGCGCTGACGAAAACCTTTAATGAATATGCAAGAGCAAATAAACTGCTAAAAGACAGCGAACCGAACCTGACCGGAGAGGATATCCGCGAGGGTATGACGGCGATTGTCAGCATCAAAATCGAGGAGCCGCAGTTCGAGGGCCAGACAAAGCAGAAACTTGGAAACAGCGAGGCGAGAGGAGCAGTCGACAATATCGTGAGCACTCAGCTCGAGCTGTTCCTGGAGCAGAACCCGGCTGTCGCAAAAACGATCGTTGAAAAGTCCCTGCTTTCCCAGCGTGCGAGAGAGGCTGCAAGAAAAGCGCGTGACCTGACGAGAAGAAAATCCGCACTGGACGGTATGTCCCTGCCTGGAAAACTGGCAGACTGTACCGACAAGGATCCGAAAAACTGTGAGATCTTCTTGGTCGAGGGAGATTCCGCGGGCGGTTCCGCAAAATCCGCGAGAAGCCGTGCAACGCAGGCGATCCTGCCTCTGCGTGGAAAAATCCTGAATGTAGAGAAAGCACGTCTCGATAAAATTTATGCCAATGCCGAGATCAAAGCGATGATTACGGCATTCGGAACCGGAATCCACGACGATTTCGATATCACCAAACTGCGCTACGACAAGATCATCATCATGACCGATGCCGATGTCGATGGCAGCCACATCGCCACGCTGATGCTTACCTTCTTCTTCCGCAAGATGAAAGAGCTGATCGAGAACGGCCACGTCTATATCGCCACCCCGCCCCTGTTCCTCGTGAAAAAGGGCCAGCAGGAGCGCTATTGCTGGACGGAGAAGGAGCGTGACGAGATCACGGCCGAAATGGGCAAGGGCGTACACGTCCAGCGCTACAAAGGTCTCGGTGAAATGAACTCCCATCAGTTGTGGGAAACCACGATGAACCCGGACACCCGGATTCTGCGCAAAGTAACCATCGACAACGCTGCCGAAGCCGACCGCGTATTCTCGATGCTGATGGGCGACGAGGTTCCCCCGCGACGCGAGTTCATCGAAAAACACGCTCACTACGCCAATATCGACGCATAATCGAAAATTACAAAGGATTGCACCCCGCAGGGGAGCAATCCTTTTCCATATCCGTTTGGCAGGCGGGAGCTGCCCCATCGTTCGATTGCGACGGAAAGCTGACCCGATGCGTTCATCGGAAAGGACGAGATTGGCAGTACACTCGGAGTTCAGCCATACGGTAACCGGGAAATGCGAAAACGAAACATACCGTTTTTTGACGTAATTTATTCGAAATCCGACGGCGAGGGGGGGGGAAGAGAAAAACAGATTCAGGGACGCTTCATCGGGCGGATGAAATCGGAAATGCACACCGACTTCGTGCGGGTGCAAATACGGAAAAGAAATCACCTCGTTTTCGGAGAAAAACCGGTCAGGCGGTTATCTTACACAGAAAGCGGAGAATAAAAAAGAACCACAAATCGGGAATTATGAATGTGACAGTCATCGGTGTCGCAGGCGGCACAGGATCGGGTAAAAGCACGCTGGTAAAACGATTGCAGGAGGCTTTCAAGGAGGAAGAGGTAGTCACGCTCTGCCACGACTACTACTACAAAGCCCATCCCGAACTGACGTACGAAGAGCGCACGAAACTCAATTACGACCACCCTCAATCGTTCGATACGGATATGCTCGTCGAACACATCCGCACGCTGAAAAACAACGTTCCGATCGAACATCCGGTCTATTCGTTCGTCGATCACAACCGAACGGCCGAAACCGTGCTGGTCAAACCTTCGAAGGTAATCATCGTCGATGGTATTCTGATCTTCGAGAACAAGGAACTCCGGGACCTGATGGACATCAAGGTATATGTCGATACGGACGCCGACATCCGCCTCGCCCGCCGCATCCTGCGCGACGTATGCGAGCGGGGGCGCACCATGCAGTCGGTCATCTCGCAATATACCACGACAGTCAAGCCCATGCACGAGGAGTTCGTCGAGCCATCGAAGAAATACGCCGACGTAATCATCCCGGAGGGAGGTTTCAATTCCGTTGCCGTAAGCATGTTGATCCGCAGCATCCAGTCGCAGATCAACGCCAAATAGGAGCACGCGAATCCATTCCCCGAAAATCGATTTTCGCAACAGGCAGTCTGTGTAACTCGCCTCGACACGCAGTCCGTTACGACAAAAAGGAACCGTCCGACAACTCCCCGAAATTGAAAATCACCCCTGCCAGAGAAGACATTCTGGCAGGGGTGAAAACGTTAGAATCGGACTTGTCAGATACTCTCTTCCATTTATTCTCCCCGGCGCAAGGCAAACGGATACTTTTTCCCCTTCACTTCGGCGATTCCTCGCTCCACGTAAGCGGCAGCGGCCGAATCCCACTCCGAAAAGATCGTTATGTCATCGTATTCGAACGGTACGATAACACGCCCGCGACCGTCCAATACTCCGAATCGGAGCAACCCGGTAGAATCGGGAACAGCCGCAGAGGCATGCCCGAATTTTCCGCTCGGGTTCACCTGATAGACCTTATAGTCGATCAACGGTTTGCCGGAAACGTCGAGCAGGGTACAGGCCCGGGAAGCGAAATCCTCCCCTTCTCCGACCCAGGTCGTTCCGAACGGCGTGTGCTGCACCCAATCGTAAATACAAGGTAGGATCTCCCTTCCATTCCGGTCGATACTGCCGGTACTTCAAAGCACCGCCGGAAACAATGCAGACGACCGCACGGCCATTTCGGAACGAGGAAACCTCGTAATACTTGCATGGGATGACCAACGTCCCTGCGGCATCGATAAATCCCCAGCGCACATAATATTTCCCCATCTGTCCGACAGCGGCCAGCACTTCGGAAAAATCGGCCGCACCGTCGTATATCGGAGCAATCACTTCGTTACCCCGACGATCGATGAATCCGTATTTCCCGGTAAATTCAAAATCCCTTTTTCCATAGCCGGACTTACCGCTCCATTCGCCTTTGGCTACGACAGCCATTCCTTCAGAAAAATCCCGGGCATAATCGTATTTCAACGGAATTACGACCTGCCCCAGCGTATCGACATACCCATAGCGGCGGACGGAATCCGTCCCCTCCTGTACCCGGGCAAGGCCCGATGAAAAACCGGCGACATCCGCATAAACACAAGGTACGACTTCACGCCCCTGCCGATCGATAAGCCCGAAACGGCGATCGTTCTTTTCCCCTTTGCCGACCACGGCAAACCCATTGGAAAAACTATCGGCATAGTCATAGATGAGCGGGATGACCACCGTACCGCAGGTGTCCGTGTAACCGAAACAGCCGTCCGTATAAAAACGGCCCATACGGGGATTGCTGCCTTCTCCGCCCCGGTGTACGAGAATACGTCCGTTATGCACTGCACCCACATAATCGTATTTCGTTTTCCAATCTTTTTTAGCGGCTGCACGGCGTTGTGCCGACACCCCGGCCGAAAACAGAAAAAGAAGCAGTACAACTATAAAGTATCGCTTTATCATAACCCGGTTATCTTTTTGATTTCATTCAATTTATTAAGCGCCTCGATCGGAGTGAGAGCATTGATGTCCAGCCCCTTGATCTGATCTCGGATCTGCACCAGCACCGGATCGTCGAGTTGGAACATCGAAAGCTGCATACCCCGCGTCTGATCCCCCGCTTCCGCCGCCTCGCGAACTCCGGGGAGCGCTTTTCGGTCGCGGCGTCGAGGGCTCTTGCTGGGCACGATCTCGTTGTTGCCATATACCAGCTCCAGATTCTTCAGGATCTCTTCGGCGCGGGCTACGACCGAGGCCGGCATTCCGGCCATCCGGGCAACGTGAATACCGAACGAATGCTCCGTTCCGCCCCGCTCCAGCTTGCGCAGGAAGACGATCGTCTTATCCACCTCCTTGACGCTCACGTGGTAGTTCTTCACACGCGGGCACATCTGCTCCATCTCGTTGAGTTCGTGGTAGTGGGTCGCAAAAAGCGTCTTGGCACGGGCCGTCGGATGGTTGTGCAGGTATTCGACCATCGCCCAGGCGATCGAAATACCGTCGTAGGTACTCGTACCGCGTCCGATTTCGTCCAACAGGACGATGCTGCGGTCGGAAACATTGTTCAGGATGCTGGCCGACTCGAGCATCTCGACCATGAAGGTCGATTCGCCCTGCGAAATGTTGTCGGAAGCCCCGACTCGGGTGAAAATCTTGTCCACCACGCCGATATGAGCCGCTTTCGCCGGAACGAACGACCCCATCTGGGCCATCAGGATAATGAGGGCCGTTTGCCGCAGCAAAGCCGACTTACCCGACATGTTGGGACCCGTAATCATCACGATCTGCTGCTCCTTATCGTCCAGCAGCAGGTCGTTGGGGATATACTCCTCCCCTACCGGCATCAGGGTTTCGATCACCGGATGCCGTCCCTGGCGGATTTCGATGCGCGTACCGTCGTCGAGCGTCGGACGGACGTAGTTGCGCTCCCGAGCGATACGGGCGAAAGATTGCAGGCAGTCGATACGCGCCACGACAGCGGCATCCCGCTGCAAAGCTCCCAGGGAATGCGTAATGAACCCGATCAATTCGGCGTAAATCCGCTGCTCGATCAACAGCATCTTCTCCTCGGCACCGAGAATTTTTTCTTCGTACTCTTTCAGCTCTTCGGTGATATACCGCTCGGCATTGGCCAGCGTCTGCTTGCGGATCCACGACTCGGGAACCTTGTCCTTGTGCGTGTTGCGGACTTCGATATAATAACCGAAGACATTGTTGTAGCTTATTTTCAGCGGAATTCCCGTCGCCTCGCTCTCCCGCTGCTGAATACGGTTCAGAAAATCCTTGCCATGCAGAGCGATGCGGCGCAGATCGTCCAGTTCGGCGTCCACGCCGTCGGCGATAATGCCGCCCCGCTGAATCTGATTGTTCTGCGGGTCGGGGTAAACCTCGCGGGCGATACGCTCCCGAACCTCCGCCAGCAAATCGATCTGTCCGGCCAACGCGTGAAGACGCTCGTCGTCGGTCGATTCCAACAAGGCTTTGAGGAGTTCGATCGCCGAAAGCGAATTTTTAAGCTGTACGATTTCGCGGGGGGTTACCCGAGCCGCCGCTATGCGCGAAGCGATGCGCTCCAGGTCGCCGACCTGCGAAATCTGCTCGGCGACGCTTTCGGCCAAATCGGGCTCGTCGTAAAACCGCTGCACGACATCCAGACGTTCGTTGATGCGATCAATCTCCTTGATCGGCAAGGCGATCCACCGCTTGAGCAGACGCCCGCCCATCGGCGTGAGGGTGCGATCGACCACGTCTGCGAACGCGCACTTCTCGCGCGAACCGTTCGAAGAGAAGAGCTCCAGGTTGCGGATCGTGAATTTATCGACCCAAACGTAATCCTCCTGGTCGATACGCGAAATGGACGAAATATGGGCCGTATTCTTATGTTCGGTAAATTCGAGGTAGTAGAGAATGGCCCCTGCCGCCGAAATGCCGCTGCTGAACTGTTCGATACCAAAGCCCTTGAGCGACTGAGTGCCGAACTGCTTGCAGAGCTTGTCCCGGTTGACCGACTCCGAAAAGACCCACTCATCGAGCCGATAGGTATAGTGCCGACTGCCGAACGCATCGGAGAAGCGGTCTTCGTATCCGCGCTGGTAGATGATTTCCTTCGGCGCCAGGTTGGAAATGAGTTTGTCGATGTAAGCATCGCTGCCCTCGGCGGCATAAAATTCGCCGGTTGAAATATCGAGAAAAGCCACGCCGGTATTTTTCCGGCCGAAATAGACCGCCGCCAGATAGGTATTTTCCTTGTTGGCCAAAATATTATCTCCCAGCACCACGCCCGGCGTAACCAGCTCGATGACGCCCCGCTTGACCAGCCCTTTGACCTGTTTGGGATCCTCGAGCTGTTCGCAGATCGCCACGCGTTCGCCCGCTCGGACCAGCTTGGGTAGGTAGGTGTCGATCGCATGATAGGGAAACCCTGCCAGTTCGACGAATGTCGCGGCTCCGTTGGCACGTCGCGTCAGGGGGATGCCCAGAATTC
>ENA-OPXB01001208-OPXB01001208.1-human-gut-metagenome-genome-assembly--contig:-NODE-1208-length-14462-cov-3.586729_pt1 | contig 14462 bp, 9 predicted proteins | sample MGYA00241516_ERZ502024 | MGnify/ENA primary metagenome ERZ502024 (study PRJEB25962, sample SAMEA2041926) | human gut metagenome | biome: human gut; feature: human-associated habitat; material: faeces...
ATAAAAAGCCGTCAGAAATCTCTATGCTGATTTCTGACGGTCCATTATTTTGTTTATCCTATGATTGATAAACATCATATCCACAAATTGCTCCGCTGTGAAGGAGCTCCTGCAATTCTCAATTAGATCTGGGTAATTACAAAGATATCATAAATTGCCTTTACCGCAGTCTCAAAATCTCTGTTCTCCACACCGATAATGATATTCAGCTCACTGGAACCCTGGTCGATCATCTTCACATTTACATTTGCATGGGCAAGTGCTGAGAAGATTCTTCCTGCTGTACCTCTGGTGGATTTCATACCACGTCCTACAACAGCGATCAGTGCAAGGTCAGATTCCATTTCTACGAAATCCGGCTGTACTGCACGATGAATTCCGGCAATTACCTGCTGTTCCTTTTCTTCGAATTCATCCTGATGTACATATACAGTCATTGTATCGATTCCTGATGGAACATGCTCAAAGCTGATTCCCTGATCTTCGAATACCTGAAGTACCTTACGTCCGAAACCAACCTCACTGTTCATCATGGATTTCTCAATATTGATAGAACAGAATCCCTTCTTACCTGCAATACCTGTGATTGTAAATTTCGGTTTCTTGCATGTGCTCTCAACAATAAAAGTACCCTTGTCTTCCGGTCTGTTTGTGTTTTTGATGTTGATCGGAATTCCCTCTTTACGAACCGGGAAGATCGCATCTTCATGAAGAACAGTTGCACCCATATAAGAAAGCTCTCTGAGTTCTCTGTAGGTAATGCTCTCGATCACTTCCGGATTTTTAACAATACGCGGGTCTGTTACCAGGAAACCGGAAACATCTGTCCAGTTTTCATAGAGGTCTGCCTTGATAGCCTTTGCCACAAGAGAACCGGTTACATCAGAACCTCCTCTGGAGAAAGTTTTAACTTTTCCATCTTCACCAGCGCCATAAAATCCAGGGATAACGGCATGTTCACATTTTGCCAGCTTTTTGGACAGAAGTCTGTCTGTCTTCTCGGCATCCAGATTTCCGTTCTTATCAAAACGGATCACATCTGCTGCATCAACAAATTCATAACCCAGATATGCTGCCATCACCTTACCATTGAGAAATTCTCCTCTGGATGCTGCATAGTCTGTACCTGCCTGTGCCTTGAAATCAGCTTCGATCTGAGCAAATTCATCTTCCAGAGAAAGATCAAGGTTCAGTCCGCGGATAATCTCATAATATCTTCCCTTGATTTCCTGCAGAATCGGGATGAAATCCTCCCCTTCAACTGCAGTATTATAACATTTATAAAGTAAATCTGTAACCTTTGTATCTCCGTCAAATCTCTTTCCGGGAGCGGACGGAACCACATAACGTCTGCTCTCATCACTTCTGATGATCTCCCCTACTTTCTGAAACTGCTCTGCATTTGCCAGAGAACTTCCTCCGAATTTAACAATTTTCTTCATTTTTCCTGCTCCTCATATGTCACTAAATATTGTCAGACCGATCTCCCATCAGTCTTTGTCACTCTACCAACATAAAGTCTGTTTAATATTGTATTGAATAAACGCCAATTTTGCAAGCCTTTCTTACAGAAATATCCGAAAATGGTTATTTTCCACAATCTGCCGAAGATTCCTGCTGTTTTTTTACAAATTCTGTCACATTATAAACACGAAGGATATCTCCATCCACCCGAAAATGAATATCCTTCTCGCCAAAAGGCATTCCGTAAGACCGTTCCGGATCATTCTGATAAGCAGGACGGGGATCATCCGCAAGCACTGCGATCAGAGCCTCTCTGCTTTCCCCGGGTATTCTTTCCAGAAGCTCCTGGGGAAATTCTACATTCAGATGATGATCTTTGGAATATTCGGTAAAACTTCCTGTTGCTTCCGGATGGCAATCCGCATAAGGAATATATGGTTTAATATCGAAAATCGGTGTTCCATTCATCAGATCTGCACCTTCTACATAAAGTACAGGGCTGTCCGGCTCATCCAGAGCTACTTTCTCAAGCTTCACACAGGATAATCCTATGGAATTGGGACGAAAGGGAGATCTTGTGGCAAAAACTCCTTTTCTCACATTTCCCCCAAGTCTGGGCGGGCGGACAGTCGGTGACCACTTTGTCCTCTTTGCCTCCGAAAACTCCCAGATCAGCCAGATATGACTAAACTCCTCCAGACCACGACAGGCATCCACATTGCGATATTCCGGCTCGAATACAATTCTCGCTTTAAGCGCCCCTACACGGCCACTCTGCCTGGGGATACCGAATTTGGTTGGAAAATCATTTTCTATATGTGCGATTGGAATCATGGCTCTATTCTCCTTTTACCTTTTTCATAAAATAATAGCCCGGAAAAATAACTCTCCGGGCTATTATTGTTATTTCTTCTGTGCAAAATATTCTTTCGTAAGTGTAATGGCGGTTCCTGAAAGCAGAAATACACCAATTAAGTTGGGGATTGCCATGAGACCGTTGAATGTCTCAGCAATGCTCCAGAGAAGTCCCAGATTTACAGTTGCACCAAGGATTGCCACTAATGAATAGGCAATCATAAATGGGCGGATAACTTTTGCAGAGAATAAGAATTCAATGCAGCGTGCTCCGTAAAGTCCCCATCCGATAATCGTTGAGAACGCAAAGCAACACATGGCAACTGCTGTAAAGATAGAAACCCAGCCTCCGTATGTAGCAGTAAATCCGGAAATTGTAAGTTCTGCACCTGCCGCTGCACCGTAATTTACCGGCACGCCGCTTACAAGGATCACAAGTGCTGTCAGAGTACAGATCACGATTGTATCTGCAAATACCTCAAAGATACCAAACATACCCTGTTTTACAGGCTTGCTTGTATCTGCACAGGCATGAGCGATAGACCCTGTACCAAGTCCGGCTTCATTGGAGAAAATACCTCTGGAAACACCCTTTTTCATACTGAGGAAAAAGCTTCCGATCACACCGCCTGTCACTGCTGACGGATTAAAGGCTCCCTTCACAACTGTTACGATAGCTGCCGGGATCTCTGTAATGTTTAAAAGAATCAGCGCTACACTGAAGATCAGATAGATCACCGCCATAAACGGTACAATAATCTGGCTGACTGTTGCAATTCGTTTCAGACCTCCGATGAGGATTGCTGCAACACATGCTGCAAGGATTAAGGAAGAAATTACAACTGCCCAGGAATACTCTCCAAGGAACGGAATATTTACGCAGTTTGATTTGTTTGGATCAAAGAAGTTCTGAACTGCACTGGAAATACCATTTACCTGGCTGAATGTACCGATTCCGAAAAGACCTACACATACACCAAAGAATGCAAAGATCTTTGCAAGCCATTTCCATTTTGTTCCCATACCTTTCTCAATATAATAGAAAGGACCGCCAAGGCTGTGACCGTCTTCTGCTACCACACGGTATTTCACTGCAAGAAGACCTTCGGAAAATTTTGTTGCCATTCCGAAGAATGCTGCAAGAATCATCCAGAATAAAGCTCCGGGACCTCCGGCACAGACAGCAGTTGCAACACCGACGATATTACCGGTTCCGATTGTGGCACTCAGTGCTGTACATAAAGCTGCAAAGCTGGAAATCTCACCGTCGCCTTCTTCTTCGTTCTTAAACATCCATTTCAATGCAAGGGGGAGTCTTCGTATCTGAAGAAGTCCAAGTCTGGCAGTTAACAGGATACCACCTGCCATGATCAGGACCATAAGGGGCACGCCCCAGACCAGATTGTCTACTGTTGTCAAAAAAGAATTGATCGCTTCCCACATAATAATAAATCTCCTTTTTCTTTTAAAAAGTGTAATATATTGTACAGCTGGGAAACAAAGTAATAACAGACCGTTTCAAAAATCAGAAGTTCAGAAAATACTGTTCATATAGTTCATATGAATCAGCGGGGATGATAAAGCATCCTCTGTCCTTTTGCCTGAGAGATTCAAGACACGGGTCAGATAACCAATTGTGGGAAGTTATCAGCATTCCGTGTTATTTGCACCTTCGGCCCCCGATCTAACGGGTGTCTCCAGAGAAACGATCCATTTGCAGTTCTTCCCTGCATCCAGGGAACCTGAGAGTTTTACTCCTTCGGCGGGTATAGCCTTTTGTGTGGCTTCCTCTTTCCTGCAAACTTCACCTCGTTAATTTGCTGTTACTGTGGTATACTATAGCTCTTAAATTTGAACTCGTCAATAGAAAATTAAACTTTTATAAAAAAAGTATAAAAATTTACGCATCAGCCATATCAGCCGCAAACAGTGCTGCGCCAAGTGCACCGCAAAGCTGAGCCTTGTCACTGATCACCAGCTTTGTTCCAAGCTTCTCTTCCAGTGTCTTTACCAGGCCCTTATTCTTAGAAACACCACCGGTCATCATATATTTCTCCTCACCGCCCACACGTCTGGTAAGAGCTGCGGTTTTTACGGCAACCGCCTTATTCAAGCCATGGACAATATCATCTGTTGCCTTATTCTGGGCGATCAGGGATACAACTTCTGATTCTGCAAATACTGTACACATACTGGAAATTGTAATATCTTCTTTGAATTCCAGCCCACATTCGCTCATCTGATCCAGATTCATTTCCATGGTACGTGCCATCATTTCCAGAAATCGTCCGGTTCCTGCCGCACATTTGTCATTCATAACAAAGTTTGCAACTGCACCGTTCTCATCCAGTCGGATCACCTTGCTGTCCTGTCCGCCAATATCAATAACAGTACGGACTTCCGGATTCAGGAAATGCGCACCCCTTGCATGACAGGTGATCTCTGTGATACTCTTATCACCATTTTTAATAGCTGTACGTCCGTATCCGGTAGTAACCAGCGCATCAATATCTTCTCTCTGCAATCCGGCCTCCTTCAATGCTTCTGCAAGGGCACGATCTGCTCCGATAGCAGCTCCTGCTCCTGTAGGCAGGATAATACTGGTCACAATCTCATGATCTTTATTTAAAATCACCACATCTGTACTGGTGGAACCACTGTCAATCCCTGCGAAATAACCTTTTCCCATTTTTCTCTCTCCTTTTGTGTCTCCATCTATGGTCTGCTCCAGTGTTTCAGGCTGAATGCTCTCTGCAAAAGCTTCCAGTCTGGTAAGAAGCTGACCGCTGCTCTGAATAGTATAATCTGATTCAATTTTTAAAAGAGGTACATCTGTATGGTTCTTGATCTCAGCATATTCGAAGCTGTAAAAATCACAAAACTTCACTGTATGATAAATAATTCCTGCAACAGACGGATCATTATAAAGCTTCTTACGGCCTGTCGGATCCATCATCCGCATACATGGAATCTGCCCCAGAATCTCACCTGCATACCAGTCCATCAGCTCATCAAAAGAAGCACCCTCCGGTGGAAGTATATTTCCCACAGAACGGTTATGCACACAGGTATCATTCTCTACAGGAAGGGGCATAGCCTTGCTGGTCATTTCAAATAATTCCTGCCCCATTCTGGCACCAAGCACTGCAATATGAGGCTTTGTGATTTTCTCCTGTGCATGGAAAGCAGCCCGGAATTTTCCGGCATCAAACTCTGTGCCTTTGTACTGTGCATAAGCCTTGGCCAGCCCTTTTAACTGTACAGCCATACGTTCTCTGCTACAGGCACTGTCACAGTGAAGCACATCCAAAATATAGAGAAAATCCAGCTTGCCGCTTTCAAGCAGAATGTCATAGACACTCCGGATAGTATCACAGCAGCTCACCAGGACAAGTTCCTTGATTTTCCCCTCCATGACTCCTTCCAGAAGTGTTTTTCCAAAACCACAGATATTGGGATGGGAAACCTGATCTGCAAGGTCAAAGCCATCCGGCATATGGTTAAAGTTCTCACATTCCCCGCCAAGAGATTCCAGAAGTTCAATTGGGGTATATTTACAGACATAGTAAGTTTTATTCATTCTCAGCACCTCCCAGCATTTCCAGAAAAGCTCCCAGCCTGGTGGAAGTCTGTCCTTCTCCTCCATGGCTTCGATCACACCCGTCACCGTCCAGGATCAAAAGGGGCAGACCGGCTTCCTCGAACTTCTTCTTTGCAAGCTGTGCCGCACCAAGCGTATGTTTACATCCCCAATGTCCAAACCACACAGCACCGTCTGCTCCTGCCTGTTTCGCATGGCGGATACCGGCTTCAATCCTTCTAAGGGCACTTCCATTCAGTGAATGATATACCATTCTTTCTGCCATTGCTTCAAAGGGGTTCTCAGGATCAAAATCCGGCTCACAGGTTTCTGCAAGTTCACATCCTACGATCTGGGCTTTCTCACTGAAGCAAAGCTCCTGGCGCACTGCATCCGACCAGAATGGAATGGTATGCATCCAGTAAATGTGCTTCCCTTTCGCTGCCGGTGCTTTCTTAATATCTTCAAGAAGCATCTGTGTATACTTCTCTTCTTCTGCTGTTCCCAGAAGGATATTGTTTGTCATTCCTGCATACAAGGGTGTGACCAGATCAGAGGGCACATATCTGTCTGCACGCATCTGCTGATATTTTTTGTAATTCTCCAGAGTCCGCTTACTGCAGGCAAGACGTTCCTTTAATCTGTCCTCAGAGATTGTTTTTCCTGTATTTTTTTCCAGAAATATTTTTAAATCCTTTAACTGATCTGCCACATACTGTACATTCTCTGTGGTCTGATTCCATGGTACATCAATGGCAAATACAGGTACCTGGTAAAAATCTGCCAGGGTACGGAAGGTGAGCAGGTTAGCATCGCAGGTCAGGTTGGTATAAACAATACATTTAGGCTTTGGCAGAAGTCCTTTCTGCGCTGCACCAAGAAATGTCTTGTGATAACTGCACAGTGTCTCTGCAATTCCCTGATTTTCTGCCTGCTGCAAAAATGCCCTCTCTGCTTTGCTTGCAGAAAGATAGCAGGAAAATCCTTCTACATTATAGGGATGTAATCCCACCTCCTGCATCATTTCGCAGGGTGTAAAAATACTTACAATAACAGAATCTTCCGGTTTCTGAAGTGGACGCAGCATGGTATCCATCATCAGATTTGCAAGGTGCCTGTCTGCAGGCATCAGTCTCTTGTCCTGCATGTAACGGAACTTCAGATTCTGCACCTCCCAACCGGTTTTTAACAGCCGGCGGGCTGACTGAGGCTTTTTATCCGTCAGATTTTCCACATAATGACCAAATGTCTCAATAATCTCCATAGTCTGTCTCTTCCTCATTATGGTAATAATAATTTATCAATTGTCAGTGCACAAATAGTGCCACGGAATATTTTAATAATATCTTTTTTGGAAGTCAAGTTGAATTTTCGTTACTGTTCACACACCACTATTCTGCGAGGTGTTTTGGCATGAATATGCCAAAATCCCGAGACATACAAGCCAAAATTCCATTGCCGCAGGCAATCTGGAATGAATTTTGGCTAAGTTACTGTGAACGGAGTGAACAGTAACGAATTTTCTCCAAAGTTCAGCTGTTTTTGCACATTCTTCTTGACAAAAAAGTCTCAAATGATACACTTTTGAATGTATTATTTTTCAAAAAAAGGAAGAAATAATATAGGAAAGATTTTTTACGAAAGGAAGGAATTTTTAAAATGCGTTCATTGGCAGTTTATTTAAAAAACTACAAAAAAGAAAGCATCCTGGCGCCATTTTTTAAATTTCTGGAGGTTGTATTTGACCTGATCGTGCCTATCGTCATTGCACAGATCATTGATGTAGGTATTGCAAACCATGACAACAAATACATTGTCCAGAGATTTTTTATTCTTATTTTAATGGCAGCTCTTGGTCTTGCCAGCAGCATTACAGCTCAGTTCTTTGCAGCCAAAGCCAGCGTGGGCTTTGCCACTAAATTAAGACAGGCAGTTTATGACCATGTACAGCATCTGTCTTTTACAGAGCTGGATACCCTGGGAACAGACACCCTGATCACAAGACTTACCGACGATATCAATCAGGTCCAGAACGGACTGAACATGGGGCTTCGTCTTCTTCTTCGAAGTCCGTTTATCGTACTTGGATCCATGGTCATGGCATTTACCATTGATTTTAAATGTGCTCTGGTTTTTGCTGTTGCGATCCCGTTTCTGTTTCTGGTTGTCTTTGTCATTATGTTTTTCAGTATTCCTCTGTTTAAAAAGGTACAGGGAAAACTGGACACAGTAACCGGACTGACCAGAGAAAACCTTACAGGCGTCCGCGTTATCCGTGCATTCTGCCGCGAAAAAGAGGCAGTTGCAGAATTTGATACCCGCAATCAGGAGCTGACAAAGTTAAATCTCTTTGTAGGAAAGCTTTCCGCTTTGTTAAATCCGGTCACTTACGTACTGATCAATATTGCTACTGTTATTCTGATCCAGAAAGCAGGAGTAGAAGTAAATCTTGGCGGTATGCAGCAGGGACAGGTTGTTGCCCTTTATAACTATATGGCTCAGATGATCGTGGAACTGATCAAGCTTGCCTCCCTGATCATCACCCTGAACAAATCTGCAGCCTGCGCAGGACGTGTGGCAGATATCCTGAAAGTGAAATCTACTATGGATTACCCCTCTTCCTCCACATATTCTGCTCAGATATCGAAGGACCTTGCAACAGCAACTGCTGATGCATCACTTTCTGAAAATGCCATCGTATTTAATGACGTAACCTTTGAGTACAGCAAAGCCGGTGCCCCCAGTCTTTCCCATATCAGTTTTTCTGTAAAAAAGGGACAGACCGTAGGTATTATCGGTGGTACAGGAAGCGGAAAAACCACTCTGGTAAATCTGATCTCCAGATTCTATGATGCCAGCAAAGGAACTGTTCTGCTGGATGGTCAGAATATTGAAAATTACACCAGAAGTGATCTCCGCTCCAGAATCGGCGTTGTTCCACAGAAGGCAGCTCTTTTCAAAGGCTCTATCCGAGACAATCTGAAATGGGGCCGGGAAGATGCCTCTGACGAGGATCTGTGGCAGGCACTTACCACAGCACAGGGAAAAGAGGTAGTAGAGGGTAAACCGGGACAGCTTGATTTTATGCTGGAACAGAACGGCAAAAACCTTTCCGGCGGCCAGAAACAAAGACTTACCATTGCCCGTGCCCTGGTAAAAAAACCTGAAATCCTGATCCTGGATGACAGTGCCAGTGCCCTGGACTTTGCCACTGATGCAGCACTGCGTAAGTCTCTCAACAGACTTGACTGGAAAGTAACTACATTTCTGGTATCCCAGCGTTCCTCCAGCATTCAGCAGGCAGACCTGATCCTTGTCCTTGATAACGGTACTCTGGCAGGTAAGGGTACTCATGCTGAACTGCTGCGTACCTGTGATACTTACCGGGAAATCTACTTCTCTCAGTTTCCGGAAGAAAGAGCCAGATACTCCTCTGTATCTGCAGGTAATATAATGAAGGAGGTGACTGTATGAGCAGATCAACAATAAAAGATCCTGCTAAAAGCAAAAGCAGCGAAACTTTTTTTAAAGTACTGCGTTTCATCGGAAGATACCGTTTTCTGCTGATCCTCAGTATCATACTGGCAGCAGTTTCCGTTATCCTTCAGCTGTATGTCCCAATCCTGTTCGGAAATGCCATTGATCAGGTCATTGCCCAACATCAGGTAAACTTCGAAATGATGTGGTACTACCTGTCACGCATCCTTGTAATGGTCATCCTCTCTTCTGCTGCCACGTGGCTTATGAATGTGATCAATAACCGCATGACCTACCAGACAGTAAAGGATATCCGTGCCAAAGCCATCCGACACATTCAGGTACTTCCCCTCTCTTACCTTGACGGACACAGTACCGGAGATATCATCAGCCGTATTATCGCAGATACAGATATTCTGTCCGATGGTATGCTGCTTGGATTTACCCAGCTTTTTTCCGGAATCGTAACGATCATCGGAACACTGATCTTCATGTTCTCCAAAAACTTCTGGATTACATTGATGGTCATTGTCTTGACTCCCGTAAGCTTTTTGGTGGCCAAATTTATTTCTTCCCATACCTTCCAGATGTTCCGGAAGCAAAGCGATGCCAGAGGACGTCAGACTGCTCTCATCGAAGAGATGATTGGAAACCAGAAGGTTGTTCAGGCTTTTGGATATGAGGAAAAATCTTCTGAACGCTTTGCAAAGGTTAACGAAGAATTACAGGAATGCAGTCTGAAGGCTGTTTTTTACAGCAGCCTGACAAACCCTTCCACCCGTTTTGTCAATAATATTATTTATGCCTGTGTTGCACTGGTGGGTGCATTCATTATCCCTGGAGGCAGACTGACAGTCGGAGGACTTTCCGTACTTCTCTCCTATGCCAACCAGTATATGAAACCATTCAATGATATCAGTTCCGTTGTTACAGAACTTCAGAATGCTCTTGCCTGTGCAGGCAGAATCTTCGATCTGCTGGAGGAGGAACCGGAAGTTGCAGAGGCTTCTGAGACACTGAAAGATGTAAAGGGTGAAGTAGATATTAAGAATGTGTGCTTCCATTATGATGAATCAAAGAAACTGATTGAGGACTTTAATCTCCATGTAAAACCAGGTATGCGCATTGCCATTGTAGGACCTACCGGATGCGGTAAGTCAACCTTTATCAACCTTCTGATGAGATTCTATGATGTAAATTCCGGATCTATTTCCGTTGACGGCAAACAGATCAGAGACATTACCCGCCATTCTCTCAGAAGCAGCTATGGTATGGTGCTTCAGGAAACATGGATCAAAAACGGAACTGTCCGCGACAATATCTCGATTGGAAAACCGGAAGCTACAGATACTGAAATCATCGAAGCAGCCAAGCTTACCCACAGCTGGGAATTTATCCGGAGGCTTCCTAAAGGACTGGACACCATGCTCAACGAAGACAGCTTAAGCCAGGGACAGAAACAGCTGCTGTGTATCACACGAGTTATGCTCTGTCTGCCTCCGATGCTGATCCTGGATGAAGCCACTTCCAGTATTGATACACGAACAGAATTACAAATTCAGGAAGCGTTTGAACGAATGATGGAGGGAAGAACAAGCTTTATCGTAGCTCACAGGCTTTCAACCATCCGAAATGCAGATCTGATTCTTGTTATGAAAGACGGAAGTATCATTGAGCAGGGTACTCATGATGAGCTGATTGCAAAAGGTGGATTTTACCATACTTTATATAACAGCCAGTTTGCAAAAGTTTCTGAATAAAACAAACCAGATAATAAATCAAAAAGGAACAGCTGTCCATCACGGCTGTTCCTCTTTTTGATTTTGTAAAATGTTTTTTTATTTTTATCAGATTGCCCGGGTAGCATCTTTCAGCCATTCTTTTTCTTCTTCGTTCAAATACGGAGAAATCTTCTCATATACCTGTGCATGGTAATCATTGAGAAGGTTACGTTCCCGGACACTCATCAGTTCCGGCACCACTCCATCCAGATCAAAAGGTACCATAGTCAGAAATTCAAAGCACATAAACTGACCATACTCTGTTTTTTCAGCTTTTTTGCAGACCATCAGATTTTCATGACGGATTCCAAATCCATCCTCTCTGTAATATCCCGGCTCATCAGAGGTGATCATTCCCTCCTCCAGCACTGCATTTCCACCCGGAACAATTTTCCATCGGAAGCTATTGGGTCCTTCATGGACATTCAGAAGATATCCTACTCCATGACCAGTTCCATGTTTAAAATCCTCTCCCATTTCCCACAACGGCTGTCTCGCCAGAATATCCAGATTTACACCGGTACAGCCATGAAGAAATCTGGCAGCTCCCAGATTCAGAGTTCCCCGCAAAACTGCTGTGAAGTACTTTTTCTCTTCCTCAGTAGTCGGTCCCATGACAACAGTACGGGTAATATCAGTAGTTCCCTCTTTATAATGTCCTCCTGTATCTGCCAGAAGAAAGCCGGATGGTTCCAGAGGAATATCCGTTTCGGGTGTTGCAAAATAATGTACAATAGCAGCATGCTTTCCATAGGCAATAATCGGATCAAAACTGTTATCTATGAAATCCTCCTGTTCCGAACGGAATTCATACAGCTTTTCTGCTGCACTTAATTCTGTGATTGGAATCCTTCCAACATTCTTCTTTAACCAGTATATGAACTTTGTAACTGCAACTCCGTCTCTGATATGCGCAATGCGTTCATTTTCCACCTCAACAGGATTCTTCGTTGCCTTGGGAAGAAGTGTAAGATTTTCTTCATCCAGAATCCGGGTGTCTGCCGGAATATTGCTAACCAGACGACTGTTGACTTTCTTTTTGCAGAGAAGAACTTTTTTGTCCTTTTTAAATGTTTTCACATACTCATAGATACTGTCATAGGGAAAAAGGGTCACACCATCTTTTTCCAGCGCTTCCAGTACGTCTGTCTGAAAGGCTTTCTCATTTGCAAAAAGTCTGATCTCTGTTTTTGTCATTACAAGATAAGAAAGAACCACCGGACAACAGTGGATATCTCCCCCACGTATATTTAACAGCCAGGCAATATCATCCAGAGAAGTCAGTACAAATAAATCTGCACCCTTCTTCTCCATTGCTTTGCGGATTCTTGCGCATTTATCAGCTCTGGATTCTCCTGCCCATTTTATATCCAGCTCTGTAACCGGTTCACAGGAAAGTACCGGACGGTTTTCCCATATATCGCCTGCCAGATCGTGATCAACACTGAGAGACACACCGTTTTCATCCAGCATTTTCTCCAATTCTGCTGCCTCTTTTGCACTGACAGTACGTCCGTCAAATCCCAGACACCTTCCCTGTGTCAGATTTTTTTTCAGAAATTCATGAACTGTGGGAACTTCCGGTTCACCCATTTTAAATAAAGTAATTCCTGTTCCCTCCAGCTGATCTGCAGCCTGGATAAAATAACGTCCATCCGTCCATAATCCTGCCATATCCTGCATAATCACCGCAGTGCCTGCAGAACCGGTAAATCCTGTGATATATTTTCTGCATTTGAAATATTCACCTACATATTCTGAACCATGAAAATCATCTGTAGGAATCAGATATGCATCAATTCCTGTCTCTTTCATGCGTGCACGAAGTGCTGCTATTCTCTCTTTTACTGTCATTCGTTTTTACCCTTAAGGCTGCTATCTGCAGTCGTTTTATCATTTTCGCCAAGTGTTTCGTTCATACTTCCCATACGATATCCCAGAATATCCATGGTCACATAAGTGAATCCATACTCCTTAAATTTCTTTGCAATATCCTCTCGGACATTTTTTTCCAGAAGTTTCGGAAATTCCTCCGGCATGATCTCAATTCTTGCAAGTGAACCGTGAATACGGACACGTACCTGATGGAATCCATAGTCAAGTAAAAGCTGCTCTGCTTTCTCAACCATTCCAAGCTTTTCCTCACTGATGGTCTCTCCATAGACAAACCTGGAGGACAGACAGGCAAATGACTGTTTGTCCCAAGTCGGAAGCCCCAGTTCCTTTGAGTATTCTCTGATCTCCGCTTTCGTCAGCTTCGCCTCACGTAGCGGGCTCTTAACTCCAAGTTCTTTTACGGCGATCAGACCTGGTCTGTAATCGCCGTTATCATCCATATTTGATCCCTCTGCAATATATTCAATCCCATTCTTTTTTGCAATATCGCCAATCTTCTCAAACAGTTCTTTTTTACATAAATAACATCTGTTCGGAGGATTCTTTGAAAATCCTTCAATCTCCAATTCCTCAGACTGGCAGATCACATGCTGAATCCCCTCTTTCTCGCAGAATGCCTTCGCTTCATTCAGCTCTCTTTTCGGGAAAGAACAGGATTGAGCTGTAATCGCAATCGCCTTATCACCCAGCACATCATGAGCTACTTTTAATAAGAATGTAGAATCCACTCCACTTGAGAAAGCAACTGCTACACTGCCAAGTCCCTTCAGATATTCTTTTAAATGTTCCCGTTTATTTTCCATATCAGTCTGCCTCTTGTCCGTTTTTTATTGTACCTGTAGCACTCCTCGTAAATAATGTATATTGATCTGGCTCAACAAAGCGTGAAAGTTGAACTTTCTCAAATGTATTATTTAACAGGGTGCTATAGCTTCATTATAATATAGGCAATGACTGTTCAGCAACTTATTTTTCGCATTGCGAAATGTGTTACTGAAAATAGAACGAACAATATTGATTTATGTTTCTTGTATCTTTTCTAACGCTTCCCCGACTTCTGTTACTTCTTTAAATAGTTTCTAAAGTAACAGCCTCTCTTAACTTCTTTATTTACAGTTTGTCTACTTCTTTTTCTGAAGCAGTTCTCCGTTTGTTTCTTCCCCATTCATACATGACATAATAATTAACCACTACCCCATATTATAAATAACACCCAGAGATACTTATTTCAGACTGATAATCAGATTTTTATTGAATTTATTAATCTATATGTTATGACAACATATCTTTCAGACATGTACTCCGGTAGTCACTCGGTGATATTTTATATCTTTCTTTAAATACTCGGTTAAATGTTCTCTGACTTTCAAATCCACTATCCAGACAAATATTTGTAATAGAATCACTCG
>ENA-OPXB01001214-OPXB01001214.1-human-gut-metagenome-genome-assembly--contig:-NODE-1214-length-14423-cov-1.985454_pt1 | contig 14423 bp, 10 predicted proteins | sample MGYA00241516_ERZ502024 | MGnify/ENA primary metagenome ERZ502024 (study PRJEB25962, sample SAMEA2041926) | human gut metagenome | biome: human gut; feature: human-associated habitat; material: faeces...
ATCCGCAGCGCAGTGCGAATGAAGGGGCTCTCTAACAGTCCGAATTTAAGTTATCACCCCTGTCAGGATGAACTCTGACAGGGGTGATTTTCAATTTCGAAAACTTGTTAGGGAACTCTTCGCACCTTTCGATTATTTCCGTCGGGAAGCGTTCCTTTGCGCCTCCTCCTGCTGACGCAGCAACTCTTCGTAACGCAACTGGAACTTGGATTTCTTCCTGTTCTTGTTTTTCGCGGCATTGGCCTGCATCACGGCATGAATTTTCTCGTCGTCGATCATCCGGCGGATCACGAGCGTCTGTCCGATCGTGAGAATGTTGGCCAGGAAGTAGTAGTAAGTCAGACCGCTCGAATAGCTGTTGAACCACAGGAGCATCATCACCGGCATCAGATAAACCATCATAAACTTCATACCGGCCATCTGGGGCTGCGACGAAGCCGTCTGCTGGTAATTGATATACGAGAAGGCGAACAGCGCGACGGTCATCAACAGGGCGAACAGGCTCACGTGATCTCCGTAGAAGGGGATGTTGAACGGCAGCGACAACACGCTGTCGTACGACGAAAGGTCGTCGGCCCAAAGGAAATGCTGGCCTCGCAGCTCGATCGAGGCGGGGAAGAAGCGGAACATCGCAATAATGATCGGCATCTGGATCAACAGCGGGATACAACCGCCCATCGGGTTGATACCGGCCTTCTTGTAGAGCTCCATCGTCGCCTGCTGGCGCTTCATGGCATCCTCCTGGCGCGGATATTTCTTGGCCAGCTCATCGACCTCGGGCTTGATGACGCGCATCTTGGCCGTCGATATGTAACTTTTATAGGTCAGCGGCGAGATGATGACCTTCACCAGCACGGCCAGGATCAGGATAATCAGGCCGAAACTCGGGATAAATTGACGCAGGAAATCGAACACCGGAATCACGAACCAGCGGTTCACCCAGCCGAAAATACCCCAGCCGAGCGGAATCAACCGTTCCAGATGCAGTTCGTCGTCCCCCTCGGTCGTCGCCACATGCTTGAGAATGGCGTATTTGTTCGGACCGAAATAGAAAGCGAAGTTGTAATGGTCGGTTTGCGCCGTATAGGGAACCGTCAATTTCGCCGAAAAATCCTTTATGTAACCCGAGCCTTTTTCCGCCGTCGTAAACTTCATATCAGCGTAGGAGAAGTTTTCCGGGGCGATCATCACCGACGAGAAGAACTGCTGCTTGAAAGCCACCCAGTTGAGCGACGACGAAACCGTCTTCTGCTTCTCCCCGTCGCTCATCCCCAGATCGTCGGCCGACGACTCGCCGGGAGCCCGGTAATAGATGGTCGTATAGGTATTCTCGTTCTGAAACCCTTTCTCGTTCTGATAGGAACGGTTGCTCCAGTCGATGCCGACAGTCGTCTGGCTGGCCATCTGCGGTGCCATATTTTTCAGATAGACATTCAGATCGACCAGATAATCCCGCGCCGGCGACTGTATGTTATAAACGACATACTCGTACCGTAACACGGCGTCACGCGCCACCGGCAGATCCATCGTGATGCGCTGCGCACCGTCGGCATCCTTCTCCATCGACACCAGATTGAAGGTGTAATCCGCCGTATTGACCAATACGTTGTTATGGCCATTCTTCACATAGAACGTCAGGGCGAAATTGGCCGTTGCCGGGTCGAAAAGCCGCACCGGCTGATTCCGCTCGTCACGAGGTGCATACTTGGTATAATCCTTCAGCGTAACATCCTTGACCTGACCGCCGCGCGTCGAGAAATCGATCTTCAATACCTCATTCTCCACGGTGAACTCCTCGGCTTCGGCCTGCTGCGCCGCAGCCAGCAGCTCTCCGAACTGCATGATCCGACGCTGCGCCTGCAGGCTGTCCCCGGACAACCGCTCTCCCGCAGCCGCAATAGCTGCGGAATCCGCAGTCGGCAGCGGAGCGTTAAGCGCCAGGAGCGAATCCTGCTCGGCTTGGATACGCGCCTGTTCGGCGTTGTACGCCATGAGCTGTTCCTGATACTTTTTCTGTTGATGCGAATTATAGAACGTGAAACCCAGGAAGATCAGGGCCACGATGACAATTCCGGCGATTGATTTTTTATCCATGCGTAATCTAAATTCTTTGAGGATACCCCGAAGCAGGGTTGCAAACTATTTTTTCTTATCGTCTTTTCCCGCCAGCGCCGCAGCTACGAACGCGACGAAAAGCGGATGAGGCCGCTGTACGGTGCTCTTGTATTCGGGATGGTATTGCGTACCGACGAACCAGGGATGGTCGGGAATTTCGACCACTTCGACCAGCCCCGTATCGGGGTTCGCACCGACGGCTTTCATTCCGTGGCTCTCGAAATCCTTCAGGTATTCGCTGTTGAATTCGTAGCGGTGGCGATGGCGCTCCTGAATCTGGGTCGTACCGTAAGCCTGCGCAGCTTTCGATCCCGGCTCCAACGAACAGGGGTAAGCTCCCAGACGCATCGTGCCGCCTTTGGCGGTAATGCCCTTCTGTTCCTCCATCAGGTCGATGACCGGATGCTTCGTCGCCGGATCCATTTCTGTCGAGGTGGCGTCCTTGAAGCCCAGCACGTTGCGAGCGAATTCGATCACGGCACACTGCATACCCAGACAGATTCCCAGGAACGGAATACGGTGAGTCCGCGCAAAGTGCACCGCTTCGATCTTCCCCTCGATTCCCCGATTGCCGAACCCCGGAGCCACAAGAATACCGGCCATTTTGCCGAGCTTCTCCCCAACGTTCGAAGCGTCTATCTTCTCCGAATTCACGTAATGCAACTTCACCTTGCAGTCGTTCACCGCACCGGCTTGAATAAAGGACTCGCAGATCGACTTGTAAGCATCAGGAAGTTCCGTATATTTACCCACCAGGGCGATGTCGATCGTCCGCTTGGGATTCTTCACCTTATCGACGAAAGCCTGCAACGAACTCAAGTCGGGTTCCTGCTCCGACGGAAGGTCGAGCTTGCTGAGCACCACCTCGTCCAGATGCTGACGGTGCATCACCAGCGGCACTTCGTAGATCGTCGGTACGTCGATCGACTCCATCACCGCGTTGGCATCCACGTTGCAGAAGAGCGCCACCTTGCGCCTGAGCTCCGCAGAGAGCGGATGCTCGGTGCGCAGCACCAGAATATCGGGCTGCAAACCGTTCTCGAGCAAGGTCTTGACCGAATGTTGGGTCGGCTTGGTCTTCAACTCGCCGGAAGCGGCCAGGTAAGGAATGAGCGTCAGATGAACCAGCGCCGTATTGCGGGCTCCAAGCTGGTAACGCAACTGACGCACCGATTCGATGAAGGGCAGCGACTCGATGTCGCCCACCGTACCGCCGATCTCGGTGATGATTACGTCGTACTCCTTGCGCTGCGCCAACAGTTGAATGCGGCGCTTGATTTCGTCCGTGATATGAGGAATGACCTGCACGGTCTTGCCCAGGTACTCGCCCTTGCGCTCCTTGTCGATCACGCACTGATAAATCTTACCAGTGGTCACGTTGTTGGCATGGCTGGTCGTAATCGAAGTGAAACGCTCGTAATGGCCCAGGTCGAGGTCGGTTTCCGCACCGTCTTCGGTCACGTAACACTCTCCGTGCTCGTAAGGATTCAGGGTTCCGGGGTCGATATTGATATAGGGATCCAGTTTCTGAATCGTCACCGAATAGCCGCGTGCCTGCAGCAAGCGGGCGATCGACGCCGAAATAATGCCTTTACCGAGCGACGAAGCCACGCCGCCCGTCACGAAAATGTACTTGGGTTTGCTGAGTTTCATTATCTGTTTCGAATTATTTTGTTTGCACCGTCGTTTATCCGGCTCCGTTTCAACCCTTAAGCCGGAACGCCCGGTTCTCCACTTGCCTATTAAAACATCGTTCCGGAACCGCTTTCGAAGACCGCTCCGGAAACCTTCCCGCTCCGAGGGCCGGACTCACATAAAATACACCGCTATCCCCACAAAGAAGTTTCCTCACCGGAAAGGGATGTGTCAAATTGAGAAATTCGGCGCATCCCCTTTCAAGTGTGCAGGAACAGGTAAAAATACCAGGGCATCGAGGTTCACGGCGAAGAGTGTGCACTGGCGTACATGATCGAGCCGTGACACCGATAATAACGAAGTAGTTTACCTGTTATAGCACACCGTCTTCGGCGGGTTATTCCTTATTCTCCTCCTGATCGATGAGCTTCACTTTTTCGATAGCGGCCTGCATCTCCTGTTTGGCCCGCTCGATTTTGGCCCGCACCTCGGCGATCATCGCCTCGGCGTTCTTCGACTTGGAGAAGAACCCGATGTTGTTCTCCAACAAGGCGATGTCCTGCTCCAACTGACGGACTTTGTTGTAAAGCCGGTCGCGCTCCGTGCGCAGACGCCGGTCGCCCGTAGCCTTGAGCGAAGAAACCTTCTCCTTGAAGCGGTCCATCGAACGATCGCGCTCCGAACTGCGCAGGGTATCGAACATCTTATCGACCACCTCCTTGTAACGTTTTTGAATCGCCTCCTTCTGCTTGATAGGCACGAACCCGATCTCGCCCCAGCGACGCTGGAAATCACGAATCATCTCGAAGCCGCCCGCCAGAATATCGGCCGCAGCCATCTCCTCCAACAGAGCCTCTTTCCGACGGAGATTCTCCCCGTACTGATCGTCCACCGCAGCGAAATGTCGGGACTTGCGCTCGAAGAAAGCGTCGCACGCCGCACGGAACCGTTTCCAGATCTGGTCGGAATAGCGGCGCGACACGGCCCCCGTCTGCTTCCACTTGGCCTGCAATGCGATCAACTCATCGGTCGTCTTCTTCCACTCCTCGCTGTCGCGCAGCGCTTCGGCCGCCTCGCACAACTCGGTCTTGAGCTGGAGGTTGTGCTCCATCTCGCCCTTCAACCCGGCATAGTAGGTACGCTTGGCCTCGAAGAATTTGTCGCAGGCATTGCGGAAACGCTCGTAGATGGCATTGTTATCTTTCTTGGGAGCGAATCCGATCGTTTTCCAGACTTTCTGTATCTCGAAGAGCTTCTCGCTCGCCTTGTTCCACTCTTTGCGCGAAGTCAGCGGCTGCTGCGCCAACTCTTCGGCCTTGACACAAAGCTCGCTCTTGAGTTCCAGATTGCGGAGCTGCTCCTGCTTGATATTCTCGAAAAACTCCTGATGCTGCTTGTTGATACGGCTCGAAGCCTCCTTGAAACGATTCCACAGCACCTCTTTATATTCATTGGCCACAGGGCCGATTTCTCGCCACTCGTCGTGCAGCTTCTGCAGTTTGTGGAACGCCTCGACGATCGACGGTTCGAGCACCAGCGCTTCGGCCTGTTCGCACAGAGCCAGCTTCTGCTCGTAATTCTTCTTCAGGTCGAGATCGCGCAACTCCTTGTTGATCTTGATGAAATTGTAGAAATTCTCCACGTGCAGGTTGTAGGTTTCCCACAGATCCTTCACATTCTGCTGGGGCACCACGCCGGTCTCTTTCCAGCGATGCTGCAACTCCCGGAACTTGTTGAAAGTCTGGTTGAGCATCTCGTCCGACGAGGCCAGCTCCTTGAGTTCCTCGATAATCTGCAACTTTATCTTGAGATTCTCCTCCTTGGCCGCTTCGAGTCCGGCGACGAACTCGTCCCGCAGACGGCGGTACTCCCGGAAAAGATCCTTGAAACGCAGCTCCGCCGGATCCGGCTCGGACACGAAATCCCCCTCCGCTCCGCCGGCTTCGACGAAAGCCCGTCGCGCAGCATCGGACTCCGCCCGACGCAATTTGTAGAACGCTATCTTGAGGGCCTCCACATCCCGGCGCAGGGACTGCACCGGCCGCTCTTCGAGCATCTTGGCGAAAATCGCCAGTAACTCCTCCTTCGACTTGCCCGCCAGGTCGCTGCCGGCCGCTTCTCCGCCTGCAGCCTCCTCCTCGGGCGAAGCCTCGCCCAGGTCGAGCCCCGCATTTTCGGCAGCCAGCGCCGCATCTTCATCGGCGAAGTCCACCCGACTCTGCGTCAGTACGCCGGTATCGTCCGCAACTGCGGCATTCGTTTCCCCGCCATCTGCAGGCACGGAATTGTTCTGCGTATCCTCAACCACAGAAGAGTTGAGATGCTCCTCGGAAACAGGAAGAGTAGAATTTTCAGTAGCCATCTTGTCTGATTTTAATCTTACGGTTTGCAAAACCATATAAACCTTGCAAATATAACCATTTTTCCGGCCCCCGCACAGGATTTGCCGATAATTTTATTATCTTCGCAAAAATTACGCACGCTCTTATGAGTCATCGCATCCTGCTCATCGACGACGAAGACGACATCCTCGAATTCATCCGTTACAACCTGACAAAGGCGGGCTATGAGGTATATACGGCCCGCAACGGAGCCGAAGGTTTGCAACAGGCCGCAGCACACCGGCCGCACCTGATCCTGCTCGATATGATGATGCCCGTGATGGACGGCATCGAAACCTGCCGGGCTCTGCGCCGCGACCCGGCGCTGAAGGAAACGATGGTCGTCTTTCTATCGGCCCTCGGCGAAGAGGAGCAACAACTCGCAGGATTCGGCGCCGGGGCGGACGACTACATCCCCAAGCCGATCAAGCCCAAACTTCTGCTGAGCCGCATCCAGGCGATTCTCAAACGGGTCGCCGCCGACAAGCCGGCTTCGCTGGTCATCGACCGGGAACGACATCTGGTAATCCGCGACGGAGAGCGTATCGAACTGCCCCGCAAGGAGTTCGCCCTGCTCGCCCTGCTCGCCTCCTCTCCCGGAAAACTCTTCTCCCGGGAAGAGATCTACTCCCGTATCTGGGGCGATACGGTGGTTGTCGGCGACCGTACGATCGACGTCCACGTCCGCAAAATCCGGCAAAAAATCGGAAACGGACATATCTCGACCGTAAAGGGGTTGGGCTACAAATACGAAAATTAACCACAGATAATCCAAAATTCATCACAAAAATTCCGAAAAACCTTACGATCCGTAATTAAATTTTGCGTAAATTTGCAAAGTCTTAAGTAAAAACGCATTTTCGACGAAATGATCCGCGAGATCGTGGCAGTAGGAATCGGAGGGGCCTTAGGCAGTATGTCGAGGTACCTAGTATCCTATGTATGGCTGGTCGAACAGTCCCTGTTGGGCTTCCCGGCGGGCACTTTCACGGTCAATGCCGCCGGATCGCTGTTAATGGGCTTTTTGCTGGAGATACTGGGCGCAGGTACTGCGTCGTGGCTGTTGAGCGTAGGATTCTGCGGCGGATTCACCACCTTTTCCACCTTCTCTTCCGACGTGGTGCGGATGCTCAAAAGCGGCGACTACACGGCGGCCGGACTTTGCGTTGCACTTAATTTCGCGGTATGCGTGTGCTGCATCCTGCTGGGCACCGCATTGGGACGGTTGCTGAAACGCTGACAACGAACAAGGAAACAACAAAATAATTTTTACAAAACAACTGAAATGGTCATTTTAGTACTCAACTGCGGCAGTTCTTCGATCAAATACCAGGTGATCGACATGGAAGCCCAGTCCAGCAAACTGCTCGCCAAAGGTCTGGTCGAGCGCATCGGCCTTCCTGAAGGCGATCTCACGCACAAACCCGTCGGCAAGAAGAAGTTCGAGCTCCACCAGCCGATTCCCGATCACACGACGGGCATCAGCCTGGTGCTTCAGGCCCTGACCGACCCCGTGCACGGCGTAATCCGGTCGCTCGACGAAGTGAAGGCCGTCGGTCATCGCGTAGCGCACGGCGGCGAATTTTTCCCGGAGAGCTGTCTGGTAACCGAACAGGTCCAGGAGAAGATCCGCTCGCTGTTCCAGATCGCCCCGCTGCACAATCCGGCCAACCTCGAAGGCATCCTCTCCATCGAAAAAGTCCTTCCCGGCGTGAAACAGGTAGCCGTATTCGACACCTCGTTCCACCAGACGCTTCCCGCAACCAACTTCATGTACGCCTTGCCCTACGAGTACTACCAGAAATACGGCATCCGCAAATACGGCTTCCACGGTACAAGTTCGTCGCCCGCGAAGGCGCCAAACTCGCCGGTCTGGATATCAATAACTCCAAGATCATTACCTGTCATATCGGCAACGGCGGTTCGATCACGGCCGTGCTGAACGGCAAGTCCTACGATACCTCGATGGGCTTCTCGCCGGTCGATGGTCTGGTCATGGGCACCCGCTGCGGCAACGTCGATCCGAGCGCGGTCACCTTCATCGGCGAAAAGGAGCAAATGAGCTATGCCGAAGTGAACAACATGCTCAACAAGCAATCGGGCGTCTTCGGCGTATCGGGCGTATCGAGCGACATGCGCGACATCGACAAAGCCTATGAAGAGGGTAATCCGCGTGCGATCCTCGCCCGCGACATGTACTGCCTGCGCATCAAGAAATTCGTCGGCGAATACGCGGCCGAAATGGGCGGCGTCGATCTGATCGTTTTCACGGGCGGCGTCGGAGAGAACTCGCCCGAAACCCGCAAGGAGGTCTGCGAAGGCCTCGAATTTATGGGCGTGCACTTCGACCGGAAGATCAACGAAGGTCTTCGCGGCGAAAACAAGATCATCTCCGCAGCGGATTCAAAGGTCAAGGTGGCCGTCGTTCCGACCAACGAGGAGCTGGTCATCGCCACCGACACTTACGAAATCGTCAATAAATAACCAAACAATTATATTAAAAACACACAACCCATGCAACATTTGAGTGAAATTGTCGAAGAGGCAAGAAAAAAAGGTAAGAAGCGCCTTGCAGTCGCTTACGGTCAGGACGCCCACACGCTGGCAGCCGTCTATGCAGCTTATAAGGAAGGTCTGGTAGAGCCGATTCTGTTCGGCGATCCCAAGATCATCGAGCAGGTTTGCAAGGAAGAGAATATCGATTGCAACATTTTCAAAATAATCCCCGAGAGCAACGACGTGAAGTGCGTCAATCTGGCTGTCAATGCCGTCGTTACGGGCGAGGCCGACGTACTGATGAAGGGTCTGGTTTCCACGGACAAGTACATGCGCGGCATCCTGAACAAGGACGCAGGTCTGTTCCCCCCGAAAGGCACGTTGAGCCACGTAGCGGTAGTCGAAATGCCGAACTATCCCAAGTTGCTGGTCATCTCGGACGTAGCGGTGATTCCGCAGCCCGACTTCAAACAGAAAACCATCCTGATCGGCTACCTGACGCGTATCGCCAACCTGATCGGTATCAAGACGCCGAAGATCGCCTGCATCGCACCTTCGGAGCAGCTGTTGCCGAGCGTGCTCTCCTCGACCGAAGCCGCTTTGCTCGCCAAGATGGGCGATCGCGGACAGCTGGGTAACGTCGTCATCGACGGTCCGCTGTCGCTCGACGTAGCGCTTTACAAGGAAGCCGCCGAGATCAAGAAGGTCAAGGGTTCTTCCGTCGCAGGCGATGCGGACTGCCTGCTCTTCCCCAACATCGAATCGGGCAACGTCTTCTTCAAGGCTTCCACGCACATGGGCGGCGGCGAGATCGCAGCGATGGTCATGGGAACCAAAGTTCCCTGCGTGCTGACTTCGCGCGGCGACTCCAGCCTCACCAAACTCTACTCGATCGCACTGGCTTGTCTGGCCGCTAAATAATTCAGGTATCGGATTTATGGGATTCAAGATTTTAGCAATCAACCCGGGCTCGACTTCGACGAAGATCGCCCTGTATGACGACGAGCAGCCTACGCTGGCGCTCACCCTGCGCCATTCGGCCGAGGAGATCGCACGTTTCCCGCGCATCATCGACCAGCTCGACTGGCGCAAGGAGATGGTACTCGAAGCACTCGCAAAGAACAACTTCGACGTGAAGTCCCTCTCGGCCGTGATCGGTCGCGGCGGTCTGATCAAGCCGATCGAATCGGGCGTATATGAAGTAAACGCAGCTCTGAAGAACGACCTGGTGAACGCCCAGCGCGAACACGCCTCCAATCTCGGCGGCCTGATCGCCGAGCAGATCGCCCAGGCTGCCGGCGTGAAGGCTTACATCGCCGACCCGGTCGTGGTCGATGAGCTGGACGACATCGCCCGCCTGAGCGGTATTCCGGAATGCCCCCGCATTTCGATCTTCCACGCCCTGAACCAGAAAGCCATCGCACGCCGCCATGCCGAGAAGGTAGGCAAGCGTTACGAAGACCTGAACCTGGTCGTTGCCCACATGGGCGGCGGCATTTCGGTTTCGGCCCACTGCAAGGGACGGGTGATCGACACCAACAACGCCCTCGACGGCGACGGCCCGATCGCACCCGAACGTGCAGGCACGGTGCCTGCCGGAGCGCTCGTGAACCTCTGCTTTTCGGGCAAGTACAGCCAGCGCGACGTGCTGAAGATGCTCGCCGGCAAAGGCGGTCTGGTAGCTCACCTGAACCAGAACTCCGTGCAACAGATCTGCATCGACATCGAAAAGGGCGACCAGAAATCCAAAGCCGTGCTCGACGCGATGAGTTACAGCATCGCCAAGGAGATCGGCGCGATGGCTGCGGTTCTCAAAGGTCAGGTGGATGCCATCCTGCTTACGGGCGGCGTGGCGTACAACGAACCGGTGAACGACGTAATCCGCGAACACTGTTCGTTCCTCGCCCCGATCTTCATCTATCCGGGCGAAGACGAAATGGGTGCGTTGATGCTCAACGCCCTGAGTGTACTGCGCGGCGAAAGAACCCCGAAGGTTTACGCATAATAGCCTTCTCCGTTTCCGGTACCCGGCGATACCCGAACAAATTCGACATGGTTTCGCATTGATCGAAAACGGTTAAACCGGATATAAAAAAGCTCTTCCTTTACCGGAAGAGCTTTTTTACTAATTCCCACGCGACCCGCATCGCTTCGAGCCGGAACAACGCTCCGAACCCAGCGTAACAGACCACGCCGACCGCCACTTTCAATAGGAACGTAGGCAGAGGTGCGAAGCTGGTGAAGTGTCCGAAAGCCCAAACCACACCGAACATCGCCGCCGTCGCAGAAGCTATAGGCAGCAACGTCCGCAGAAAACGACCTGCCGTCAGCCCCGCATACCGGGTCGTCGCGCCAAAATTGAGGATCATTTCGAAAAAAGCCATCGCCGACAGGCCCCACGTCACGGCGAGCACGCTGTGCGGGATCGTCAGGATCAGGACCAGGGTCATCACTACCTTCTTGACCACTTCCAGCCGCACGATGATCCGACCGTTGCTCTTCACCTTCAGCACATTATTCGAAACCGTAGCGATCGGAGCGAACATTCCGGCCAGCGAAATAACCTGAAAATAGGGAACCATCGGCATCCACTTCTCCCCGAGCAGACTGTCCACCATTTCAGGAGCGACGACAATCAGACCGGCCATCATCGGCAGCATCACGAAAGCGACGATCATTACTACCTGCCGGTAGCTCTCGGCGAATTTACGCTCGTCGTCCGCGATCTTGGAAAGCGCGGGAAAAGTCACGCTCTGAACGGCCTGCATGGTCGATGTCACGGGCAGCTCCTTGAGTTTCTGCGCCTGGTTGAAAAAGCCCAGCACATCCGCAGCATAGAGCTTCCCGACGAAAAGCTGGGAAACATTGTTGTAAACGGAAGAAATCAGATCGGTCGCCAGCAACCGGAAGCTATACGGAGCCATCGCACGCAGACGGCCCGCGTCGAAAGCCGCCCGAGGGCGCCAGTCGCTCAACCCCCACAGCAACATGGCCCGTACACCCATCGCCACTACCCGTTGCCCCACCAGGCTCCAGATACCGCATCCGGCCCAAGCCATACCGATAGCCACCAGTCCGCTTACGAGCGACGAAGTAAAAACGACCTTCGAAAGCCGGGCGAAACGGAACTGCCGGGTGAAAATCGTATTCTGAATCACGCACAGGGCATTGAGAGGCACAAGCAGGAACAACACCGGAGCGATCCGCACCAACTCGGGCATCCCGTAAAAACGGGCGATCCAGGGCATCGCCCCCACCAACAGCAGGTACAGCAGCACCGAAACCGCGATATTGAAGACGAATACCGACTTGTAGTCCTCCTCCGACGGCACCGCCTTTCGGATCAGGGTCTGCGAGAAACCGCTGTCCACCATCACCAGTGCCAGGGACGAAAAAACCACGGGAATAGCCATAATACCCATCTGCTCGGGCGTCAGCAACCGGAGGATGACGATACTCACCCCCATTTGCAGCAACATGGAGCCTACCTTTTCGGCAATGCTCCACGCTACACCGCTTGCGACCTTGTCCCGCAATTCACCTCCCACGACCCTTCGGATTTAGCAGCCGTCGCACACGGCATCCCGCTCGCGGAACCGTTCGGCGCTCGAAATCTCGAGGTACGAAGCGCCGTATTTCGAATCGAAGCTGCCGCCCACCACAGCCAGCAGATCGGTCGGTTCGATCGCATGCTTGCGCTGGATAAAATCCAGGGCGTCGATCACGAAGTGGTAACGATCCTGATAGCGTTCGTGCGACTGCTGTTCACGCAGGATCGGCACGACGCCGTACGAAAGAGCCAGAATACGCTGCGCATGACGGGTATAACAAACCGCCAGGACCTGACACCGGCCCCGGAAAGCGGCCAGATAACGGCCCGTGCGTCCGGTCGCGGTATCGAGCACCACATAGCGAATCGGCAAGTTCGTACTGGCCCGCACCGCCGAACGCGCCAACTGCGCCGTGATCTCGTGGTTCACGGAAACCATGTTCATATCGATCATCGGCGTAAAATGCGTTTCGTCCTTCTCGATCTCGCGGGCCACGCGCGACATCGTACTCACGGCCTCCACCGGATAGTCGCCCATAGCCGTTTCGTCGCTCAACATCACGGCATCCACGCGCTCGTAAATGGCACTGGCCACGTCGCTCACCTCGGCCCGAGTCGGACGGGGCGAGCGCACCATCGAATAGAGCATCTGCGTAGCGATGATCACCGGTCGTTTGGCGGCTATGCAACGCTCCACGATACGCCGCTGCGCGTTGGGAATCGCCTCGGCCGGAAGTTCGACCCCCAGATCGCCCCGGGCGACCATCACCCCGTACGAAGCCTCGACGATTTCGTCCAGGTTGTCGATCCCCTGCTGGTTCTCGATCTTGGAGATGATCTTGATCGGACTGTCGTAACGGTCGAGAATCTCCTGCACGGCATGCACGTCCCCGGCGCTCCGCACGAAGGAGTGAGCGATGAAATCGACGTCGTTCTTCACGGCCCATTCGATGAAGCGGCGGTCTTTTTCCGTCACCGACGGCAGGTCGATCTTCATCCCCGGCACATTGACGCTCTTGCGCGACCGCAGCGTGCCGCCCCGCACGAACTCGCACATCAGCTCCTCGTCGGTCTTGTCCGTCACGCGGAGTTCCAACTCCCCGTCGGCAATCAACAACCGCGCACCGACCGCGATATCGCGTACCACCGTCGCCACGTTGAAGTAGATCGTATCGCGGGTCGAAGGTTCGCCATCGGCCGTCCCGCGCACCTTCACGCGCTCCCCGGTCTGAAAGCCGATCGCACCGCCGTACTCGTCGGCCACGGCCGTCACACGGATTTCAGGTCCTTTGGTATCCAGAATGACCGGAATCGCCGGATTGACCCGGCGCACCGCCTCGACGATCTTCGCGGCCCCCTCTTCGGTCACATGCGCCGAATTGATGCGTACTACGTCCATTCCGGCCTCGAAAAGGCCGCGTACAAATTCTTCGTTGGCGCGGAAATCCGACAACGTGGCTACGATCTTGGTTTTCTTCTCTCCCCACATACAGCTTCTTGTTAAATTATATCGTTTCAAATCAAAATTACACCTGGAATCCGGAATCCGCCTCTATCCGAAGCTTTTCCGCCATTCGATCGCGCACCAATCCTTTACGCACGAGCACCCGACAGACAGAACTCGCATCGTTCCGAATATCTTCCGTCGTAATCCGAAAACGGACACTTCGACGAGCCGAAAATCCCGAAAACATCCACAGCACAGGCAGCGCTCCGACTATCCCCAGCCAGACAAACGGCACGAAGGGCACGCCTTCGTCATTCCTGCTTACAAAAATAGTGAAAAACCCGGATATACGCCGCAAGATCCTCCGATTCGCATCGAATTCACACACATTTCACACCCGTCCGAAAGTCGGGACGACCCGGGCGCCGAAAATAAATTTTCGTATCCTCCCGGCTTTGGCTATCTTTGCAGAAGACAGGATGCGGTTCGGCAATTTTCAAGAACAAGTTCTCATAATTGCTCTCGGCTTTCGCTATCTTTGTAGAAGATAAGACGCGCCTCGGCAAAATACAAATAAAATTTGCTTTTGCGCTCGGCTTATTCGTATCTTTGCTACATTCCGGACTTCGGCCGCGTCCGTTCAATTTACCCGAACGCCGCCGCTCCGCACAAACCGCCATTCGACATGACTGAATTCGGACTTATCGACACGATCCGCGACATGTTCGCCGCAATTCCCCGCAACGGATTCGACGGCATCGGGGACGACTGCACGGTCTTCCCGCTGGGCAGCGGCGAA
>ENA-OPXB01001219-OPXB01001219.1-human-gut-metagenome-genome-assembly--contig:-NODE-1219-length-14375-cov-1.715363_pt1 | contig 14375 bp, 11 predicted proteins | sample MGYA00241516_ERZ502024 | MGnify/ENA primary metagenome ERZ502024 (study PRJEB25962, sample SAMEA2041926) | human gut metagenome | biome: human gut; feature: human-associated habitat; material: faeces...
GTGTAGTGATTCTGCAAAGATTCAAGTCGAACGCACGTGAGACTTGGTGCGTGATTCTGATCAGCGAAAGCTGACATATTCTTCTCAGAATCACTGCACATTCTACACTTCTTTTCTTGCACCTTCGGCTGTACTACTGCTGCTCTGTCTGATCAGCCTTTGCTGCTTTGATTGCTTTTACTGCCTTTTTCAGTATCTTTTCGGCTGCCTTCTCATATTCTTTTTCTTCTTTTTCGGCCGCCTTATCCCAGCTTGCCGCCACCTCTTCGCTGTGGTCGGTCTTAATATCATAATGTTCCCTGATATAATTGCCCAGGTATGTGGTAAATTTCGCTGCACCGATCGCATTGGTATGCTTTGGATTGTAAAAATCCACGTTATATTCCAGCCCCATTTCTTCTGCATAGTAATTGCCGTCCAGGAACCGGAAGCCTGCTTCTTCCACAATGCGTTTGATGTAGTTGTCTTTCTGATGTTCTTCCTCTGTCACCTGCCATGGTGTTGCCACAAAAAGTACCTGAAGATTTTCTTTTTTACATTTTTCTATAATTTCCCGCAGTTCTTTTTCGGATTTTTCTGTGATCGGTATTTCTCCGGTAATGTCTTTCACATCCAGATAACTTAGGATCTTATGACGGCTGTTGACCGACCATCCTTTCAGCGGATGTTCTTTTGCATTAAACAGATATTCCCAGGATTCTTCTGTCAGATTTTCCCAGTTTCCATGGTATTTTATCAGGTCAAAACCATAGCTGAGCCGATCTTCAAATCCTTCGGTCAGTTCTGTGACCATCTTAAAACGGTTCCAGGAAACTTTCATATTATCTGCGATCTGGCGAAGACGATTTTCTTTGATCACTTCATTGTCTGTATCTGTAAAACGTCTGGTTTCTATAATATACAGCTGCGGTGACTGTGTTTTTTCCACTTCATCGATCAGTGACGGTATCACATAGACCGGCTGTGCTGCCGTGGCGATCCCGTATGATGTGATGCCCTGCTGTTTCCAGAGCAGCGGACTGTTCAGATAACGGTAAAGTGCACTGCTCCCAAAGCCTACCACATCCAGACTGTCCCTGTCTTCTGCATAAAATCCAGCTACTCTCGCCCTGAAAAAATCTTTGTCCGTCGGACGCATCACATAGGTGGTCAGCGTCAGCAGAACAGCTGCGATTGCAAGAAATACAGCGGTTCCGAAAATGTATTTGATCTGCTTTTTTATCTTCATCTGCCACGCCTCCCCTTAAAACTTTTCATAGATAAATGCGGAAGGATCATACCCAGGGCCGTACATGCCAAAGATAACAACCGCAAGCAGAAGTGCATAGATCAGTACCCAGCGAAAGACCAGATTCTGTTTTTTCAGTGCTTCCAGGACATCCATCTTTTCCTGCAGGATACTGACGGTCAGAAGTACCAGCATTGCAACGATCACAACGGTCATGTTCGCCTTGTTTAAGCCATAATTGTAGATTCTGCCGTTTGCCAGGCGGTACCATCCGATGCCGGTGCAGGCTCTCTTTAAGATGCCGATCGCACTTGCGAAATCATCTGCCCGGAAGAAAACTCGTCCGAGACAGCAAAGCAGGAAGGTTCTTCCCATCTGGAAAAGACGGAAACTGAAACATTCTGTTTTGATATGTAATTTCTGCACCAGTTTTTCGTTGTATGGTGTGAAGATCATGCTCAGCATGATCAGGATACCGTGAAACAGTCCCCAGGTCACATATTTCCAGTCCGGTCCGTGCCAGATTCCGGTCAGAAGCCAGACCGCCAAGATTGGAATCGCCGAGGAGACGATTCTTCCAAATTCATTGCCGAAACGTTTTCTCGCCTTTTTATTTAAATCCAGTGAAAATTTGGAGATTGAGATCGGATAGAATACATAGTCTTTAAACCAGTTTCCAAGTGTCACATGCCAGCGTCTCCAGAACTCCGGCATCGTCTTTGAAAAATACGGACGCAAAAAGTTCGGTGCCAGACGGATGCCAAACAGTCTTGCCGTTCCGGTCGCGATATCCATACATCCCGAGAAATCAGCGTAGATCTGGATGGAAAAAGCTGCCGTCGCCACAAAGAAAAAGAGCATACCGGTGTACTGCGTATAATTTCCATAGATCTGATCTACAAACGTACCGAGACGTTCTGCAAGGATCAGCTTCTTTGCAAATCCCCAGAGGATCAGAAGTGCTCCGTCCCTGAGGTTATCATACTCAAAACGATGCTCTTCGTACAGCTGTGTGCCAAGATCTGCATAACGCGGGATCGGTCCCTGAACGACACTTGGGAAGAAAGAAATATAAAGCAGATATTTCAGAAAATTCTTCTGTGCCTTTACTTTCCCCTTGTAAACATCGATCAGATAGGACAGAATCTGAAATGTGAAAAAGGAAATGCCAAGCGGCATGATCAGTTTAAACAGGTCATCTCCGTGTCCGATCCCGAAAAGATCGAGAATAGAATAACCGGTCTTCAGTAAAAAATTCGTGTATTTGAACACGACCAGGATCCCGATATTGAGCACCAGCCCCCAGATCAGGATCCGTTTTCGCTGTTTTTTGTTGTTTGCCTTCATCCGTTTGATCTGTTTGCGGTCAAGGCCTTCTTCCTGTTTCTGTTTTTCAAGTTTTTCATGCAATTTCCCCATCTTGCATGCCACAACGTAAGATACTGCGGTTGCCAGAAGCAGCACCAAAAACTGGTCAAAGCCTGCTGCCAGATAGAAGATCACATTTGCGACAAGCAGCACATACATACGGTGCCGGGGTCTTATGATATAATAAATACAGAATACTGCCACAAGAAAGAGCAGATATGTTGATGATGTGTACGACATGATTTTTTCCTTATTAACCTTCCTGATGCAGTGCTTTGTTAAACATATCCCACATCTGTCCATAGCCTTCCGATGCCGGTGTGACCGGTTTCGGAATCGTATTTGGCACATCCATCTTGATACCGCCCTGCTTTGCCATGACCAGGATCCTTGTTCCCAGGCAGACTGCCTCCTGGATATTGTGCGTGATAAAGATAACGGTTACTTTTTCTTTCTGGTGCAGCTTCATCAGCTCTTCCTGCAGATGATTTCGCGTCATGGCATCCAGACTGGCGAACGGCTCATCCATCAGAATGATCTGCGGCTTGAGTGCCAGTGCTTTGGCGATCGCCACTCTCTGTTTCATACCGCCGGAAAGCTGATGCGGATAGAGCGTTCTTGAAGAAAGCAAATCGACTTTCTCAAGTGCCGCATCGGAAATCTCCCGCAATTTTGTTTTATCTTTTAAACCCTGTATTTTCAGAGGGTACTGCACATTTTTTTCTACTGTTTTCCACGGAAGCAGCTGATTAAAGTCCTGAAAAACCATGATGCGGTCCGTCCCCGGCTCGCTTACCTCTTTTCCGTTTACTTTGACCGTTCCGTCAAAGGTTTCAAAACCGCCGATGCAGCGAAGGAACGTAGTCTTTCCACATCCGGACGGTCCCAGAATGCAGACGAACTCGCCCTGATTGACGGTTAGGGAAAGGTCCCAGGATGCAGACAAATTCGCCCTCATTCATCGTAAAGTTTACGTTTTTGAGGACTTCATTTTCGTCCCCTTTTCCACCATTGTCATAGATTTTTGTCAGGTTCTGCACATCCAAAACGGGAGTTTTCCCCTTCTGCTCCTGCGTCATCTGCTCATCCCCCATTTCTTAAGTGTCATTTTTTCTATGGTGTGGAAAACTCCGTATTCTACTACAATTCCGATTACAATGATCACCAGAAGTGCCGCAAAAACACCGGCGATATCCACATTGGTACGCTTCATGAAAATAAACCATCCGATACCGGCTCCGGAACTGGTCGTTCCGAAGATCATCTCCGCACTGATCAGACCTCTCCACGCTCTCGCCCATCCGGTGCGGATACCGGAAAGAATATAGGAGAACGATGCCGGAATATAGATGCCGGTCACAAGTCCGAGTTTTCCAAGTCCCATATTTTCCCCGGATTCTATGTAGATCTGCGGCACCGCCCGAAATCCGTCCATAATGCTTCTGGACATTGGCCAGATGATCGAATGTACCACGATCAGGATGATCGTCCCTTCCCCGATCCCCATCCACAGGATTGCCAGCGGCAACAGTGCCACACCAGGTATCAGGTCACACAGGGAAACGACCATATGGTAAATGGAATAAAACGTCTTGCTGACGATGGACAGTCCGGAGAGGATAAATGCCAGCACGATTCCGATCAGCAGCCCTTTTGCGATCAGGCTTAAGGAATAAAGCGTCATCGCTCCCAGCCCGTCCCGCGAAAATCCTTTGATCAGCGACTGAAATATCTTTCCAAGTGACGGAAACATCAGTTCCGGAAAGGAACCCATCTGATAGACGACCTGCCATACCACCAGAACAGCAACAATAAAAACAATCTGATTTCTTAAATTTTTCATCGTTCTCATCCTTATTCTTTCTTTTCCGACAGATCTTATCTTGCCGATTCTGTCGTGATTGCTTCAAAGGATTCCGGTGCACTGTCCACGAAATCATTCTCCGCCATAAAGTTTGCCATATCCATGACGCCCGGAAGTTTCATATCATAGACACATCCCGGATCCTGCATCCAGCTCAGCATCATTTCTGCCGTGACATCTTCTTTTTGGCAGAGAATATTTGCTGCTTCTTCCTGGTTGTTGTTGATGTAATCCATCGCTTCCTGCGTTGCGTCTACAACTGCCTGATAAACTTCTGGCTGATTTTCATACAGGTCATCAGATACCAGACCAACGATAAAGGCATTTCCTTCCGGCCATACGGAATCCAGGCTCTCAGCTTCTTTGATATTATCCTGTTCTTTTGCCTTGAAAATATAAGGTGCTGTTGTAAGCTGACATGCCACACTGCCGGACATCAGGGCAGTCATGCCGTCCGGATGGGACATGGTCACCAGATTGTTGTCCAGTGCATGGGCATCGCCAAGCTCCTGCTTTGCGAGCATTGCCAGCAGAATATGCTGAATACTTCCGACGTTTACAACGGAAATCTTTGTGTCATCGGTGATATCTTTTAACGAATGGATCGAATCCTCGTTTGTCAGCAGCTCGTTTGGCTGTGCTGCGATCGTTCCGTACATTTTATAAGGAATCCCTGCCGTTACACCGGTGATGAACGGTGCGATCCCCATACATGCCACATCAATATCCCCGGATGCCATCCCTTCATTGATCGCCGATCCGGAATTTAAGCTGACCCACTCAACCTCGATATCTCCATCGTAGTTTTTCTCGATCAGTCCCTGTTCCTGCATGATGGTCAGCGGTGCATAAGCCAGTCCGTACTGATAAGCAATCTTTACTTTTGCTGTGTCCCCACTATCCTGCGTACTTTTCTGACTTTTTCCGCATCCGCTTACCCCCAAAACCATGGATACCGCCAGAATCATTGCTGTTATTTTCCTCACCCTTTTTTTCATCGTTTTTTCCTTTCTTTTGGCCACCCGGTCTACTGCCTGGTGCATTTTTCATTTAAGCCACGGACATGATAATATCATAAATTGCTCTATTCTTTCAACACATGATAATGTCCACGAATTGCTCCGTTATAAAATAACTCTCGCAATTCTTTCAACATTATCATAACATATCCGGGGCATTTTTCATCAGCTTATTCTATAATTGTGATATAATTATGACATTTTCATTACATACAGCACTGTTTTCGTCATTTTTTCATAAACTTCCTGGTCAGGAATCTGGACAAAGCGGCATCGGAAGGCAAAAAAATCCCCCGGAAATTGCTCTCCGGAGGATTGTATGTTCTGCTTTATGCTCTGGCTGCCGCCTTTGCCTTCGCTTTCTCACCCAGAAAATCAATGGATGTCTTGCAGATTACCTTATCAAAAATAATGAACATCGCCGGCAGGATGAAGATTACGCATGCCATACTGATCAGGGCACCTCTTGATAACAGTGTACAGATTGCACCGATCATATCAACTTTGGAATACCATGCCACACCGAACGTTGCTGCGAAGAAACTGAAACCACTTGTCATGATAGACAGTGCACATGCTTTGTGTGCATTCATGACGGCTTCTTTCTTGCCAAATCCTTTTCTTCTTTCCTTCTGATAACGGCTCGTCATAAGGATCGCATAGTCTACGGTTGCACCAAGCTGAATGGTTCCGACTACGATACTTGCAACGAATGGAAGTTCGATTCCCTGGAAAAACGGGATTGCCATGTTGACGTTGATGGCAAATTCAATAACCGCAACCAGAATGATCGGAACGGAAATGGATTTGAATACCAGCATAATGATGATGAAGATGGCTGCTACGGAAGCAACGTTTACATTTACCAGGTCGATGTCCGTTACATCCTGCAGATCTTTCATCAGCGGAGCTTCACCGATCACCATACCGTTTGAATCGTATTTCTTTACAAGATCGTTGATCGCTGCGATCTGACTGTTGGATTCGTCTGTTGCGGAGCTGTACTTTGAGCAGACAAATACCAGTTCCTGTTCATCACTTTGCAGCATATCTTTGACATCTTTCGGGATCATGGAAGCCGGCACGTTTGCACCGAATACGCTGTTCAGTCCAAATGCCCATTTCACACCGTCCACCTTTTCGATGTCTTTCATCAGCGTAGTCCTGTTTGCATTGGAAATGTTTTTATCCATCATGATGATGTGCATGGTGCTCATGTCGAAGGTATCTTCCAGTTTTTTGTTTGCCACATTTGAATCCAATGTTGACGGAAGCGATTTATCAATATTGTAGTAAATCTTGGTGTGGTTGTTTCCGTATACTGCCGGAAGCAGTCCGATGCAGAAAACGGCCAGCCAGATTTTATAATGCCTGATGATAAAACCGGACAGTCTGTTCGTATTCTTGATCAGCGGTTTATGTTTTGTCTTTTCGATCAGCGGATCAAAGATCAGGATGATCGCCGGAAGCAGGGTTACACAGCAGATAACACCGATGATAACACCTTTTGCCATTACGATACCAAGGTTTTTACCAAGTGCGAATGTCATCAGACACAGGGCTGCGAAACCGGCTACCGTTGTGATGGAACTGGATACGATGGATTTGAAGGTATTAGATATTGCATGACCCATCGCTCTGTTCTTGTCGCCAGGGAATCGTTTTTTATTCTCCTCGAAACTGTCCAGCAGGAAGATCGAGTAATCCATCGTAACACCAAGCTGAAGGATCGCTACCAGTGCCTGTGTCAGATACGAAATCTCACCCAGGAAAATATTCGTTCCCATGTTATACAGGATCGAGATTCCGATACAGAGCAGGAACAGGATCGGCACCACAAAGGATGTTCCGGTAATCTCCAGCACGATGAAAGAAAACAGTGCTGCGATCGCCACGTAGATCGGCAGTTCCTGCAGACACAGATTCTTGATATCGGTTACGACACCGGACATACCGCTGATAAAGCACTGCTTATCTACAATGGCACGCATGTTTGTGACAGCTTCCATCGCCTCGTCTGAAGATGTGGTGTTATCAAAAAGTACCAGCATCATTGTAGAATCGTCCGCAAAGAAGATATTCTTTAAATCTTTTGGCATCATGCTTGTCGGAACGCTGATATCAGCGATGTCATCATACCAGAGTACCTTTTTGACATGTTCGATCTCTTCGAACTTGTTTTTCAGTTTCTGCACATCTTTAAGCGGCATATCCTCGACGACGACCATCGAGAATGCACCTGTGCCGAATTCATCCACCATAACATCCTGACCTTTTACCGTTTCCAGAGATTCCGGAAGGTAACTTAAGATATCATAGTTGATTCTTGTTTTTATGGTTCCAATAACAGATGGAATGAGAAGCAAAATTCCGATCAGTACGATCAGGATACGGTGTTTTGCTATCCATTTTCCAGTCTTGACCATTGTTGTCATCTCCTATCTTTCCTTAATATTTATGATACCGGGGAGCAAAGATTTTATTCCCCTGACATCCCGTTTACGGATTCTGTGTCGGCTGATCATTCTGTGCATGGATTGCCTCCAGTGACATCAGCAGTGCATAATTTGATGCCTGCATCGCAAAGTCCAGAAAGTACTCTGCCAGCAGTATCTTATTCTCAGCTGAGAGTTCTTTTGTCGTTTCCTCCGTAAAACTAATCCCAAGCTGCTCCTGTGCAATCTGGATCACCTGGTCGACTTTGTCGTAAGCTTCTGCTATCCGTCCTACCAGTTTCGCCTTGCTGTACTTCATTTTATTGTGGAGCATTTCACGGTTTTCTCTGCATTCTCTGCGGAGTTCCTGGATATCTTTTTCTACCTGTTCCGGACAGTCCATCTCGCCCTGCTCAATGCGGCTGTGCATCTGTCCGATCGCCTTATCCAGCTCATATAGCTTTACAGAAAGTATATCATGTGTCATACGCACACCCCTTTCCTTTCTTTCTCACACCATTTTAGCAAAAATCTGCTTCGCTGATATAGACAAAATATCCGCAGTGTAAAAGAACTTTACACTGCGGATATTTTATAAATCGTTATTCTCATCTGAAACAAGGACTGCTTTGCCCATTAACAGAAGATAAATCTGATGTACTATATAACTGATGTTTTCGGTGTCCTGCTTCGTCCACTCGCGGAGCAGTCCCATAACCGCCTGACAGTGGTAATGCAGGATAAACTCCCGGTCTTTGTCTGAATAACCCTCGTACCAGTGCTGCATCTCCGTCACTTTCTCAAACAGATCATAAAAAACCTGCTCCAGCATACGTCCGATCTCGTCACCATAGTTGGACTGCATACCGCGGATTGCATAAGGCTGAAGCTGAATCGCAATCTCAAAAAAATGGCGAAGCCCCTTCTCAAGATCCTGCTGGGCAATACATTCTTCCAGGACAACTTCTGTCTCCTGATATAAAACCCAGTGAATCAGATCCGGAATATCCTCAAAATGATAGTAAAATGCCTGCCTTGTGATGTGGCACTCTTCTACAATATCCTTTACCGTCAGTTTCTTTACTTTTTTCTCAAACAGAAGGTTGCTGGCAGCTTCTGCAATTGTTTTTTTCATATCAATAGCCATTTTACCTACTCCTATTTCACTCAAAAAACCGCTTTGTTGCTTATGCTACCGTACATTTTTTCTTCTGTCAAGTAAATTAATTCTAAACTGTTCCTGAGGCTAACGATGTGCAAAATGAACAAATTCCCCAAGAAGACACTTTTACGTGCCCTTCGGGGAATTCGTTCATTTGCACATTCAGAAAATCTCCGCATCTTCCTAATAAAACTGATGTGCTCCGATCTTCACTCCGGTTCCGGATCCTGTATTAAAGTACAGTGCTCCTCCTACCGGATTCTCTCCGTTCAGTGCTGCCTGAGCTGCTTCTACGCAGTCACTCGGTACACCGCTTGCCAGTGCACTTGCCAGTGCTCCGCTGTACGCCGGTGTGAACTGTCCTGCCTGGTAAACAACCTCGGAAATGCTGTTCGGGAAGGAAGCACTTGCCACACGGTTGAGAACAACGGCACCGACTGCCACTTTACCTTCGCGGCTCTGGTTGCCTGCCTCGCAGTAGATGATCGCTGCCAGAAGGTTCAGATCACTAGAATCTGCTGTGGTAACAGTCTCTTCGCTTCCGGTTGACGCTGCAGAATCGTAAGTGTCCTCTGCGGTATCATAGGAAGCATCTGCTGTCGTATCTTCGCTGTAGCTGTTGTCGGTATAAGTATCATCTGTACTATAGCTGTCATCGCCATAGCTGCTGTCTGCATATGTATCCTCAGTATAGCTGTCATCGTTATAAGTGCTGTCTGTATCTGCCGTGCCATAGCCTGCTGCATTCCAGCCCCAGCCGTTCGGATCGTAATAGCCCTGTGCCACGCTGTCCGTTGTGTCTGTATTGGCATCTGCATCACTGACGTTGACATCCGCAGTTGAGATTGCAACGGCACGGTCTGTGATGATCGTCTCTTCGGCATCCTCTGCCGGAACGTATGCAACCGTAACGTCATCCATCTGTACCTGATACCAGTCACCCTCCTCGGAAATCAGGCTGTACTCGCTTCCGTTGTCTGCACTGTCCAGAATGTCTGCTGCTGCATCCGGTGAAGAGAACAGGTTTACACCATCCCAGTTGACCTTGACGCCCTGTGTACCATAGACATTTGCCAGATATTCTGCATCTTCTCCGTATGCCAGATAATCATTCTTGATATATCCTTCCACGCCGTTTGAAATGATGTGTGACCATTTCTCGCCCTTTTCGATCAGGTCTGCAGATGCTCCCTTTGGAAGATAGCCGACGATCTCACTTTTGGTGGATGCATTTGCACGGATGTTGACCTGTGTATCTACATCTGCCACTGCACGATAAGACCACACGCTGTCTTCTATATTATTACTGTCTGTAGACGGTGCTGCAAAAACAACTGTGGAAGATAATACTGTAAATGCAAATACCGTCGCACTGCCGCAAAGTACCGTTTTCATTCTTGCTTTCATGTAAAAAAACCTCCTGAACTCCTATAACTTCACGCTTTTTTGGCATTTTTGTTATATTTGTTACAAATGTATTAACTTTTGTTACGTTTGCATCATATAACAGTTACAGTATTTTGTCAACCTTTTTTTATCTTCGTCAAGTGATGAGAAGCAAAGGATTGCACTCCCACTAAGATAGCCTCCGGCGGATTGCTGAGGCATTCTTGAATTTTAAAGTTTGAGGATATACCGCAAAAAAACATTGCTCTCATAAAGAAAGGTGAGAATCGGACTTTCTTTTATCATCGAAAGCAGCTGGCTTCCGATCTCTGTGTTGGAGCAGATCGCCACTACCAGAAAGAACAGCCAGACGATGCAGATCCCTTTTACAAATCCGAGTGCTCCTCCGCACATCCGGTTGACGCCACGCAGGATCGGCAGCCTTGTCATGATCCGCAGTGCCCGTGCAACGGCGTGCAGGGCGATACTTACCAGGTTAAAAGAAATAAAGTAGGTCAGCATGTTCAGGATCATATCCGCCAGATAGGTGGAAATATATTCCGAAAAGGTCTGAACCGCCATATTTGCATACGTGTAACTGTTGTTATTATCAAGAAGCTGCGTCTGCAATTCTTTCGGGATCGGCAGTGATTTGATGATCTTGTTCTGATCTTTTCGCGGCACATCGCTCTGCTGTGCAAATTTCTGTGTTTCTTTATCCAATTTGTCCATGATCGCATCTTCCACCAGCGTCTCGCATTTGCTCTCCACAAATGAGTAGACGGGTGTCTGCGTTTTCAGAAAATCATTGACATAGGGTGTCGAATAATAGACCAGTACACCGGAAAACACGAAAAAAAGCAGAGAGGTCAGCGTCCTCGCAAAACCTCTCATATAGCCATTGATCGCAAATACCAGCAGTACCAGTAAGATAATGATCGTAAGTAAATTCATAATTTCCTTTCTGCTATCCAAGCCGGATCAGATCTGCACTGTCCTCGGTGATCACCATATATTTGCGGAATCCACGGATACTCAGCACATTCTGGATTGGCTTGCGGTATTTGCCCTGGAATGTTTTCTGACCGTTTAACTTATAAATGGCAAATTCTTTTTCATTGAACAGCACGATTTTGTCTTTCTGCAGGGTAATACTGTTGTACTGCAGATCAAAATATTTCTGCATGGTATTCTTACCGCCGGTATTGTAGACCTTCATCAGATATTTATGTCCAGAGTCGCCTCCGTCAAAGACAAAGCCGATGCGGTTGCCGTCATGGAAAGTACTGATGATCTCCTGATCAAACTTCACCGTTTTCTTTTCTTTCGGAGACTGGCTGCCGTCGGTGCGGACGGCAACTGCCGTGCTGTTGTCACAGAAAAAAATCTGCGGAGCCAGCACGTCGTCCACATTTAGCTCACCGACCTGATTGTTCAGCTCCATCTGACCTGCACTTCCGAAGTTATAAAACGCAATATGTGTACTGATCTTGTTTCCATTGACCCGCATATAGGACACTGCCATCTTGATCCCGTCCGGAGAAAGTGCCATATCCAGCGGATAACCAAAATCGTCGATCGTCGTGCGATTCTCGGCGATCAGTGTCCCGGATGCATCGTAAAAATTAACCCAGGTCACATCATCATCTGCTAGGATCACCGCCACAACACCCTGCGTTGCCACTCTTGCCTTCTGGATCGGCAGTTTTGTCTGGAACTGTCCTTTCAGTCCCTCTTCATCAAATACATAGACCTGCATCCCCTGCTGATCTGCGATCACAGCAGTCGTACCGCAGACATCCACGAACGGTGCCTGCATACTGTAGGTCGTACTCCATTTTGTATTCGATTTGCTGTCCACACAGGCTACCCCGTCGGAGCTGTATTTCAGGAAATAATCTCCAAACTCCAGATACTGCGTACTGCTCACGTCATTTCTCTCAATGCGGTCTGAGGTAAGATAGGTGCTTCCGGTGTGGAAGAATAAAAATGTCCCCAGCCCGAACAACAGGATAAACAGAAGTCCCATGGTAATCGCATTGCGGTTATGTACAAACTTCTGATGTTTTTTAATCTTATCCCACAGTTCTTCTTTTGCCTGTGGATCTTCCGTCATCTCATATGTCTCGATGCGGATATCCGGATCGTTGAGCTCTTCGTCCAGATCCAAATCCAGATCATCCTCTTTTTTTCTGAACAATTCTTTTAATTTTATTTTCATCCTCATTTCGTCCTTACTGTGCCAATTCTGAAATTTTCCTGATGCTCTGCAAAAGTTCTTCTTAAGTACCCTGCAATGTTGTTATTATAGTTTAAAAGGCATGGGATAGTCAACCATGCCTTTTACGTTCCTTATTCTTTTTACGGCAGCACGATCTTCTGTCCCGGAAGAATCGTGTTTGGATCAGTAATGCCGTTCAGATCACAGATTTCCTGAAGCTTGTCCAGATTTCCGTAGTACATCCGGCAGACGATCGCCAGCGTATCGCCGTCCCGCACCGTGTATTCTGCCTGATACTTCGTCACATCCGAAGAGGATGCCGCACGGCTATTTGCAGAGGAACTGCCGGATGTGGTGCTATCCTGCCTACCGGAAGTTCCGGCACCTCCTGTTCCATCGGTTGCTGTGCTGCTTCCCGCTGTTCCTGTGCTGCCTGTTGTTCCCATATTGTCTGTGGAATCGCCTGTTGTCGTCGTATTGCTCTCTGTACTGCTCTCTGTGCTGCTTTCTTTCAAGATCCAGGTCTTTTCGGTTTCATCACTTATGGCACTTTCTTTTGTATTCTCTCCTTCTGCCTGTGCCGAAGCTGCCAGAGCATCCGTTTCTTTCTGTTTTTCGGTTCCTTTTGACAGGCCACTGCTCTGCCCATCACTTCCAAGTGCCATCTCCTGAAGCGTCACTTCCATATCTTTCATGCGATTATAGTTGTTGACCATCGTCGCCCCGATCACCAGGATCGTCAGCACCAGAAACATACTTGCACCATATAAAAAACGCACCATCGTCGGAGTTTTGCTTTTCTGCTCCTGCTCCACGTTCTGTGCGTCCTGTTGTTTTTTTGCGATCCGTCTGCGGAAGTTCTGGATGGCTCCATCCTGATTCTTTGATTCCGCCTCCACGGACTGCCCTTCATTTTCTTTTACCATATAGCTCTGCATCTGCTCGTTTTTTTCGTAGTAGATGTAATAGCCGCTCTGCTTTCGGATCCCGGTGTTCTCCGTCAGGAAAACGCTGGCATTTTCTTCGCTGTCATACAGAAACAACAGCCTGTCCTCACCCGGAAACTGTTCCCGATGCAGATCAAAGAGCTTCTCATCCGGTTCTTCTTCCGGATCCTCCATCTTTTTCGCCCAGCCGATCACTTCTCTTCCCGGAAAATACTGTTTCATTTCCCGGTAGATTTTCTCCCACATATCATCGTTTGGTTCACCCTCCGCGATCTCTACGGCTCCGTCCGCAAACAGACACTTCATGTTTTCGTTCTGCCAGACTTCACCGAGCAGCACCGCACAGCCTGTCTTTTCCAGAAATGTGATCACATAATCTTCTATATAAACCCTTTTATCTGATCCTGCATCTCCGATCTGCCGGATATTTTTCGGCAGGCCTGTCCGTTCCTTTCCCTTTCCGTCCTTTGAGGTTCCCCTGTAAACCATTTCGATCATACTCCCAATCCTCCTTTATACTACTTCCAGCTGATGCCCCTATCGTAGCACAAAGAATCTGCAAATTTTAGCAATCCGTGGGATACTTTTCAAGAACTTTCCGACATGTTTTTCATCGGATTGATGCGAATAAACCTTCCTTTTTTCGGATACACTGTAAAAGCCTTTAACACGGCAAATTTTTAAGAGAGGGATGACAATCATGTTTTCTTCCGATACGATCTGCTATTTTAATGCAGGCTCTTCC
>ENA-OPXB01001234-OPXB01001234.1-human-gut-metagenome-genome-assembly--contig:-NODE-1234-length-14180-cov-2.418690_pt1 | contig 14180 bp, 16 predicted proteins | sample MGYA00241516_ERZ502024 | MGnify/ENA primary metagenome ERZ502024 (study PRJEB25962, sample SAMEA2041926) | human gut metagenome | biome: human gut; feature: human-associated habitat; material: faeces...
GGCCAGACAAATGGCTGCGGACAAAATGGCGGCATAAAGTTTACGCATAATTACCTCTCGCTTTTCTGCAATAAAAAAGGCGTCATTTCTGACGCCCGTTCTGGGTTATAAAATTCAGCTGATACTGATACCTGCTGTGGATTTTTTCATCACCACAACCAGCAGATCGCTGATACTGGTTGTTGGTGTCCAGTTATTCGCTCCTGATGAAGATACGGTGAATGTCAGTGTCAGCGTCCCCTGTCCGGCAGGCATATCTATAACTGAGGAAAATACGCCCTGAGCATCCGTCGTGGACTGATTAAAAATCTCCTGACCATTGCGGGTCACTCTTAACCGGCAGGTTGAATACCAGTATGACTGTTGGTTATTACTGTTGAAATTCTCATGCTTACCACCGCGGAATAACACTGGCGGTATCATGACCTGCCGGTCAAATTTCTGATCATCACTGATTCTTACCGTGATGGTGCCACTGGCATAACTGTTCGTGCGGGGGAAAGACTTGCTGACCGTTTTGACAATATCGCCTTCAATCTGATTGGCTGACAGTTTCCCCTTAATCTGACAGTTCTCATTAATCGTGACGTTGTTGAGCGTCCCGGAGTTCGCATTCACACTGCCACTGATATCCGCATTTTTAGCAGTCAGCTTTCCGTCCGGTGTCAGGGAAAATGCCGGTGGATTTCCACCACTGGTAATGGTGGGGGCCGTCAGGCGTTTCAGGAACACGTCGTTCATGAATATCTGATCGCCCTGACCAACAAACATCGGCTTTGTGTTGCCATTCGCAGGATTAATCATCGCAATCCGGTCAGCAGCCAGAAGCACCTGACTCTGCATACCTGCTGGCGTATTCTCAATACCGGCTCCGATACCCGCAATATAAAGGCGTCCGTCCTTCATCTGCTGCAGTTTCACGGCCCACATGCTGTTCAGGTTATTATTTGTATCAACCTGAACTTTCTGTATCTGCTGGATTGCCGCACTCTGGTCTTCCAGTTTTTTATTGACGGTCTGCGTGATTTCATTGCTGACATTCGTAATGGACGTCCTGATTTCAGCCAGGTCCGGCGCAAGCTGACCGTTATCAATCTGCGTCCACAACTCCTGGGCCAGATGTGTTTTCCCGATTTCTCCTTTGAAAAAATCCAGGTAACCTTCCGCATCATCGCTCGCCCGACCGACAGCCTCCACGAATGCCGATTTGCCAACGGTGTTCACACTGCGAACGTAAAAATAATAATCATGGCCCGGTTTGATATTGATACTGGCGGCTATCCAGTACAGCGCCGTACCAAGATAGCGGGCTGTGGTTTCAACCTGCCTGATATCGGTAATCCGCTTTTCCGAGAACCAGAACTCAAACTGTACCGTCGGGTCATAAACAGCAAGATGCGGCGTGGCGGTTATCTGAAAATAGCCCGGCGTCAGCTCAATCCTCGACGGTGCTGCCGGTGCGGCAATCCGGAACGATACCGACGCCGGATCGCCCTGCTGCCCCCGGGCATTTACCGCCCGGACTGTCAGCCTGTAGTTCCCCAGCGCCAGTTGCGTGAAGCGGTATGTGGTTTCCGTCGTCCGGGCCGTGCTGACCAGCCGCTCACTGCCGTCGTCCGCTGTTACGGTCAGACGGAGCAGGAAGCTCACGCCCTTCACCACCTTCGGTGTGTCCCATCGCGCCAGCACCTGATATTCCCCGCTGTCTGCGGTGACTTCGGCAGTCAGGTGCTGCACCGCTGGCGGCGTGACACCATTCACCGTGCCGCTCTGGTCGCCGTCAAAGTGCGCCCCGTTATCCACGATGGCTTCTTTTTCCGGTACATGCTGCACGGCGGTGATGGCATACGTGCCGTCATCGTTCTCACGGATACTCACGCAGCGGAACAGGCGCTGGCGCAGCGTCGGCAGCTTCAGCCCCCACACGCTGTATTCAGCAACGCCGTCAGGAACACGGCTCACTTTCACCTTCACGCCGTCGGTGACGGACTGGACCTCCACGCTGACCGGATTGCCACTTCCGTCAACCAGGCTTATCAGCGTGGTACCGGAGGATGGCAGCGTGATTTCACGGTCGAGCGTCAGCGTCCGGGTCTGGCTGTTCACCGCCAGCACGCGCCCGCCGGTGCTGATACCCGCATAGTCATCATCGCAGATTTCAATAACATCACCCGGCACATGGCGAAGCCCTTCGGCACCCACGCTGAAGTCCACGGTCTGCGTTTCCAGCAGTTCCGTTTTAATCAGCCACAGCCCGGCGCGGTGTGCCTGCCCCCGGCTGGTACAGCCAAAGGCATCCATCTTCGTGACGTTACGACCGTAACGGGCAATGGCCTGCGTATCTTCAACAAGCTCTGTCGCCGTCTCCCAGCCGTTATCCGGGTCAATCCAGTTCACCTCAACGGCATTATGACGGTCCTTCAGGGCACTGAAGCTGTAGCGGAACGGCGCGCCATCATCCGGCATCACCACATTACTGCGGTTATAGGTCCACACCTTATCCGACGGTCGGTCCTGCACGAACGTCAGCGTCTGCCCGTTCCATACCGGCATACAGCGCATCGCCGAGCAGAAATCACTGAGCACATCCCACGCCTTGCGCTGTGTGGTCAGGTACGCATTACAGGTGATGCGCGGCTCCGTGCCGCCAAAGCCGTCCGGCACTGACTGGTCGCAGTACTGGCCGATGACATACAGCGCCCATTTGTCCACATCCGCCGCACCAAGACGTTTCCCCATGCCGTAGCGCGGATGGGTCAGCATATCCCACAGACACCAGGCCATGTTGTTGCTGTATGCTGGCTTAAACGTTCCGTCCCAGATACCGCTGTATTGCCGCGTCTGCGGGTTATAGTTCGACGGCACCTGCAGAATGCGCCCGCGAAGATGATAATTACGGCTCACCTGCTGGCTGCCGAACTGCTCCGAGTCCACCTGCACGCCGACCAGTGCCGTGTTCGGGTAGCACTGTTTCACATCGATGATTTCGGTGTATGACGACCAGAGCGTTTTGTTCTGCAGCTGGTCTGTGGTGCTGTCCGGCGTCATCCTGCGCATCCGTATATTGAACGGGCGCGGCGGCAGGTTACCCACCACCACCGAGGCCAGATACTGCGAGGTGGTTTTGCCCTTAATGGTGATGTCTTTTTCCGTCACCCAGCCACCATTACGCTGTATCTGAACCAGCAGGCGGACTTCCGACGGATTCCTGTCCCCCTTTGAGGTGGTTTCCACCAGTGCCTGCACACCGAAGGTAAAGCGCAGACGGTCGATGTTTGCCGACGTGATGGTCCGGGTGATCGGCGTGTCGTATTTCACTTCTGTACCGAGCACCGTCTCGGAGCCGGAGGATTCAAATCCCTCCGGCGGTGTCTGCTCCTGCTCACCTGCCCGGAAAACCACCGTGACACCGGAGATATTGGTATTCCCCTCACTGTCCAGCACCGGCGTACTGTTCAGCAGCACGCTTTTTAATCCGTCCACCGGACCTTCAACCGGCCCTTCGCTGATGGCATCGATCACACTCAGCAGCTGCGTGGACTTCAGGTTGTCCCTCGCTTCGCGCGGGGTATGCCCCTTACTGCTTCCTTTACCCATTCCTCACACTCCATAAACAACAAAGCCGCCCAAAAGGCGGCTCATGAGTTACGACAGGATTAACTATTATTTACATGCATTAACACTATCAGCAAAAATTTTTGGCGTTAATGCTGGTACACGTTCATAAAGAGTAAAACTACTGCCATTTCCTGCTTTTTTGATATCAAGCACAACATCATATCCCCCCATAGCCTGTGGAACTAAAAGGCTTACCCCATTCTCAATAGGAAGGGATGTTATAGGTGTTCCATTACCAGCCCATTGTCTGGATATGCAGCCTGACAATTCATCAATATTTTTTAATGAATTACCTTCCATTACAGGTTTTCCGGATTTTACGTAATCCAAAGATTTACATCCTGTTAAGGCAATAATCGTGCAGAATAAAATCGTTTTGTTCATATAGCTAACCAATAGAATAATTATCAGTGTTCGATATAAATATTAAATTAGTTAGAACATGAGTAAAATAATATTACCGCCCAATTACCACAACCTGACCACCATCCCCTTCATCTGCCGTGCTGATCTCCTGAGATGCCACACGTGACCCCACGCGCATTTCACCGTACAGAACGGGCAGAACATTGCCCTGGGCAACCATGTTATCCAGTGAGGAGAAATAGGTGTTCTGTTTGCCGTTATCCGTTGTCTGTGTACGGGGAGTTCTGGCTTTCGGTGCCAGCATCTGCGCCACACCACCAAGCGTCATCGCCGCACCCATTGAAAAGAGAATGTCACTGAAAGCGATACTGATCCCCGGCATCCAGATTGCCGTAGCAATCAACGCCGCACCCAGCACCGCCTGAAACACACCGCCACTTTTTGCTCCCGCAAGACGCGGCACGATGTGGATCACGGCACCATTTGCCAGCGGCTCATTAAGACGGGATGATAATTCGGTTTCTCCTGCATCCCGCCCGGCAATCCGTACCTGATACCAGCCATCGCTCAGTTTCTGACGAAACGCCGGGAGCTGTGTGGCCAGTGCCCGGATGGCTTCAGCCCCCGTTTTCACACGAAGGTCGATGCGGCGGCCAAATCGTTGTAAATCCCCGTAAAGGCAGATGCGTGCCATGCCCGGTGACGCCAGAGGGAGTGTGTGCGTCGCTGCCATTTGTCGGTATACCTCTCTCGTTTGCTCAGTTGTTCAGGAATATGGTGCAGCAGCTCGCTGTCACCACAGTAAATGGCGGCATGATTCGGCACCGATGAACCAAAACAGCACAGCAGCACATCGCCCGGCTGCGCCGCTGACAACGGCACCTGATACAGCCCTGTGGCCTCCAGATTATCCAGATAGAGATTCTGACCGTGACGCCACCAGTCATCCCCGCGATGAAAATCCGGCATCTCAATTCCCGCCAGATGGTAAGCGTCCCGGAACAGCGTGTAACAGTCCGTCACCCCGTGCTCAAAGCGCCGCCCGGTGAGATGCGGCACACAGCGGAACTTGTGAATCGCCCCCCGGCAGACCAGCCACCACGGCAAATCACTCTGCACCTGCAGCCGCCGGTCGGCCTCACTCAGCCAGGGCAGACCACCGGGGTGGCTGTGGACCAGCGCCACAATCTCACCCTGCATCTCTGCCTGCAGCCAGTCCTCCGGCGACATCCGGAAATACGCCTCCGGCTCACCGGAGATATTCACGCAGGGAAAATATCTTTCCTCCTCCGGCGTTCTCACCACGAAGCCGCACGACTCCGCTGGCGCACATCGCCGGGCGTGCGCCAGAATCGCTGATTCTGTCTCTGTCATGGGATTTACTGCGAAAGTTTGTTAATGGAAAGGAAGCCGCCAAAGTTGCCGACGTTATTGCGAAACTTACAGCCGCTCAGGCATTTGCTGCATTTATCCTTCGTGATATCGGACGTCGGCTGGTCATATTCATCCGCGACCGCCGGACCGCTATAACCGCACTCATCGCCGCGATAGGTCCAGGTGCAGGTGTTGGCCAGCATGATACGTCCCGGAAAAACAGCGCCATCCGTTTCCGTCGGCGTGGACAGTACAAAAGAGGCACTGACCGCGCTCAGTTCGCTGCACTGCTCGATGCGCCAGCGGCTGATCACCTCCTGCTCCGGATCGGCGTCTCTGTTTCCGTTGACGAAGTTCACCGCATCCAGAAAACGGGCGTAAACCTTACGCCGGACCACCGTTCCGCCGACCAGACTCTGCAGATCTTCCGCCATCCCGGTGACCATACCGTACAGGTTAGAAACCGTCAGCGTGGGGCGCGTACTGGTGCCTTTGCCATTCAGTTCAAAACCACTCCCCTGAATGGGATACGGCTGATACTGTCGCCCCTGCCAGGTGACCGGCTCACCTTTTTCGTTCTGCTCATTACAGAAAAAATAACGTTCTCCACCGACCTCTGTCAGATCGATTTCCCAGAGCACCACGCTGGCCGACTGCTCCGCACGAGTGCATTCATTCAGTGTTTCCTGCCGGATATCCTGCATCAGTTCACCACCTGTTTAAACTCTGCGCTGAACCCAACACGCAACATACTGACCTGCGACGACCATTTTGCGCAGGTCACCTTTATCTGCCTGTAACCATAAGGCGGCGTCCACAGAAAGGCCTTCCAGCCCCCGTGCTCAGCCAGAAACGACTCCAGCGCCGTGGCCTCCTCACGGGAGACAGACAGCGTCACGCTGTACGTTTTCAGGTCAGCGTTCAGCCCGGCAGGCGCACGCTGGGAATAGCCATCACCAAAGCGCACCTCCCTGACGGAAGGAGCCGATGTCACATCCATCCCGGGTTTCACTTTCCAGCGGAAGGTTTTCATCGTCCACCTCCGGAGAACAGTCCACCATCACGCATCTGTGTCTGAATTTCATCACGGGCACCCTTGCGGGCCATGTCATACACCGCCTTCAGAGCAGCCGGACCTATCTGCCCGTTCGTGCCGTCGTTGTTAATCACCACATGGTTATTCTGCTCAAACGTCCCGGACGCCTGCGACCGGCTGTCAGCCAGACTGCCCGGTGTACCGACATAACCACCGGTGGCATAGCCGCGCATCAGCCGGTAAAGATTTCCTACGCCAATCCGGCTGGTTGCCTCCTTCGTGAAGACAAATTCACCACGGTGAACAATCCCCGCTGGCTCATATTTGCCGCCGGTTCCCGTAAATCCTCCGGTTGCAAAATGGAATTTCGCCGCAGCGGCCTGAATGGCTGTACCGCCTGACGCTGATGCGCCGCCGCCAATGGCGCTGCCGATACTCCCGACAATCCCCACCATTGCCTGCTTAAGCAGAATTTCTGTCATCATGGACAGCACGGAACGGGTGAATCCCCGCCAGTTCTGTTCGCTGCCGGTCAGCATCGCTGCCATATTCTGTGCAATACCGTCAAAGGTCTGCGTGGCCACACTTTTAACCTGCGAAAAACTGTCCGTCGCACTTTCCGCCCACTCTCCCCAGCCGGACTTCATCCCGGCCATCCAGCTTCCACGAAGCTGCTCCTCCGCAGACCAGGTGTTCTTCAGTGCCGATGTGGCCTTCGCCAGCGCAGCCGGATTATCACCGTACACCTCACGAAGGCGCTGCTCTTCCGACTCCCGCTGCGCCTGACGGTCGGTGAGGCCGCGGGCTTTTGCGCTGATTGCCGCCTGCTTCGCGCTTTGCTGCTGTTCAAACCGCGCCGCCTGCTGTGCCAGCTCATTCAGCCGCTTCTGGTGTTCAATCTTGTCTCCCAGCTCAGCCAGTTGGCGTTTGTACTCCAGCGTCTCTTTCTCATGAGCCAGCAGGGATTTTTCCTGCTCAGATAACTGCCGTTTCGTGGCGGCCTCTTTCAGGACCACATACTGACTTTCCGCTTCCCATAAATCCCGGCGCTGCTGGCTGATTTTCTCATTCACACCGCTGTGTTTTTCCAGCGTCCTGAGCTCGGTTTCAAGCGCCAGCAGGGCTGCATGCGCCCGGTCTTCCTGGCGCTCACCGGCAGACACCTTCACACCTGACGGCTTTTTCAGCGTCGATTCATAATCCTTTTTTGCCGACGCCATCAGCGTGTTGTAATCCGCCTGCAGGATTTTTCCGTCTTTCAGGGCCTTATTCAGCTCTTTCTGACGGGCGGTATATTTATCCAGCGGCGTCTGCAGGCGCTCATACGCCTTCTGCGCCTCTCCGGTATACTTCAACTGTGACGACTCACGCTCAGCCCTGTCCCTTGCCGCCAGTTCACCGGCTTTTTCCATATCCGACTGCAGCGTGGCCGCTGCCAGACCCAGACGGGCATTTTCCCGGTCATCCCATGCCCCCTGAAGGTTCGCACGAAAAGAGGAGGTCTTTCCCCGGCGCTGGCTCCGGCTCTGGTACCACTGCCATTTTTTATCCGCCTCATCAAATGCCTTCTGCGCACTGGCGAGCATATCCGCTGAGGATTCCGGACGACCGATATCCAGAATGGCATCCCACATCGATTTGAATGCCTTCCCTGTTTTATCCGCCCAGGTCTCCAGTGTTCCCATGTTTTCTTTCAGGCGACGGGTCTGCTCATCAAAGCCTTTCGTGGCGATATCGTTCGCCGCCTGCAATGCCCCGGCCTCGTCTCCGGAACGCTGCAGCTGTGCAACATACGCAATCTGCTCTGCCGTCACGTTACGGAACTGGCGCGCCATCGCCATCAGTCCCGACGTCGGGTCAGTGGTCAGCTTCCCGAAGGCTTCAGCGACTTTATCCACCTCCACACCGGATGCAGACGCAAAACGCGCGACACTCTGGTTGATGGCATCAAACTGTTCACCACCACGCACACCGGCATTCACCAGGGCTGCCAGTGACTCTCTCGCCTGGTTAAACGTCAGCCCTGCCGCCTGCCCGGCTCTGGACAGGACCAGCATACGATCTGCCGTCAGTCCCGCCTGATTGCCGGAAAGGACCAGCGTTTTGTTGAAATCGGACAGGGTTGAGTTGCCCTGATACCAGGCATACGCCAGCGCACCGGTCGCCACCGCCAGCGAGGTGGCCCCCACCATCGGCAGGGTGATCGCACCGGCAAGCCCCCTGAACATGGGGATCATCCCGCCGAAGGAGTCCTTCACCTGACCGCCCTGTTGCAGCAGGATCAACCAGGGATTCTGACCACCGGCAAGCTGCGTGGCGATATCCGTAAACTGTGCGGGCAGGGTTCGCATGGCCGCTTTATACTGCCCGACGGAAATCCCGGCTTTTTGTGCAGCCAGCGCCTGGCGGCTCAGGCCCTGTTCAACAGCACTGGCGGTTTTTCTGGCGTCGGTATCCAGACCTGAAAAATGACGCCTTACCCGGCTCATCTGCTCATCGAAACGGACAGCATCCAGACTCAGGTCAATAACAAGATCACCAACCGGCTGGGACATATCTCACACCTCCCGGAATCCCCGCTGAAGCCATCATTAATGCGGCATCATCCACCATGACATCCGCCACATCCGCAGACGATAAAATATCGCGCCCTCCGTCCCCACCGAACCGGACGCCTCCGGCAAGTCCTGCCGCTTTCTGCATCAGCATTTTGTCCTCATCCGGCCTCTCCACCTGCTCTTCCTCATGCCGGGGGACAAGCAGACTGAAATCAGAGGGATGCATATCCGGATCGCAAAAAAACAGGCTGAGTACAGCGTACGTCAGCCCGGAAAAATGCATATCCAGCTGGGTATCCTGAAAATAATGCGTGCGGTAAAAACGGTGCCAGTCGGCATATTCGGTGGATGTCATCCCGGCAAGCATGGCGCGCCAGTCGGGTCTCCCCATCTCACGCGCCAGTCTGAGGGCAAAGTTCAGCTCGCCGTCGAAGACTTTCCCGCAGAAAAATCATCATCAGTCAGCGTGTTATTTTTCGCCACTTCAGTAATATCAGTATCCGGACGAACAGCTTCGATCATCCCGGACAGGCACAACACCACGTCTTCCGCCCGGGCAATGGCATCGGCAGGCCAGGTGGTGAGCACTTCCTGCTCTATCTTCATCACGGCCTCATTCATTGACGGTGACTGCGTTTTCTGTGGATGGTTATGCCACAGGGACATCGCCACCAGAAACGCGCCGGTTCTGACGAGATCTTCCACGCTTACCTGCAGGTTGCCGCAGGATTCTGCCTGTTCTGCACGCCGTTTCAGGAGGGCAAGATGCTCGATACGCTGCAGCGCAGACAATTCGGAAAGCGTGACAGACACACCGTTATATTCAAATTGTTCTGTTTTCAGAAACATGTATTACCTCCGTTTACCCTGCAGCGCCCGCTTCAGTAACGGTGACTTCAGCCACTGCGGCGAACTGACCATTTCCGCTCACCACAGGGATCTGCACCTTACCTGTCGCCACGCCGTTTACCGTAATTGTCATATCTTTCACACTAATGGTGGCTTTCGACGGATCGGCGGAAACCGCTCTGAACGTCTTGTCGGTTGCACTTTCCGGCTCAAAAGAAACCGTCAGGGTGGTTGTTTTCCCTTTTGCCACCGTACCGGATGTCGGCGTCACCTTAATCGCACTGACCGGCGTAATTTTGCTGCGTTCTTCCGCTACAGAAGGTTTACCCACGTTAGTGACTTTCACCGTGCGGGTGATCACTTCTTTCGCCGTCACGGCCTTACCGATACTGCTGACCCAGCCACGAAACACATCCACCGTGCCATTCGGAAAACGGATTTTATAGGCCCGGACATCGCCGCTTTCAAACCAGCCTATAAGCCCTTTCTGGCCTTCCTCTCCCGGTTTCCAGGCCAGCGTAAAACTGGTATCACCTGCAGATTTCTGCCCCTGCCCGGTCGCGGTCCAGTCCGCGTCTTCATCATCCAGGTAGTTATCATCGTAGGATTCTGCCGTCATCTCGCCCGGCGTCAGATCCTTCACCTTAGCCAGTCGCTGCCAGTCATCGTCTGACAACGGGTTTGCATAAGCATCACCCTTGCCGTTGTAAACCCACAGAGTGGTACCGGCACCTTTTACCGGCTCAAGGGGATTTGGTGTTGCCATATCGTCCTCACATCTCGTATGTAATGGAATAAGTCAGATCTGCAGAACTCCATAACGCCATATCGTCATCACGACGATACTCATAGCCCTGCGTAACCATCGTGGTAATCAGTCCTGCCAGTGCCGGGATCGCGGTCATCGCCGGGTAAATCCGGCTTTCCATCCACTGATCAAGCTCTGAATCCGGTACCTGTGCCGGTAAAAACACCTCAATATGCAGCGTGGCCCGCCAGGTATCTGCATCCAGCTCTTCACCGGTATACTCTGCATCCGTCAGATAAACCGCGATCGCAGGAAAATCCTCTTCGTCAAAAACAACGGGGCGACCATCAAACAGCGTCGCCCCGTGTTCATGCTGCTCGAGTGCATCCAGCACTGCGGCACGAATGTCAGTGTGTTTCATCGTTTTATTGCAATCCTCAGTTGTTGTTTCAGCGCGTATGCCAGTTCTTTAGGCAGGCGTTCACGCCGGATACGGTCAACATTCTCATCAAATGCCTGTTTCAGTGGGGCCGCCATCGGGATTTTCACCACATCAATGGGGTAACGGTTTTTCCCGGCCACACGCTGCATGACATGCCAGCGACCATTTTTTAATCGCTGAATAAATGCCCGCTGATACCGATGCTGACCGGCTTTAAGTATGCTGTTCGGGCGACGCCCCAGCATCCTGATCCCCAGCTTAATCACAGGGAGATCACCGCGGTTAACGATAATTCTGGCATTCGGATTTCTGACCGTCGCCCGTTTCAGTCTGGACCGTTCCTTAACCAGTTTCCGGCGAACCTTTGTCTCCCGGGCAACCTGTGATGAAGACTGATTAATCGCCGTTGTGGCCACGCGGTTAATGGCCATTGCTGAAGCCGCCGGAATGGCGTTTTTACGAACCCGGCTCAGATTGTCAATCGCCTGATCAAGCCCTTTTATCGCCATAATTTCACCCTGCGTTTATCGTCGCCGGTTAACTGCGGGTGGTTGACCACGGTTGAGCCAGAGATAACAGCTGCCCCCGTCATCCGGAGAAACACGATCCACCCAGAATATCTCACCATTAATGGTCAGCGTGTCACCACGCCGCACGGCACGAACCGTATCCGTCCGCACAAATAATGACGGGCTGCTTCCTTCAATACGGACCCCGCCACCGGCAAACCCCAGCGACTCCGGATCATCAAAAACCCCCTGAACTTCGCTGCCACACTGTGCCCCCGAGGTGAACTGCGCACAGAGCCCCATCACTTCAACGATCGTACTGTCTACCCCGGCGAGGGCAGCATCAAAGGCATTCTGAAAATCACGCATATTCAGCCGTTCCGTGCTGTATCATGGCCGTTGCCAGTGATGATGGCACCAGAACACGCATACCCCGTAACGCCAGCTCAACGGGACGACCTGTCTCCGGGCAATACCCCATTACTTGCAGGCACTTCCGTACCCGGACGGCTTTAACATCATCCGGAGCATCCGTGTTGTTCAACTGCTCACCATCGTCTGTGTGATTTTGATCAGCCCCGCTCTCATCAGAGTGCATAATGCCCTCCGGGGAAACAGCAAGCTCCTCTTCCCACTCAGACACACGTTGAGCAATATCCGCAGCACTCCCCGACATATCCGCCTCGCGCCCCAGCAGGTCAACCAGTTGACGAAGACGATTCAGATTTTCTTCTTTTGTTGCCATCTCAGCCTCCTGTGAAAAAAGACACGGGGGCATTTCGCCCCCGCTCACGGATTATTTCACCTGTACCACCACAAACTCATCCGGATCCGGCAGCACCATCAGCGGAGCGGACTGCGTCATGGTGAATTCACAGGACGGATCGCCCACGGTCAGCCAGTGTTTCGGGTAACGGGAAGAAGCCACCACTCCTTCAGACAACGCCTGTGCATCCTTAATGGCACCATAGCAACGAATCCCCTCTGCCGCCGTATTCCCCAACACCAGCATGCCCTCCGGCAGATAACGTTTTTCGGTACCGTCCTCTGCCACATAAGACGTTTTCGCCACCACAATGGCCAGATCGCCGTAATACCCCTTGAAGGACACCACTGCGCCCAGATCTTTCACTGCCGTTTCGAGTTGTGAATTTGAGCCGCGACGGGTATCCAGTTTTTCGCGGAACAGCTTAAAGCCATTCAGCAGACGCCAGACCGTACCGTCCATAATGGCGATATTCACAAGGCCGCTGGCCTGATCGCAGTAGAGGTCAATATCATGCGTCGGATCAAACGTATCACGGTCCTGCTCAGACCATTTTTTACCGTCAGCCTGCTCAATGTTATTTCCTTCAGAGCGCCCGAAATCCACCTCGACAGTATCAAACTGATCCCCTTCCATGGTGTATTTGCCATACAGCACGGCATTCACCGCCTGCATTTCTTCCACCTGGACAATGGCGTGCTCTTCCTGTTTGAGGTTATCGGTAATGATACGCAGACGACGGTAGGCCGGGTCGTTCAGCTGAGCCGGATCTTCACCAGGAAGGCGCTCAACCGCCTGCTGGTAATTAAATTCGTGTTTCGGCTTGACGTAGCCCGGACGTAACACGCGGGTTTCACCACCGCGATGGCGAAGCACTTTTCCTTCAACGATCGGGGAGACATAGGCCGCCACCGGCGTTTTTCCGGTAATTTTGTCCAGCATCACCTCTTCGGTGTGGAAATTCACCGTACGGCGGAAAAACAGCTCCAGAAACAGCGCACGGAATTTCACTTTTTGTTCGGTATAACCGAGTAACTGGCGGGTCGTAAACAATCCCATAAATCAGTTCCTTTCATTCAGAAATCAGTCAGGTCACCATGGTGGCCTGATAACGTGTTACGGCAGAGCCGCGTGACTCAGGGCTGTGCCGGCAAAGGCATTTGCCTTTTTGTGTTCATCCACACTGTCAGGCCAGCGGATTGCCTCCGTCGCAAAGGTCCCCGACTTGTAATAGGTCAGCACCGTCTCTGTGCCTTCAAGCGGCAGTACCAGTATGCCAACCGCACTACCGGCTTTCTGTCCATCCCAGACCACCAGTTTCCCGGTGGCTTCATCCAGCATCAGGGGCGTCAGAGCCGGTGTTGCAGAAGAAATCCCGCTGCTGCCTGTGGCGGTATGAGCCGGATCATTACCGGCAAAAATACGTACTTCCGCACGCTGTTCAGTGATGGTTTTCGTCACCATTTTGTTAAAACCTCATATTGATGGTCAGCACTGACTTCATGGCATGGCCATGAGCATTTTCACGTCCGCATCACCGTCTGCTGACGTCTGTGACACGCCACCCCGCACCGCTGCCGGTGAATGATTCGCCATGAAATGTTCAAACAGGGCGGTTGTGGATGCAGAGACCGGTTCGGCCTTACCTGATCCCGCAGCCAGCACAGCCCGGTCATTCCCGGGCAGGCCGCCAGTTTTTCAGCCTGCGCTTCTGCCCCTTTTGCCTCATCCAGGGCCATGATCTGATCACGAAGCGAGGGCCCGGCATCCGCCAGTGGTGCAGCCGCCAGGATCGGGCGGGCTTTTTCCACCGTCATCTCCGGCATCGCCGCCAGCGTTGCCGCCAGTTGTTCACGACCGTTCGCTTCTTCACACGCCATAATGCGATCGGCTTCACTCTGCGCGGATGCCACC
>ENA-OPXB01001251-OPXB01001251.1-human-gut-metagenome-genome-assembly--contig:-NODE-1251-length-14032-cov-2.438005_pt1 | contig 14032 bp, 11 predicted proteins | sample MGYA00241516_ERZ502024 | MGnify/ENA primary metagenome ERZ502024 (study PRJEB25962, sample SAMEA2041926) | human gut metagenome | biome: human gut; feature: human-associated habitat; material: faeces...
TAGTATATTCTCCTTTACCTTTCGCTTACAGTCAGATCATTTAGCAAGCTTAAGGCCGAATTTCTCGATCTCTTTTGCAAGAGCTGCCTTTGTGTCCTCTTCCATCTCGCAGAGCGGCATACGAAGCGGCCCTACGTTCATTCCCATAAGGTTCATAGCTGTCTTAACAGGAATCGGATTTACTTCGCTGAACAGCGCATTGATCAGCGGAAGAGCTTTCAGCTGATCCTCTGTTGCTCCCTTGGTGTCGCCGTCGAAATATTTCATAACCATATCATGTGTAAACTTCGGTGCAACGTTGGAAAGTACGGAGATAACTCCAAGTCCGCCAAGAGAAAGGATCGGAAGTACCTGATCATCATTTCCGGAGTAAAGCTCAAGCTGTCCGTCTGCCAGAGACATCATCTTGGCGATCTGGGAAAGATCTCCTGTTGCTTCCTTGATTCCGACAATGTTCTTTACATTCTTTGCAAGGTAAGCTGCTGTAGCCGGCTGGATGTTGCAGCCTGTACGGCTCGGTACGTTGTACATGATGAGCGGAGTTTCCGGAACTGCATTGGCAATTGCTGTGTAGTGAGCGATAAGACCCTTCTGTGTAGCCTTGTTATAGTAAGGTGTTACAATAAGAAGAGCGTCTGCGCCATAGGAAGCTGCTTCCTTGGACATCATGATCGCTGTCTCTGTACAATTGGAACCTGTTCCTGCAATAACAGGCACACGTTTGTTAACTTTATCAATTGTGAACTTAATTGTCTGAAGATGCTCTCCGTGTGTCAGAGTAGAAGATTCTCCTGTTGTTCCACAGATAACGATGGCGTCTGTGCTGTTCGCGATCTGATCCTCAAGGATCTCCTCAAGTTTCTCAAAATTCACTTTACCGTCTTCATGCATAGGTGTTACGATTGCAACGCCTGTTCCTTTAAAAATTGCCATTTGTCTTCCTCCTTCTTTCTTCTGTGAAATATTGCTTATTCCCGTTCCTGGTCAGTCAGCTCTGTTGTTATCGTGGTAATACTATCCACATAGGGCTTCAAAGCATCCGGAAGCCAGCGTCCGGTCATAATTATATGCATACTTTCATCCTTCTGCTTAAGCATATCGATGATCGTCTCAACTGGAGCGATTCCTTTATCCATAAGCCCGAGGATCTCATCCAGCAGCAGAAAATCACACTCTCTGGTAGCAATTACCTTCCGTGCGAAATTAAGGCCATTGAGAATATTGGTTCTCTCTTCTGCCTTTTCCTGCTCACTCAGGTCATTATAGCAGGTGTCCATTTTTTCGAAACGGAAAATCTTGAAATCAAAATTATCCAGTTCCTCAAGGAAATCCAGTTCTCTGCGTTCCCTGCCCTTGAGGAACTGTATGATGATCACACTTTTTCCCTGTGTAGCAAAGCGCAGCCCCTGGCCTACAGCCAGAGTTGTCTTTCCTTTCCCGTTCCCGCAATAAACCTCTGTTATTTCTCTTTCCATGATTCTTCCTCTTACTGTTAGTGAAACCGGTAATTCCCCATTTTTCTGATTTTTTTAATATTACCGCAGATTGGCTGGAAATGCAAGTGTTACCTTAATGTTCTCACCACTATTCCAAAATATATCCAATGTTACTCAACATATTCCAATTTGCTCACCGAAACTTCATAGGCAATCCTTTTTTCTGTTTCGTTTTCACTAATCCGTTTCATGTACTCCCTGCTCTGGATCCTGCCCCAGATCAGTACATGCCCGCCTACTTCAAAAGCAGAAGCATATCTGGCATTTCTTCCCCAGCATATACATGGTATGTAATCGGATTTTCCGTAAGGTCGATTAACTGCCATCAGAAGATCTGCGATCTCTCTTCCCAACGGTGTTTTTCTGTATACAGGCGGTTTACAGATATATCCGTCCAGAAAGATCTGATTGACCGGCACAGTTTCTTCTTCCTCCCCCACAAACTTCACTTCCCGGGCAAAGACTGAAAGCACAAGCCGGTTTCTCTTTTCTTCATGACGGTTATAGGATCGGAACTGTCCGTGGATCTCGATATATTCTCCCACATAATCCTGTGTGATATCGATCAGCCGCTCAGACACCATCACCGGGATCCTGTCCTCCGAATCGCTGAGACGTTTTACCAGGATATCCATCATGTAAAATCCTTCTCCAAAGACCTGATGGCTGAAAGTAAACCCCGTAGCGATCCGTCCCATAACGGATACCTGATTGTTTTCAATAATTTTATCTGCCATAATAAGTAGCTCTCCTTCCTCTTCGTGTATTTCGTCTATATCAATCTATGTGTATTTGCGGTATAATATGCCTGAAAAATGAAAAACCAAAAATATTTTTTTATGTCTTGTAATCTCACAAAAATGTGATAGACTATAAATTTGGACATCATTTTTAACAAAAAAGATTACTTATATATGGAAAGAAAGGATTTGGATTATATGAAGACCAAGCGTGAAGATGTTCGTAACGTGGCCATTATCGCCCATGTCGATCACGGTAAAACAACACTTGTTGACGAGCTTTTGAAACAGAGCGGTGTTTTCCGTGAGAACCAGGAAGTCCAGGAACGTGTCATGGATTCCAACGATATTGAGCGTGAGCGCGGCATTACGATTCTCTCCAAAAACACCGCAGTTCATTATAAGGATGTAAAAATCAATATCATCGATACTCCAGGTCATGCGGACTTCGGCGGCGAGGTAGAGCGTGTGCTGAAGATGGTAGACGGCGTTATTCTTCTTGTGGACGCCTTCGAGGGTGCCATGCCTCAGACTAAATTTGTACTTCGTAAAGCTCTCGAACTGAACCTGCATGTTATTGTCTGCATCAATAAGATCGACCGTCCGGAAGCACGTCCGGAGGAGGTTGTCGACGAGGTTCTGGAGCTTCTCATGGATCTGGACGCATCTGACGAACAGCTGGACTGCCCGTTCCTGTATGCCTCCGCAAAGGCCGGCTACGCAGTTCGTAACCTCGATGATAAGCCTGAGAATATGGCTCCTCTTTTTGAGACTATCCTTGATGCGATTCCTGCTCCGGAGGGAGATCCGGACGGAGATACACAGGTTCTTATCAGCACCATCGACTACAATGAGTATGTAGGCCGTATTGGTGTCGGTAAGGTTGAGCGCGGAACCATTTCCGTGAACCAGGAGCTGATGCTTCTGAACCATCATGACCCTGACAAACACGAGCGTGTAAAGATCAGCAAACTCTACGAATTTGACGGACTGAACAAAGTTGAAGTTAAGAGCGCTACCATCGGAGCTATTGTTGCAATCTCCGGTATCGCGGATATCCACATTGGAGATACCCTCTGTGCAGGAGACAACCCGGAGTCCATTCCGTTCCAGAAGATTTCCGAGCCAACAATCTCCATGAACTTCCTTGTAAACGACAGTCCTCTTGCAGGACAGGAAGGTAAATACATCACTTCCCGTCACCTTCGTGACCGTCTCTACCGTGAGCTGAACACAGACGTCAGCCTTCGTGTAGAAGACACCGATACAACCGAGTGCTTCAAGGTTTCCGGCCGTGGTGAGCTTCACCTCTCCGTTCTTATTGAGAACATGCGCCGTGAGGGATACGAGTTTGCAGTCAGCAAACCGGAGGTTCTCTATCACACAGACGAGCGTGGACGTAAACTGGAGCCGATCGAAATCGCATACGTTGACGTTCCGGAAGAATTTTCCGGTACTATCATCCAGAAACTCAGCGAGCGTAAAGGTGAGCTTCAGGGTATGAGCACAGCAAGCGACGGAACTGTACGTCTTGAGTTCTCCATCCCCTCCCGTGGACTGATCGGATTCCGTAACGAATTCCTTACCTCCACCAAGGGTACCGGTATCCTGAACACCATGTTTGACGGATACGCACCATACAAGGGAGACTTCCCGTACCGTAAACAGGGTTCCCTCATCGCTTTCGAGGCAGGCGAGACTGTAACTTACGGTCTTTTCTCCGCTCAGGAGCGTGGTACTCTCTTCGTCGGACCTGGCGAGAAGGTGTACAGCGGTATGGTCATCGGACAGAACGGAAAGGCCGAGGATATCGAACTGAATGTCTGCAAGACCAAGCACCTTACCAACACCCGTTCCTCTTCCGCTGACGATGCACTGAAGCTTGTTCCGCCAAAGATCTTAAGTCTTGAGCAGGCCATTGAGTTCATCGACCAGGATGAGCTTCTTGAGGTAACACCGACAAGCCTTCGTATCCGTAAACGTATTCTGGACTCCAGAGACAGAAAACGTGCCGCATTCCGCAAGAGCTGATCGAACCTGGCTATCATTTACTGTTGAGCAGAAACCTTTTACAGTAATTCGGCGCAAAGCCGCATAGTGAATGCGGATGCTTTTATCCGCCTGACCTATATTTATATAAACTGCCATATGGGAAGCATTTCCTGTATGGCAGTTTTTTTTCTGCATTTCTGAAAAAAATCCCGATAATTTCCGCCTAATTATTCTGGAAATTTAAATAATTTCAAGTTTTTTGGTTTCTTATGTTATCACGCTTTACTTTGCCACAATATTTTTGTGAATTTTTTATCAAAATCATTCCGTATTTTTGTGAATTATTTATCAAATTCTCTATTGACGTCTGAAATCAGTTAAATTATAATGTGTACATGATCGTTTGACAAAAGTTTAACGTTAATGTTTTAACTACGTGTTGCGTTTTATCTTTTGCCGCCCTTCATATGTGTGCATGTTTTTTGTCAGTGCTGACAATTTTTTAACATGTTTTTTGTGCACAGTGCTGAATTTCAAAAATTTTTTTTAAGATTTTTCCAATAATTCAGCGTTCTGCAAAGTAAAATTTACAGTATTTTCCCCTAATTTTCTGTTCGTCATTTTGCACATAGCGGTAAAATTCAGAATTTGCGTTTTTTTCAGAATTTTGATACTATATCAGTATCAAAACAGAAAATTCAATCAGATTGAATCCACAACGAAACGCAGTGCGGGGACTTACAAAAACTCTGCAGCATCTGCCGGCGAAAAAAGGATAAGCCCGCAGGACCACAGACCATTATCATATGAAAACAGGAGGATTCCACATGGCAAAGAAAGAAACTATCCCTACCATCATCGACACTCCAGAAGCCCTGACCGCGAAAATGGCTGCAATGAAAGAGGCACAGAAGATCTTTGCTACCTACACACAGGAGCAGGTCGACAAGATCTTTAAGGCAGCTGCTACTGCTGCTGACAAGATGCGTATCCCACTTGCCAAAATGGCTGTTGAGGAAACAGGCATGGGTATCATGGAAGACAAGGTTATCAAGAACCATTACGCAGCAGAGTATGTTTACAATGCATATAAGAACACTCAGACATGTGGTGTTGTAGAAGAAGACAAGGCATACGGACTCAAGAAGATCCTGGAACCTGTAGGACTGATCGCTGCAGTTATCCCTACAACCAACCCGACCTCCACAGCAATCTATAAATCTCTTATTTCCCTGAAAACCCGTAATGCGATCATCATCAGCCCGCATCCGCGTGCTAAGAAATCCACTATTGAAGCTGCAAAAGTTGTTCTGGAAGCAGCTGTTGCCGCAGGTGCGCCGGAAGGAATCATCGGATGGATCGATATCCCAAGCCTTGACCTTACCAACATGGTAATGCAGAACGCAGATATCATCCTTGCCACCGGTGGTCCCGGAATGGTCAAAGCAGCTTACTCCTCCGGTAAACCGGCTGTTGGTGTAGGACCCGGAAATACACCTGCCATTATTGATGACAGCGCAGATATCCGTCTTGCAGTTAACTCCATCATCCACTCCAAGACCTTTGACAATGGTATGATCTGTGCTTCCGAGCAGTCCGTAACTGTTCTGGAGAGCATTTATAAAGAAGTGAAGGAAGAGTTCCTTTACAGAGGATGCTACTTCCTTAAAAAAGACGAGATCGAGAAGGTCAGAAAGACCATCCTTATCAACGGCGCACTGAATGCCAAGATCGTAGGACAGAAGGCTGCTACTATCGCTGAGATGGCAGGCGTTACTGTACCGGCTGAGACCAAGATCCTGATCGGTGAGGTTGAGTCCGTTGATATCAGCGAAGAATTCGCACACGAGAAGCTTTCCCCTGTACTTGCCATGTACAAGGCCAAGAATTTTGACGATGCTGTTGCAAAGGCTGCGCAGCTCGTTGCAGACGGCGGCTATGGTCATACCTCTTCCCTCTACATCAACGTAAATGAAACAGAGAAGATGGATAAATTCGAAGCAGCTATGAAAACCTGCCGTATCCTTATCAATACACCTTCTTCCCAGGGTGGTATCGGTGACCTTTATAACTTCAAGCTTGCTCCATCCCTTACTCTTGGCTGCGGTTCCTGGGGCGGTAACTCCGTATCCGAGAACGTTGGTGTCAAACACCTTCTCAATACCAAGACTGTTGCTGAAAGGAGAGAGAATATGCTCTGGATGAGAACACCGGAAAAGGTTTACTTTAAGAAGGGCTGTATGCCGGTTGCTCTTGATGAGCTCGGTACTGTTATGGGCAAGAAACGCTGCTTCATCGTAACAGACTCCTTCCTCTACAAGAATGGCTACACCAAACCAATCGAAGATAAACTGGATCAGATGGGCATCGTTCATACATGCTTCTCTGATGTAGCTCCTGACCCGTCTCTCGCTTCCGCCAAAGCCGGTGCCAAGGCTATGACAGCCTTTGAGCCAGACTGCATCATCGCTCTTGGCGGCGGTTCCGCAATGGATGCCGGCAAGGTTATGTGGATGCTTTATGAGAATCCGGACGCTGACTTCTCCGATATGTCCATGGACTTCATGGATATCCGTAAGAGAGTTTATACCTTCCCGAAGATGGGTAAAAAAGCTTACTTCGTAGCGATCCCGACCTCTTCCGGTACAGGCTCCGAGGTTACTCCTTTCGCCATCATCACAGATCAGGATACCGGAGTTAAATGGCCACTGGCTGATTACGAGCTTCTCCCGGATATGGCGATCGTAGATACCAATAACATGATGAGCGCACCGAAGGGACTTACCCGTGCTTCCGGTATCGATGTTATGACACATGCCATTGAGGCTTATGTTTCCATGATGGCTTCCGATTACACCGATGGTCTTGCACTGAAAGCGATCAAGCTTGTATTTGAGTATCTGCCGCGTGCATATAAAGATGGCAATGACGTAGAGGCCAGAGATCATATGGCTAACGCTTCCTGCATGGCAGGTCTTGCATTCGCCAATGCATTCCTCGGCGTTAACCACTCTCTCGCTCACAAGCTCGGTGCTTTCCACCACCTGCCACACGGTATCGCAAACGCAGTTGTTCTTCTGGATGTTATGCGTTACAACAGTGCTGAGGTTCCGACTAAGATGGGTACCTTCCCACAGTATCAGTATCCGAAGACACTTGCACGCTACGCTGAGATCGGACGTTCTGTAGGTCTTACAGGCAAGAACGATGCAGAAGTATTCGAAAAACTTCTTGCTAAACTGGATGAGCTTATGAGAACTATCGAGATCCTGCCGACGATCCGTGATTACGGCGTAGATGAGAAGCATTTCCTGGAAACTCTGGATGAGATGTCCGAGCAGGCCTTCAATGACCAGTGTACCGGTGCCAACCCAAGATATCCGCTTGTATCCGAGTTGAAAGATATCTATCTGAAAGCTTATTACGGAGAAATGCCAAATAAAGAAAAGAAAAAAGCCAAATAAATGTGGAACATCCTTTTAATGAAACACAGTCGGGAGTCTATTCACTCCCGACTACGTTTCATTTGCTTATTCCCTCTTGCAAAAGATCCCCGATACAGGGCTGCATGAACAGACTGTACCGGGGATCTTTTATTCAACTGCTTTGTAATGATCGTTTATTTCAAGCCATACTCTGCTGCAAGTTTTTTAAATTCAGGAAGAGAATTCACAATTGTCTCATAGGATACACAATATGCAAGTCTCACATAACCGGGGCATGCGAAGGAGCTTCCCGGTACCATAAGGATGTTATATTTCTTACCGGCCTCGCAAAACTGTTTTTCATCTGCGATCGGAGACTTCACAGAAGGCTTTTTCGTCTTCAACCGGAGATTTTACAAAGAGATAGAAGGCACCCTGTGGTTTGATGCACTCAAATCCGCATTCTTTCAGGCCATTATAAAGTGCCTGCCGATTTTTATCATAAGCTGCAAGATCAGTCTTGGCGTCTACACATTTTGCAACTACCTTCTGGATCAGGGACGGTGCATTTACACAGCCAAGTGTACGGTTTGCAATGGTTGCTGCAGAGATCAGCTCTTCGCTTCCGTCTGCCTCATCAGGGATCACCAGATATCCGATACGTTCACCCGGAAGGGAAAGAGATTTGCTGTAGGAATAGCCTACAACAGTATTGTTATAATATTTCGTCAGGTATGGGACCTCCACGCCATCATAAGCCAGCTCACGGTATGGCTCATCGGAGATCAGGTAGATCACGGTTCCGAACTCTTTCTGTTTTGCTTCCAGGATTGCGGAAAGTTTCTTGATCGTTTCTTCTGAATATACAACTCCGGTAGGATTGTGCGGGGTATTTACGATAACTGCTCTTGTCTTCGGTGTGATCTTCTGTTCAAACTCAGCGAGATTTGGCTGGAAGGTTGTGGTATCCGGAGAGATTTCCACAAGGACACCATCATAATTGCGGACATATGCACCGTATTCCAGAAAATAGGGTGCAAAAACGATCACCTCTTCTCCAGGATTCAGGATTGTTTTCAGGATCACATTCAGTCCGCTTGCAGCGCCGACGGTCATGATCAGATTCTTTGCGGAAAATTTTGTATCGAAACGTCTGTTGAGGGATTCTGCGATGGTCTGGCGTACATCCTCAAAACCTGCATTGCTCATATAGCCGTGAAGAATAGTCGGATCCGTAGTGTTTACAAGCTCGATAATTGCTTCGCGGACGCTGTCCGGTGCCGGTACACTTGGATTTCCGAGACTGAAATCAAAAACCTTGTCTGCGCCGTATTTCGCACGGAGGCGGTTTCCTTCCTCAAACATCATACGGATGGCGGAATTATTTTTTACGTAGGGTTTCATTTTTTCTGATATCATTTTGTGCTCTCTCCTTTTATCCGATTTTACAGGATTTCATATCATTATTTCTACCATAGTCAGAATCTGTTGTACTGTCTACAATTTTACCCCGTCTTGCTTCAGCGTGTCAATACTTTGTCCAGGTAAAGTGCTTCATATTTCCTATGGACAATGCTAATGTACCTGTTTGTCTTCCGGTTTCGTTCGCACGATCCATACTGACAACATGCTTCCCACCAGCGCGATCACGAATCCGGTCAGAACATCTGTCGGATAATGGACACCAAGATACAGTCTGGAAAATGCCACCAGTGCTGCCAGGACTACTGCCGGGATTCCGAATTTCTTCGGAAGCATCCGGAGCATTACCAGAGCAACGGCAAAGGATGCTGTGGTGTGACCTGACGGAAAAGAGAAATCCTTCGGTTTGGTGATCATAGGGATGAGAGCTTCGATTTCCGCAAAAGGCCTTGGTCTTGCCACTATATTTTTGAGAAGCAGGTTGGTAACGATCGCCCCGAAGATCAGGGACAAGGCTGCCGCATAGCCTGTTTTTCTTGTCTTTGGAACAGCAAGAAGAACAACTGCACAGAGGATCCAGAACCATCCTCCGTTTCCCAGAAATGTAACAGATTTCATAAATGGTGTCAGCATATCCGTTCTTAAATATCGCTGGATCAGGAGAAGGATTTCTCCGTCCAGCTGTTGTATTGACTGTAAAATATTCATATACCTCTTACTGATCAGACGCTACCACAATCTGCTTTGCCAGCTGTTCATAGCCATGCAGCTGCCCGGCAGTTTACCTGGTCAGATCAGCTTTCTCCTCTTTCTTTATTTTTCATTTCTTTATTTTTCAGCAGACAGAGCAGCTTTCTTTTATATTTCTGCATCTGCAGCTGTCTGATTTACTTATTATCTATTATACTGTATTTTTCTTGATTTTCTGATAACAAAAGCTAAATATTTTATAAATAAAACGCCCCTGCACTGCCGAAATTTCACACAGTACAGGGACATCTCCTTTCCGTTACTTAAAACTTTCTATATAAACTTTTCTTTTTCTTTCAGGATGGCTGCGCTTTACGCTCCGCGCTCTGCCTCCCGCTCCTTATAATGATGTGCCTCCTCCAGCATCATATCTTTCACCTTCATCAGTCGGATCTGGGTACTTCTCTCGTTCTCATCCAGCTTCATGGTGATGTATTTGATGTTTGCCTGTGCTTCCGGTATGATGACATGCTCCAGGGCATTTACACGACGCCTTGTTTTTTCGATCTCGGAAGCCATAAGCTGACAGGCCTTTTCCACTTCTGCCAGACGAAGCATATCCGGCAGGATGTCTGCCAGGGATTTTACCGCTCCGTCCAGATCACTGGATGTAAAAGCAAAGCCATAGGAATAAATATCGTTGGCATCCGGTGTTCTTGTTTTGTATTCAAAAACAGGAATATCCACACTCATGACATTCTTTTTTCCGGTTTCCAGATAAACTTCCTGCTTGGGAGCCATCAGTGCCGTATTCAGCGTCTCCTCCGACATTCCTGCTTTTGCAATGACAAAATTGGTGTTGGCGCTTCGGATACCGGCTTCTACTTTTTTTCGCAGCTCCATATTCTCCCGTACCAGATCCAGGAACTGTCTCATCAGCTCGTCCCGCTTATCCTTCAGAAGCTTATGGCCACGTACTGCAGTCACCAGCTTCTTTTTCTGCTTCGTAAGCTCCATACGGGTAGGATTCACCTGTGTTGATGCCACAAATCATCCCCCCTTTATACTTTTCCGTAATACTGATCAAGGAATTTGTCATCGATACGTTTCAGCTCGCTTCTCGGAAGAATGGAAAGCAGCTTCCAGCCGATGGCCAGTGTTTCCTCAATATCACGGTTAGCCTGATAGCCCTGGGAAACATATTCCTTCTCGAAAGCATCCGCAAATTTTGCATAGATCAGGTCAATGTCGGAGAGAGCTGCCTCACCAAGAATGGTCATCAGCTCTTTGGCCTCTTTACCACGGGCATATGCGGCAAACAGCTGGTTCATGGTGTTGGCATGGTCTGCTCTTGTCTTGCCTTCACCGATACCCTTATCCTTCAGTCGTGACAGAGACGGAAGAACATCGATGGGCGGTGTGATTCCCTTACGGTAAAGCTCACGGCTCAGGATGATCTGTCCCTCTGTGATGTAACCGGTAAGGTCCGGGATCGGATGGGTCTTATCATCCTCAGGCATAGTCAGGATCGGAACCATGGTGATACTTCCTGATTTTCCTTTCTGACGGCCTGCACGCTCATAAAGAGAAGCAAGATCTGTGTACATATATCCGGGATATCCACGACGTCCCGGAACCTCTTTACGTGCTGCGGAAACCTCGCGGAGAGCATCCGCATAGTTTGTGATATCTGTAAGGATTACAAGAACGTGCATGTCTTTTTCGAAGGCAAGATATTCTGCTGCTGTCAGTGCCATTCGCGGAGTAGCAATACGCTCAACAGCCGGGTCATTTGCCAGGTTCACAAACAGAACAGTACGATCTATCGCTCCGGTTTCCTTAAAGCTCTCTACAAAGAAGTTTGACTCCTCGAAAGTGATACCCATGGCTGCAAATACAACGGCAAACTGCTCATTTTTTCCGCGAACCTTCGCCTGTCTTGCGATCTGTGCCGCAAGCTGTGCATGGGGAAGACCGGATGCGGAGAAGATCGGAAGCTTCTGTCCGCGTACCAGGGTGTTCAGGCCGTCAATCGCAGATACACCCGTCTGGATAAACTCCTCCGGATAGCTTCTGGCCGCCGGATTCATGGGAAGTCCGTTGATATCTCTTCTTTCCTCCGGAAGGATCTCCGGGCCGTCATCAATGGGACGTCCCAGTCCGTCAAAAACACGACCCAGCATATCGCCGGATACACCAAGCTCCATGCTCCGTCCCAGGAAACGTACCTTGCTGTTGGAAAGATTGATACCTGTAGAGCTCTCAAACAGCTGCACCAGAGCATTGCTTCCGTCGATCTCCAGAACACGGCATCTTCTTGTTTCGCCATCGGCAAGCTCGATCTCACCAAGCTCGTCAAATGCTACATCTTCAACGCCCCGTACCAGCATCAAAGGGCCGGCAACTTCCTGTATGGTCCTATATTCTTTTGGCATTTTACAGGCCCTCCTTTCCCAGAAGTTCTGCAGTCTCTGCTGCCAGCTGGCGGGTTACCTTCTCATATTCCGCTGCCAGCTGATCTTCTTTTGTATATTTATAACGGCCGATCTGCTCACGTACCGGAAGCTTTACGATATCATTGATATCTGCACCCTGTTTCAGCGCATCCAGACCCGCATCATAAAATGCAAGTACCAGACGCATCATATTGTGCTGTTTTTCCAGAGATGTGTAGGTATCGATCTCGTGGAAAGAGTTCTGGTGGAGGAAATCCTCTCGGATGGAACGGGCTGCTTCCATTTTCAGGCGGTCGCCCGGAGAAAGTGCATCCATACCTACCATCTTTACGATTTCTTCCAGCTCTGCCTCTTCCTGAAGAAGGGTCATCATTCTCTGACGGAGCTTCATCCAGTCATTCGCTACATTTTCGTCAAACCATCCGCCAACGCTGTCCAGATACAGAGAATAGCTGGTCAGCCAGTTGATCGCCGGGAAATGACGTTTGTATGCAAGGTTTGCGTCCAGTCCCCAGAATACCTTTACGATTCGAAGTGTCGCCTGGGAAACCGGCTCGGAGATATCACCACCTGGAGGAGATACGGCACCGATAACAGAAAGTGCTCCTTCTCTCTTATCTTTTCCAAGAGAAATTACATGTCCGGCTCTTTCATAGAACTGTGCCAGACGGGAACCAAGATATGCCGGATAACCTTCCTCGCCTGGCATCTCCTCCAGTCGTCCGGACATCTCACGGAGAGCCTCAGCCCATCTGGAAGTAGAATCTGCCATCAATGCTACGGAATATCCCATATCACGGAAATACTCCGCAATTGTAATACCTGTATAGATCGACGCCTCACGAGCTGCAACCGGCATATCTGAGGTATTGGCGATCAGAACCGTACGCTCCATCAGGGATTGTCCTGTTTTTGGATCCTTCAGCTCCGGGAACTCGTTCAGAACATCTGTCATCTCATTTCCACGCTCACCGCAGCCGATATAAACCACGATATCTGCCTCAGCCCATTTTGCAAGCTGATGCTGGATTACTGTCTTTCCACTTCCGAAAGGTCCCGGAACGGCCGCAACACCGCCCTTGGCGATTGGGAAGAATGTGTCGATAACACGCTGTCCTGTTACAAGTGGCATCTCCGGTGGAAGTTTCTTCTTATACGGACGACCGCGACGAACCGGCCACTTCTGCATCATAGTTAATTCTTTTTCGCCTTTTTCTGTTTCAACAACTGCTACAATATCTTCTACTGTAAATGTGCCTTCTTTGATTTCCTTGATTGTTCCTTTAATTCCGTAAGGAACCATGATCTTCTGCTGTACAACGATGGTCTCCTGCACAGTTCCGAGTACGTCACCTGCTTCAACCTCATCGCCGGCTTTTGCGACCGGTACAAATTCCCATTTCTTATCACGCTTTAACGATGCGACTTCCACGCCTCGTTTTAAGTTATTTCCGGAAATCTTCATAATGTCATCCAGTGGTCTCTGGATTCCATCGTATATACTTGTGATCAGTCCGGGACCAAGTTCTACTGACATTGGTACTCCCATAGACTCTACCGGCTCTCCAGGTCCAAGTCCCGATGTCTCTTCGTATACCTGGATGGATGCCTCATCTCCGTGAATCTCTATGATCTCTCCGATCAAACGCTGGCTGCTTACACGTACCACGTCAAACATGTTGGCGTCACGCATACCTTCTGCAATGACCAGCGGTCCTGCTACTTTTTTAATCGTTCCTGTACTCATACGGACGAATCAACCTCCTTTAGCTGCCAAATATAATATCGGAACCGACAGCCTGCTCTACCGA
>ENA-OPXB01001255-OPXB01001255.1-human-gut-metagenome-genome-assembly--contig:-NODE-1255-length-14028-cov-2.162241_pt1 | contig 14028 bp, 8 predicted proteins | sample MGYA00241516_ERZ502024 | MGnify/ENA primary metagenome ERZ502024 (study PRJEB25962, sample SAMEA2041926) | human gut metagenome | biome: human gut; feature: human-associated habitat; material: faeces...
CCGGATGGTACTGCACGGTAAAGGTCGGATGGTCAAGATAACGCACGCCTTCAATTGTATGGTCGTTCAGTGAAATATTTGTAATTTCAATATTTTTGCCTTCCAGAGATTTTTCATCAACGGCATAACCGTGATTCTGGGAAGTAATCATAACTTTATGTTCAAGCAAATCCTTAACAGGATGATTAATGCCGCGGTGGCCGAATTTCATTTTGTATGTATCGGCTCCGTTTGCCAGCGCCATCAGCTGATGGCCGAGGCAGATACCGAAAATCGGGCGTTTGCCGATAAATTTTTTAACTTCTTCGATAACGGAAGTCAAATCTTTCGGGTCCCCCGGACCGTTGGAAAGGAAGATGCCGTCCGGCTGGGAAGCAAGAACTTCCTGCGCACTTGTAAACGCCGGGAACACGGTAAGGCGGCAGCCGAAGCTTGCCAGATAGTTAAGGATGTTCTGCTTAATGCCGTAATCCATAACAGCTACATGGTATTTACCTTCGCCCATTGTATAAATTTCCGGAGTTGTAACTTTGGCTACCTGGTCATGAACTTCCGGCAACGCCAGCAGTTTGTCAACTTCTTCCTGCGGCATTTCGTCCGGAACAATAACGCCCTGCAAAACGCCGTAGTTTCTCAGCTTTCTGGTAATGGCACGCGTATCTACGCCAACCAGTACCGGAACATCCTGTTCGTCAAGAAAATCTTCCAGAGATTTTTCGTTTTTCCAGTTGCTCGGGTGGTCGCACAGCTCGCTGATAACATAGCCCTGGAAGAAGCACCTTCTGCCCTGGTTAAAATCTTTATTGATACCGTAATTGCCTACCAAAGGATAAGTCATTACAACAATCTGGTCGCAAAACGAGGGGTCAGTCAAAGTTTCCTGATAACCGCTCATGCCAGTTGTAAAAACAACTTCGCCGACAGCATTGCGTTTGCCGTACAAAGTACCTCTGTAAACGCTGCCGTCTTTTAAAACAAGTTTACCCTTTCTGCCTATTTGCCGCATACTACACCATCTCTCATAACAAATTTACCTGCTACCATAGTGGCAACCGCTTTGCCTTTGCAATGCTTGCCATTGAAAGGTGTTACGTTGCCGCGTGTATAAAATTTCGTATTATCAACTGTCCATTCCTTGTTAAGGTCGATAACAGTTACATCTGCCGGAGAGCCAACTTTTAAACTTCCAGCATTTAATGCAAAAATATGCGCAGGCGCTGTACTCATTTTATCAATAATTTCATTAATTGTGAAGAGCCCTGTATGATAAAGTTCGGTTAAAATTACACCCAGAGAAGTTTCAAGGCCTGTAAAACCGTTCGGTGCATAACGGAACTCAACGTCTTTTTCTTCCGGTGCGTGCGGAGCGTGGTCCGTAACAATAGCGTCCGCAGTACCGTCTTTCAATGCCTGGCGGCATGCTTCCACGTGGTCCATGCTGCGCAGCGGCGGCGATACTCTTGTAGCCGTGCTGTATGTGCTGCATGCTTCATCCGTTAAAGTCAGGTGGTGAACGGTAACTTCACAGGTTACATTTACTCCCCTTGCCTTGGCGCGGCGGATAATATCAAGCGCGCCTTTGGAAGCAACGTGTGCAATATGTACATGCGCACCGGTATATTCGGAAATTATGCAGTCGCGCGCAACAGCGATATCTTCAGAGATATACGGAATGCCGGGCACGCCGATGCGTGCGGAAACAGCACCTTCATGCATATAACCTTCATGGTTAAGTTCTTCCTCGATAGAATGGGAAATCAAACTTTATCAAAAGCGCTTACATATCTTGCAGCCAGTAAAAACAGGCGGCTGCTTTCTACATAATGGCCGTCGTCGCTGAAAGCCATAGCGCCTTTTTCTGCCATATCACCAAGTTCTGCCAGTTCCTTGCCCTGTTCGCCCTTGCTGATGGCGCCGATAACTTCTACATTTACATACCCTTCGCGGGCAGCGCGTTCTTTAATGCCGCTGACGATAATGCTGTTGTCTACAACCGGTTTGGTGTTAGGCATGCAGGCAATAGTGGTTACGCCGCCTGCTGCTGCTGCCATGGTGCCGGTAACAATGTCTTCTTTTGCTTCAAGGCCCGGCTCGCGCAGATGCGTATGTACATCAACAAGTCCCGGAGCAACCACAAGTCCGGAAGCATCATAAACCTCATCGGCAGCTGCTTCGATATTTTTATCAATTGCAGCAACAACGCCGTCTTCAATAAGCACGTCCATTACTGCATCAAGATTTTGCGAAGGGTCAACCACACGTCCGTTTTTAATTAATGTTTTCAATTTGTTTCCCTCCTGTCAGCGTTAAAAACAGCAATGCCATACGCACGGCAACGCCGTTTTGTACTTCGTCCCTGATTTTGGCGTTGTCGCAGTAACCAACATCCCAGGAAATTTCAAGGCCGCGGTTCATCGGGCCCGGATGCAGCACGGTTACATCAGGTTTGGCCAGTGCCAGGCGTTTTTCATTAATGCCAAAAATTCTTGCATATTCGCGTGCAGACGGGAACAAACCTTTCTGCTGACGTTCAAGCTGAATACGCAGAATGTCGATAACATCAGCGCCTTCAATAGCATCTTCAACACGTTTATGTACTTTTACACCAAGTGCTTCAATATCGTGCGGAATTAAAGTCATCGGGCCTGCAACATGCACTTCCGCGCCCAGTTTGGTCCAGGCAGCAATATTGGTGCGTGCAACACGGCTGTATAAAATATCGCCGACAATTGCCATTTTAAGGCCTTTAAAATCTTTGCCCTGCTCGCGGATGGTAAACATATCAAGCAGTCCCTGAGAAGGATGTGCATGGGCACCGTCACCGGCGTTGATGATGACAGCTTTGGAAACATCGGCAGCATAGGCTGCGGCACCTTCGATAGGATGGCGCATTACAATGGCATCACAAGCCATGGACTGTACGGTAAGAATTGTGTCGCGCAGGCATTCACCCTTTACAACACTGGAGCTTGAAGTAGTAATGTTTACAACATCAGCGCCAAGATATTTTCCTGCCAATTCAAAAGAAGTGCGAGTTCTCGTACTTGGTTCATAGAACAAGTTGATGATAGATTTGCCACGCAGCGAAGGAACCTTTTTAATATCACGCTTCATAATTCTTTTCATCTCGGCTGCGGTTTTAAGGATGAGTTCGTATTCCTCAACGGAAAGCGAATCCAAATCCAGTATATCCCGTCCGCCGAGAGAAACTGTTGCTTTTGCCATTGCAGAAACCTCCTGTTTGTTAATTTAAGCATAACTTGCGGCTAAAGCCGCTTACTTACAAAAATAAAAGCCTTCCGGTCCCCATGAGGATAGGAAGGCTTGTAGTACAAGTTACCTAAAAGTCTACCTTACAGTCTCACAGGACCGATTTAAAGGTAAGTTTTATGTTGTTATTATTGTAACACTTCCGGGCATTGGAAGTCAAATTTTTACGGTAATTAAGTATTAAAATATTATAAATTTTTTGCAGCTTCTTTCACTTTATCTCTTAATGCTTTCTCGAACCTAACCATTACCTCACATTGATAATCAACCATTTTGTCCCAATCGGTTGTATTACGAATATTGACACCCTCTATCCAAGTAGAAATTCTGCATGATTTTTTACCACCCAAAATATTCCAAACTAATTCTCCTCCAAAAATTCCCTCAATTATTTTTTTATTTTTTAATAAGTTATTAAAAATTTTTTCGTTTTCTTCCCTGCTGCCATAATTAATAATCAACTCAACGCCGCAATACCATGTTGTAGCATCAAAAGCGAAAGTAATTCCAGATACACCAGCTCCGCTTGATAACCAATGATTTATCGTAGGTTTAATATTTCTATATTGCGGAGAAATATTATTAAATTTTTCAAGCAATTTTGTCCAATATTGCATCCTGATATTTTCAATATCTTTTGTTATATCTTTATCATTTTGAACTTCTTTTGCTTTATCAGCCATTTGAATTATATAGTCGGCAGTTTCTTTGACAGGTATAATCTGCTCCATTGTAAGAAAGAGATTGTTATTATATTGATAAGGTGTAGCTTTAAAACATTTTACATTTATACTATGGTTTAACATCCACATTACAGTAGAAGTAACTTCTTTCCTGAAATTAGCGGCTACTAAAATCATTCGTTGGTCATTTTCATTAAGAGTTATTTCTTCCAAAGGTTTCCCATCAAAAAATTCGGAAATATTATTTTTAGCACTTTCTTTTATGGCATTTTTATCAAGATAATCCTGATAAATCTCTATGATTTGAGCCTTAGTTAATGTTGAACAATATGAAACATATTTTAAACATTGCCATACTACATCCCTGCCAGTATCATCAAGTTTATTCTCAATAATTACTAAAGAACCATCCTGATCTAATGCTAATAAATCTAGACGTTCATTTGTATCATTAAAACCGTTAAATTCTTTTTGTATAATAAGCAAATCTTCGCCAAAACAATTAGGCGACTTTGCAATCCATTCCTGTAAGTTTTCACGTTCTTTAAAACCAAGCTCATGAAAAGAACATTTTTTTATTTCAGAGATACTGTTATCAGATTTATTAATCGCAAACATGCTATCACCTCAATATATTCTAACTTACTATTAGTATAACATGTTTTAGCATAAAATAAAAAACAGCGCTTCCCACTTACGGGAAACGCTGTTTAACTTTATAAATTACAGTTCAATATTTTTAGCGTTGGCAAGGGTTTCTCTTGCTTCGGCAATAAGTTTTTCCATAACTTCCTTGCAGGGCAGAATTTCGTTAAGAGCATTCAGGCTCTGGCCTACAAGCACTGCGCCATGTTCAATGTCGCCGTCTACTGCACCCATGCGGTTGGTGCCGGTTGCAAAATCATTAAGTTCCTGCTGCGGAGCGCCAGCAACTTCTTTGGCAAGATATTCTTTGGTAAATTCATTTTTCAGGCAGCGTACTGCGTTGTTGCGGCTGAAGCCGGTAACAGCGGAATCAGTGTCGGTAGCATCAATAATTGCCTGTTTAGCACGCGGATGAGTCGGGCATTCGGTGGTAAGAATAAAACGGGAGCCCATCTGTACGCCGTCTGCACCCATCAGAAGTGCTGCTGCAATGCCGCGGCCGTCGGCAATACCGCCTGCAACCAGTACAGGTACGTTTTTAACCAGAGGCAGTACGTTGGTCATCAGCGCCATGGTGGTCTGCTGGCCGATATGCCCGCCGCCTTCCATGCCTTCAATAACCATTGCGTCTACGCCTGCTGCTTCCACGCGTTTTGCAAGTTTTACGTTTGGCACAACAGGAATAACCTTAATGCCTGCACTGTGCAGTTTTTCAATATGCGGAACCGGGTTGCCTGCGCCGAGAGTTACAAAAGCAACTCTTTCTTCGCATACAACTTCGATAATTTCGTTAACATTCGGTGCCATCAGCATTAAGTTTACGCCAAAAGGTTTATCGGTCAAGGTTTTGCATTTTTGAATTTCTGCTTTGGTCCATTCGGTGGTACGGCCGCCGGGAGCAATAATGCCTGCGCCGGAAACAGCCGCTGCAAGGTTAGCGTCGGAAGTCCATGCCATACCGCCCTGGATAACAGGATATTTAATGCCTAAAAGTTCGGTAATTTTTGTTTTCATTATGTAAACACCTCTTATTCTTTTTTGTATACATTATACTATACTAAAGCAAATTTTACTATATGCGCGCCCGTCTTAAATTTTTTTGCAGAAATACGCATACGGGCAGCTGTGGCAATAGGCTGTGCTGCATGTAAATTCCCGCTCATCTGTTTTGGCAAAAATGCTTTGCAGTTCGGCTGCAATTTCTTCTGGGTTAAAGTCTGCCGGAAGTTCAAAATTTACACAACCGCGCAGAAAATGCAGTTCTGCACTTTTAACAGGCAGGTTAAACATTTCTTCTGCCGCCAGTTTATATAAGGCCAGCTGATATTTATATCCTTTGGGAAGCGCATCAGGCACATGCCCTGTTTTATAATCAATAATGCTTAAACTGCCGTCAGAATTATAAATAATGTTATCTATAAAGCCGTAGCACTGCGCATTTATGCCGTATTTTGCAAGTACAGGCAGCGTAAAGCCGGTTTCGTGCAGCTGTTTGTACTCCAGACCCGGATATAAATTGCTTCGCAGATATTCCTCCAGTATTTTTTCTGCTTCGCCAAGGTCATAATCCTGTAAATTATTATCATAAGCAGCCTGCATTAAGGCTTTTTTTAAATTACCGGCATATTTTTCCAGTGCTTCATGCACCAAAGTGCCAAAAGTTCTGGCATCAATTGCGTTCTCACCGTTCATCTGAGGCTCAACGGGCGGCATTTGCAAAATGTAATGGTAATAAAAACTGCGCTGGCAGATATTATACTGCTGTAAAGATGAAGCAGAAAAACTTTGCTGCCAGGCTTTTCCGTATTCCGGCAGCGGCAGAGTATTGGCAATTACATCTTCGCCGGTAAAACTTCCGGCATCTTCTTCCGCCTGCATTGCCTGCGGTAATATTTCCGCCGCGTCAACATCGGTAAAAATCATGCCTTCATAGCCGCTTAATATATTTTTCAAATTTTTAAACCATGTGCCTTTATCACCTTTAGTTTTTGTAACGCCGGATAAAATCAGCCTGTCTTTTGCACGCGTTGCCGCCACATAAAACTGGCGCTCCTTCTCTGCCTTGTCAAGTTCACTGTTTAAGGCTTTTATTTCTTTAAAAACGCTGCTTTCCTGCAAGTTTCCATTAACATCAACTTTAATGCCAAGCCCTGTGTTTTTATTAAAATTTATTTGCGTGCTGCCGCCGCCAACCCCTGTATCAAGTGCCGGCAAAATAACGGTTGGAAACTCAAGCCCTTTTGATTTATGGATAGTCATAATTTTTACGGCTTCCTGTGCATTACCGGCAACAGCTGCCGCTTCACGCGCATTAAGCGCACGCAGGCGTTTTATGTTATCAAGGTATTCACGCAGTCCGCCTTGCCTGTGCAGGCAAAATTCAGCGGCAAGAGCAAATAATTTCTTTAAATTGGCGTTTTTTTCTTCTCCTCCCGGCTGTGCGGCAGTAACAGCATTTAGATTAAGAATCTGTTCGATAAAACTGAATAAATCCGTAAGCGGCAGTAACATGGAAGCATCATAAATTTGTTTTAAAACGCCGCTGCAACGGTTTAATTTGCTTTTTTCCGTTTCGGCTAAATATTCCGGATATGTTCCGCTTTGCAGACCCTGCCATAAGCTTTCATATTTATGTGCATTATCCTGTAATTCAAAGAACAATGCGGTAAGCGTTTCGTCATCAACAGCAAAATATGGCGAACGCAAAACACCTGCCAATTCCAAATTACGCCTGCTGTCGGCACAAACCGTCAGCAAATTGATAAAATCAATAATTTCCTGCCTTCCATAAAATCCTTTGCCGTCAACAACATTGCAAGGTATTCCACTGCAGTTCAGTGCATTTTCATAATAATCAACCTTTGTCATGGCACGCAGCAAAATAACAATATCGCTGTATAAAATGCCTTCTTCATCGTGCAGGCTTTTTATTTTCTGCGCAATAAAGGCGGCTTCCGCTTCGCGTGCATCCATCTGCGCCGTCTGCTCATCATGGTTTATTACAATAAGTTCCGGCAAAAGCGTACCTGAACGGTTGGCCCGCAGCGCTTCAAAAAACACATCCTGTGTTTCGTCAAGCCCCAACAAATCCGGGAAGGTTGCATTACAGAAATCAAGAATTTTATCCACCGTGCGGAAATTGTCATCCAAAACAATGTTTTTGCCTTTTTTAGCGGCAATATCTCTGCGCACACGTGCAAAAACATTAACATCGGCACCGCGGAAACGGTAAATTGATTGCTTGGGGTCGCCAACAACGAACAGCTTATTACCGTTCAAACTGTCCTTATCGTCGCCGCATAAAAGGTATATAATCTCGCGCTGGCGCTCATTGGTATCCTGAAATTCATCAACCATTATGTATTTAAAATTCTGCTGGTATTTATGCCGTGTTTCCTGTGAATCAAGCAAAAGCTTCAAGGCAAGGCTCTCCAAATCATCAAAACCGATTAAATTAAGTTCTTCCTGCTTTGCCAGCACAAATTCACGGCAGCTGCGCAAAACATTCTGCCATACGGTAACCAGTTCTGCTGCACGGGCATCAATGGCAGCCTGGTATAGTTTTTTCAGTGCTTCTCTAGCTTCGGCAACAACCGCTTTATCTTTAGCTTGTAGGGTAAACACGCCAATATATTGATCAAGCACCATGCGGCTTTCTTCAGTTTCATATTTCTTAATTGCATCAATAACCAAATGCCGGTTTTCCTTTAAATTCTGCAATTTGAGATAATGCTTGGTTGTTTTGTCAACAACAGTGCCCATACCTGCAATAAGCTCGTCAACAAGCGCAGTAAGCTCTGACTGCAATTCAGGCGCACAATCCGCACTTTTTTTATACGGCTCAGCCGGATTTTCAAGTTTCAAAACCTCATCCGCAATGCCATAAATGATGAGCAGCTGTTCTTTAACGCCTTCAATTCCGTAATTGCGGATAAGTTCTTCCATACCGGAATCATTTTCTGCAAGCGCTTTTTTTATAAAACCAGTGATATTGGTTTCCAAAAATTCCTGCATATCATTTTCTTCCGCAACATTAAAGGAAGGGTCCAGCCCTGTTTCTACCGGGTTTTCTTTTAATATGCCGTTGCAGAAACCATGAATTGTACTGATGCGGGCCTGGTCAAAACGCTGCCTGTGGTTATGCCAGAACTCTTTATTTACGACCTCTTCTTTTTCAAGTTCATACAGGCGTTTGCGTATGCGTTCCTTCATTTCTGCCGCAGCTTTGCGCGTAAAAGTTATTGCCAGTATTTCTTTTGGCTGCACAGCCTGCTGCGGATTTTTTATACCCTGGGCAAGAATGTTGATGAAACGCTCAACAAGCACTCTAGTTTTGCCGCTGCCCGCACCAGCAGATACGGAGACATTGCAGTTAAGAGTATTAATAGCTGCTGCCTGATTTTCTGTAAAATTAAACATCTCCGTCTGCACCTCCGTTGTTTTTTTCGTTGAAACGCCTGCAAATTTCACGCGCCGGGCAATAATCCGAGCATATTCTTTTTGCAAACGGCTTAAAATTGCCGCTGCGCATGGCTTTTATGTAACCGGTAATAAACTGCTTTGTTTCTTCAACAAAACTGTCCCATTCACCTACGGATTTTGCTGTAAAGAACGGTGGTTTATTTTTAGCATCAAAAACTATTCCTTTATCACGTTCGGAATTGCTAAAAGAAAAATAATCGCCGCCCAAAACCGTTTTATCTTTTGTCAGCTGTTCCGCTGCCAGCAAATAAAGCGGCATCTGCAAATCCAAACCTTCCTTCATATCTTTAGTGTCCGGTATTTTGCTGCGCTTGTAATCGGTAACAAAAATTCTTTCGCTGTCAGCGTCAATGCGGTCAATACGCCCTTTAAAATTATAAACTGCTCCGTCTTCATCACTTAAACTAAGCGGCAGCGATGTACCCGGTCCAAAAGACATTTCCACATTTAAAGGCTTATAGCCGTACCATGCTTTTGCATAATTGTATTCCGCTTTAACAAATTTAAGCAGGCGTTTTAAAATATTTTCTTTCTGATAAGTTAAAAATACAGTGTCTTTCAATTTGCCGCTTTGTTCGTATTCTCTGCTTAAAACATCAAAAATGCGCCGCATTTCTTCACATAAAGTTTCCAGCGGATACTCCGCAAGGCTTTTATTTAAATACAAGCCTATAAACTGTGCTGCTGCGGCGTGCATAAGGCTTCCTTCGTCCGCAGCATTTATATCTTCATCCATTTCGGCATATTCTTCCTGCCGCCACAGATAACTTACCATAAATTTAAACGGGCAATCCGCATAAGTTTCAAGCCTTGAAGCACTGAAGCTGCTGCCAATTTTCCGCGGAAGTTCAGACAGCAGCTCACTGTTTTGCAGTATGCCGCTGTAACGGTTAAAACAGCTTTCTCTTATATATTCAATGCTGCTGCGTTCAGCCCAGTTCTCAACAGCTTCCGCAAGCAGTTTATTATTTCTGTTTGCAAAAGCAAGATTTTCAAGCAGCTCATTGCCCGATAAGGAAGCGTCAATATTAACCGGTGCGCATTTTTCTGCTTCAAGAGAATTATCCGCAAAAGTATTTTGCAGCATTTCCACATAAGCTGATGCGCCGCCGGAATCGTCACTGTACCAGCTTACGGTAAGGCTTTGCAGGGCTGCTGCTGCAGCAGCGGCAAAAAAGTATTTATCCTCGTTTAAACCGGCAATAGTACCGGGCAAATCTATACCAAGCGCTTCCATTTCCGCACGCTCATAATCGTTATAAATCCAGTTTTCCGTTTTTACTGACGGGAATTCACCTTCGCGTACGCCAAGCAGAAAAACATAAGGATAATAAACACCCTGTATATTAGCAGCCTCTGTAATAAGCACGCCGTTCATATCGCCTTTTTGCAGAACAAGCTCAACTCCTTGTACCGCTTCATACAAAATATCGGCAAAATCCTGCGCCGATATTTTTTTGTTAAGCATGCCTCCGGCGGCGTAATCACTTTGCAGCAACGATAAAATATCTTTTAATTTACCTGCAGCAAGAATATAGTTCTTTATTGCATCATAACCGGCACTGCCGTTTTTATAGGCGCTGCCAAGTTTGGAAGCAATGTCCAGCTTTTCCAGAATATTATCTGCCGCCGTGCAATATTCACTGATGCAGGCATTTTCGGGAACGGTTTTTATTAAATCCAGCAAACGGTTTAATTCCTGCTGTTCTTCATCTTTTAACACTTCCATGCCGTCAGCAACAAAACTGTCCGCCGATTGATAGAGTTTTTCCGTTTTCAAACGCAAAAGCAGCTCCGTATCGAACTCAAACAGCATTTTTACTGCCTGACAGCCCATAAGCGTGCATAAATTCCCGGCTGCGGCTGCCGGTGCAGAATAAGCGGTTGTTTTCACAAGCAGATACATAAACTCCGTTAAAGGTTCATTATTCAGTTTTGCCGTCAGCGGCAAAGAAACGGAAATGCCGTATTCATCACTTAAATTACGCAGGCCGGAATAAAACGAAAAATCCCTCAGCAAAATAATAATTTCACTGCTTTTTATACCCTTCTGCAAAAGCTTTTTAACGCTGCGCAGCACCGTACGTATTTCCTGCTCACGGCTTGCGGCCTCCAGCAGCTTTATGCCGCTGCCGGAATATACGGCACGACTTTCTTCACCAAGATACTCCGTCAGTATTTTTAAGCTGTTTTCACGTTCAGGCAGTTCCGGCTGTAATTTTTCCATATCAAAAAAACGGCTTAAATCGGCAAAGGCATGTTCAGTTGCCGCAAAAATTTCCGGGCGCTTGGGGTCATACATTAACCCAACGTTTATATTGCAATGTTTTTTCAGTTCGCGCAGCAGTTCTATCTGCAATCCGTCAAAACGGTAAAACTCGCTGAAATATAAATTTTCCCACGGAACAACCGGGTTATCTTTTTGCAGCACATAAACAGCAAGGCGGTACAAGCCTTCAACGTCAAACCAGTCTTCTTTTTTTAATTTCTGGCGGTAAGCCGTATAAACGGCGACAATTTCGCGGTCTTTAAGCCCAAGTTTTCCCGGCCTGTCCCATCCGTTAAGCGCTTCGTAAATTTCTTCCATTTTGGCGCCGCTGCGCGATAACTGCCCAATAAGCGATGTTACCGCTTTAACAAAGCCTTTCTTTTCAACCAGAACGTTAAAATAATCAAGTTTATTATCGTGGGCATATTTTTGCAGAATTTCTTCGACAATAAGTTCCTGCGTGCGGCGTGAAATGCGCTGCAAACCGGCATAGCCGTTAGCGTTAAGCAAACCGGTTGCAACATCGTCAAAATTTTTTACGCGTACTGCGCCCTCTTTAAAAGCACGGCTTTGCAGCACGCCGCTGGGCAGAACCAAAAGCGAATTTTCCCAGCCTTTCTCTGTTATTTCATTAATAAAATATCCTCTGGCACTGCACCCCAGGGGGACATAGTAAAGTTTATTCATAAATATTTCTCCGATAGTTTTTCTTATATTTTACCACAAAAACTGCCTTATCCAAAAACTTATAATAGTATATGCTATTTAAAGTTTTAACGTTAACTTTATGTTAAATTTTATTAAGAATAATTTACATTTTCTTAAAAATGTAGTATTCTATATAAGAATTTTAAAATACCTATTAAATTAAGGGGGAATTTTTATTATGTCAGGTTTAGGTTTAATGATAGCGTTTGTTATCGCTATCATCGTCATGATTGTCGCTATCTCCAAGTACAAGATTCATCCGTTTTTGTCTATTATGACCGTATCTCTTGTTCTTGGCCTCGTTGCCGGTATTCCTCTGGTGGACACCAAAGTTGACGGCAAAACGGTTCAGGGCATTGCCACTGTTATCGGTTCCGGTTTCTCCGGCACATTTACAAGTATCGGTATCGTTATTATTTTAGGCGCCCTTATCGGCGGCATTTTGGAAATTACCGGTGCAGCCTTTAAACTGGCAGACCTTATTATTAAGCTGGTTGGCAAAAAGAACCCGGAACTCGCCATTGAACTTATGGGCTGGGTTGTTTCCATTCCTGTATTCTGCGATTCCGGCTTTGTAATTTTAAACCCTATTCGCAAAGCGCTGGTTAAACGTACTCTTGCGCCAAGCGTTGGTATGTCGGTAGCTTTAAGCGCCGGCCTTTATATCTCCCATGTATTTATTCCCCCTACACCGGGTCCTATTGCTGCGGCAAATACTTTGGGCATTGGCAATAACCTGCTGCTGGTTATCGGCATGGGCATGGTAGTTTCCATTTTCCCGCTTATTGCTGGTTACGCTTTCGTTAAATATATCGGCCCGAAAGTTAAAACTCCGGAAGACATTAACGACGGCGAAGTTGTAAAAACTTATGAAGAAATTATGGCTTCCCACAAAAATATTCCGGGCGCGTTCATGTCCCTCGCTCCTATTATCATTCCTATTTTGTTAATGGCTTTGGGTTCCATTTCCAACATGGCTAAATGGACCGGCTTCTTCGCCGATGTATGCGGTTTCCTCGGCACACCTGTAATTGCACTGGCAGTAGGCGTTATCTTTGCTGTTGCCCAGCTTATCAGCTCCGGCAAAACCGGAGAATTTTACGAACTTACCAATGAAACCTTAAAAGTTTCCGGTCCTATTTTGTTTGTAACCGCTGCCGGCGGCGTACTCGGCAAAGTTATTGCTGTTTCCGGTATGGTACAGTACATTACCGCCAACGCAGGCATTTTGGAAACTATCGGTATTTTCTTCCCGTTCCTTCTTTCTGCAATTCTTAAAACGGCTCAGGGTTCTTCCACCGTTGCCCTTACAACAACCGCAGGCATTGTTGCACCGCTCCTGGGCGTACTCGGCCTTGATACACCGATGCTTACCACCCTTACCGTTATGGCAATCGGCGCAGGTGCTATGGTAGTATCGCATGCTAATGACTCTTACTTCTGGGTTGTTACCAACTTCGGCGAAATGACTCCTGACCAGGGCTACAAAACCCAGACCGTCTGCACTTTGGTGCTTGGCGTATCTTCCATGCTTGGCATCTGGCTCTTGTCCCTGTTCTGCTGATTTAAGGAGTAGTTTATGAAAAAAATCCTTTTAATACCCGATTCTTTTAAAGGTACAATGTCTTCCATGGAAATCTGCTCCATTATGGAAGAAAGCATACACCATCACTATCCGGAAGCAGAAGTTGTAAGCATTCCGGTTGCCGACGGCGGAGAAGGAAGCGTTGACGCCTTTTTGGAAGCACTGGGCGGCGAAAAAGTAAGCGTTAAAGCACAGGACCCTTATGGCCGCGAAATAAATTCTTTTTACGGAATTTTACCCGACGGCACTGCTGTAATTGAAATGGCAGCAGCGGCAGGGCTGCCTCTGGTCGGTGAAAACCGCCGTGCAGAAAAAACCACCACTTACGGCGTAGGCCAGCTTATTGAAGACGCTTTGCGCAATAAATGCAAAAAACTTATTGTAGG
>ENA-OPXB01001257-OPXB01001257.1-human-gut-metagenome-genome-assembly--contig:-NODE-1257-length-14005-cov-3.500573_pt1 | contig 14005 bp, 12 predicted proteins | sample MGYA00241516_ERZ502024 | MGnify/ENA primary metagenome ERZ502024 (study PRJEB25962, sample SAMEA2041926) | human gut metagenome | biome: human gut; feature: human-associated habitat; material: faeces...
TCAGAAAGATGAGAATGTATTCGTCAAGCATGGTGGAAAGGTTCAGAAGGAAATCCCTTTTTCTGAAATAGAAAGTCTTTTCAAGAGCGGTTATCGGGAAAGGGTTCGTTGCCGTCAGCTTAGAAGCATATTAAAGAAATATCGTGATGTAAGTTCCAACAAGGAGGAACTGCAGAAGGAATTGAAAACGAAGTTTGGCATTGTTATTGTATTCTTCGGCAAAAAGGATGCTCCATACGGATACATGCTTGTTGATCATGCAAACAAGACCGTCATTCATGGTGCAAGAGTACTGGCTGTAGAGGAACTTCTGGACTTCGCTACTCCTAAAGAACGGTTCAACCGGATTGAGGATTATATTGACCGGTTACTTACACTAAATCCTAAGATTACCCAGAGTGAAATATACCATAAAATCAGGAAGCAGCGTGCTTATATCAAGAAAGGCATTATCTACTTTGATGGCCAAAGTCGCCCGTTAAAACCTTTTATGACAGAAGCTATCGACCGTAATAACCGTATAGCCATGGTTGAAATGTTCAGCCCGGCTACTGAGGCTGAACGGGATTTGCTTTGTAAGATATTCAAGGTTTCACGGACAGATCTGGTAGATATATCTCCGGAAAGAACACACTACTACACAGATGCTGTAAACCATCTGCGTGAGATATTCAATGATGAAACTGTTTTCTCTTTCAGAAGCCGACTACATGAAGAGGGTTTCACCATCCGTCAGGAAGAAGATGTTACTTATGCCATCAATTTCAAGGAGCATATCATTATAAATCTTACTGAAGAAAAGTTCAATCTTGAACGACTGAAGAAACCAATGAAGCAGTCTGTCAATCAAATGAATAGACACAAGCGTCTGCAAAGTAAGAAATCTACAGCATTTCTCTCTGGCAAAGGTAAATTGCGTGACTTTGGTGGTGGCAGCCATAGCGAAAAACGTGAATGGGAAGTTGGAGGAAAAAATAACTATGATGATATTTATAATGATATTGGAGATGGATTTTATGTGAAAATATAACAATAATGGTTATGTAAGTTTAAATATATATATTTAAACTTATGTTTTTCTATAAATAAAATCCTTAATGATTATGTATGTGTATCTTTATTAGGAACAATTTAAATTTTGAACTTCATAATTATGACTATTGTACAGATTAATGAAATAAGAGAAGAACTAATTGAAAAACTAAATACTAATTATAACTCATATAAGGCCCCCATTGAAATAAAATTTTGTAAGAATTTACTCGCAAAATGCCCAAATAATGAGGATATACGTTCCATTATTGATACATATTTTGATATTGTTCTTATAAATAATGGTTATAAGTATATATCTAATGTTTCAAACTCAAATGAGTTAGTATTTTTTAAGTATGATCAAATACCTTGTGATTATACAGAAATACGCTTTCTTAACAAATTATCATTACTGTTTTATGGATGTAATCCTAATTGTATAGACCAAAAATATACTCTCTACTATGATGAGACGAATAATGTAAAAAAATTTCGTATAAAGGAAGATAAAAGCAAATTTAATGTACCAGCAGATACGATTTTTGTATTAGGTGGAATAGCTGCAGAAGATATTATTGATTTTGAAGAATTAAAAAAAATATTCAAGCTTCAGCCTAATGCAAAAGAAATTAAATCTCATCATATTTATGAAGGGAATTTTTCTGATTGCCTAAAATCAGACAGGCTTGAATCATTTCTTGATCTTCTATTATCAAAAAAGTGGTATATACACTTTTCAAGTCTTAATGTCTTATATTGGTCTATCGTGGACATTTTAGATTCCATTGATAATTTTGAAAAAGATGAGCAGTATTTAGGTTTAAAAGCAATATTCTATCGTATCATGAAAAATGATTTGCATGGATTTTATGATATTGTTTTAAAATACAGGTATCCGAATATTAAAGCTGAGTCAATAGAATCTTTCATGCAAGACTTAATAAATATGTGCGATTGTTACCATGTATCAAATAATGTAATGGAATACCTAAAAAAGGAATTAATTCAATGGTTAAATAAAGGTAAGTATCAGAAAAAAGCTGTTTTTATACAAGATGAAAAGGAACTGGAAATGCTTTCTGAACTTTCAAATTTATATCGTTCAGAAATTGCAATTTGGCTGAATAGTCAAATTATTTTTGATAATGAATCAGATATTATATTTGAATTAAAGAGAAAGCCTGTAATGATTAACAATAGTTTTGTTTCCAACTTTACTTTTATTGACTCTAAAAAGAATATAATGGTACAATTATCAGATGTTGCAATTGGTATTACTTCTAAATATTTATCATTTATAGATAATGAAGTAGAAAATGTACCTAATATCGTTGAAAATATATTTGATGAAAAACAATTGAGAATATTCAAAAAACTAAATAATATTCTTAAGCTATCTAGGGATCACAATCCAGCCTTCTTCCATCAAACAACTAGTATTGAAATACATGGATTATTAAATAAATATATTGATAAATATGGAATATAAAACTTTTATAGATGAATCAGGTCATACAGGTGATGCACTGTTAAATAATGAACAAAAATTTTTTATTTTAAGTGCAGTTTCTATCCCTTTAAACAAGATTGATGAATGTACAAATGTTCTTAAAGCATGCTTTAATGCTGCTAAAGAATCACAAGAAGCAGAGATAAAAGCGACTACTTGGCATAAATCTCACAAGAAAAGACAGGCTATGCAGACTATACTTCATAACCTTGTATTTACGGGAGCAAAATTTGCATCTGTTATAATTGAAAAACGATATATGATTAGTGGACTTATTGTTGATAATTTTATGGATGGTGCTTATAATGATACAGAAGATTATACTTGGTGTAACAATCCTGACGAACAAAAACTAGCAGCCCAATATTTTTATAATACATTAAATGAAGAAACTGTTGGTTTCCATTATCCCATTTTAATATATCTGGTATTACTCATTATATCATTAGGAAGTTCGTATGTCGTTAGGTTTATACATCACCCCATAAAATCCATAACAAACAATTTAATTAACTGCCGCTAAGTTAAAGACTCAGTGGTGTCCAAAAAACCTTGGTGATAGCTTGGCATTTCCTGCCATATAACCAGCGAACATACTAAAAAGATACACTAATTATCATAAAAAAGCGATTAATTTATTTGAATATCAAATAAATTAGTATATTTGCATATGAATAGCGTATGGAGATGTACGCCACGTTGTGACCCGTTTCATTATAGCACAACAGGACATGAAAGCTCATTGCTCTAAGAGTGTTTTTAAGTTCTACGGAAATAGTCTGCTGGCATACATTTACCGTGCAGACTATTTTATCTAATAACTTAAAATTCATTCTACAATGGACAGAAGACAACAAGTTTTTGTAAAGTTGAAACTTAAAGCGAAGGCGTTAGGGTTCAACTCAAAGGAATTAAAGGGTATCGCCGCCAAGATTGCCGATAACCTTGAATCCCAAGAAGATGCCTCCGAAGAGGATGTAAACGCAGAGATTGACGAAAAGATCGAAGCGGTTCTCCCCTACCTCACTTTCGGCCAGTCGCAAGCCAACCGTCTGCTTGACGAATGGAAGAAAAACCACCCCGAAGCGGAACCGGACGATGAACCGAATGACAACTTTCCGAATGATACTCCGAAACCAGCTTCAAAGAAGAAACCCCAAGACAAAGAGGAAAACAAGGACGAAGAGCCTGCATGGTTCAAAGCTTACAGAGAACAACAGGATGCCCGATTTGCTGCATTGGAGGGAGAGAAGACCAGCTCCTTGCGCAAAAGCAAACTTGAAAGTCTCTTGAAAGATACAGGCACATTCGGCAACCGCACATTAAAAAGCTTCTCTAAAATGAACTTTGAGAATGACGAGGAGTTCGAACAGTTTCTATCTGAAGTCGAAGAGGATTTAAAGGCTTACAACCAGGAACGTGCCGATGCCGGCCTCTCCACATTGGGAACGCCGCCTGCGGCAGGAACAGGAAAGCCTGATAAAGAAATTGAATTATTAACGGATGCAGAAATTGACAGTATTGTCAATAACTTCTAACCGCATCAAAAAAAGTAAAGGACAATGCCAGGAACAGTAAATTTGTCAAACGAGCTTGAATCGTTTGAGACCGGAATGGATTCAGTGGTTATCCGTCGCAAAGGCGGAAGAATTATCGGTGGCCGCTCTCTGAACATGGAAGGCTTCAATGAAAAATATGTAAAAGCCGGACATATTATCATCCGCAGTACAAATGATGAATATGACTACAAGCCCATGCCCGTGTCAGATAATGCGTATTCCTCACTTCCTGAGAATTACGAATATGCTGGAATATGGGTGCGCACGACACCTGCAAGTGATGCAAGAGGAGCCATCCAATATGACGGAGAGATCAACGACAAGGCCCTGCCCTACCCTATTGACAGTATCAAAGCTGCCTTGAAGACCGCACTGCCTTCATTATATTTCATGCACGATTAAAAATAAAGGAGGAAAAATAAAATGATTGCATCACAATTTGCAGATTTATCCAAGCGTATTTTCCCGAAGTTACAGAATATCGTGGAAAAAGAGAGAGGCGAGCGCAATGGTGCAAAAAAACGCACTTACTTGCATAAGACCATGTTACGTAAAGTATATTCCGCTGACCAGAAATGGACCAGCGCATCTGTCGATACCACATACGTAAGAGCGGACACCGTTTCCATGAACTCTCCGCTTCCCATCAAGAAGCGTAATTCACTGGCCCATGCCAGCGGCACACTGCCCAAACAGGGTATCTCCCGTGTAATGGAAGAATCCGACATCAATACCATCAACATCATGAAGGCCCAGGGTGCAAAATGGACACAAATAGCATCCAAACTGACGGAAGACCCTTTGTTCTGCTCCATCGGGCTGGACGAATCCAATGAGGCGAATTTTCTGACAGCCTTATGCGAGGGGGTTGTAGCGGTTGAGGATCTGACCAATGTCGGAACAGCACTGCGTGTCAATTTCGGTTACCTGCCGAAAAACGGATTTGGTGTGACCACTCCCGGCGAGATAACCTTGGATGACATAGAACGTGTGCTCGCCGCAGCTGACGGAGACGGCAATTCCATATCAGTCATCTGTATCGCCCTGTCAACCTACAAAAAACTGCGCCAGACACAAGGAGCCAAAGAACTCGCCGCCACATACAGAGGGCAGATTTTCGACAGTGATACCTCGCTGCCCACTCCTACCTCATCATTGTTTGACGAGGCTTTCGCCGACCAATATAACGGTGTCAGATTCCTGAAGATTGACCGTTCGATCATTTATGAGAAAAACGGTGTACGCAAGGCTTACAAACCGTGGAACGCAAACCGCTTGGTTTATCTGACTACCGAAAATGTCGGCAGTTTGGTCTGGGGGACATTAGCAGAAAAGACAAGCCCGGTGGAAGGAGTGGTTTATACCACAGTTGATGAGATGAAACTTATCAGCCGTTTCAGAACCGCTAACCCTTTGGTGGAAACTACCGCTGGACAGATGCTTGCGCTTACCGTGATTGAAGGAGTAGACCAGATTTATTATCAGGATATCACCGATGCACAAACTGTTGACGCAGAAAAGGAGGCCCAAGATTCAACAGATGTGAAAGTCACCATCTGGGGAGATACCTACAAAAAAACGGAGTTCGTTCAGGAGCTTAACAAGATAACTGGTGGCAAGCTGACTGCGAAATCTGCCGATGAAAAGATCATCGCCCGTGTCAACGAACTGAACGATGAAGATGAAGCCACTTTAAAAGCCACAGTAGAATCACACAAATCTGAATAATGTATGAAAACGGTCCTGCAAGCATTGAAAGATGAAGTCCACTACAAATTAAGTAGTGGCTTCTTTGAAAACCGTTTGCTTGAAAGAAGTCTGGACGGAAATGAAATATGCACCATCGACATTCTTAAAAGCAAACCGTTCAAAGGTGCTGTGGCCGACTGTCTCATGAGCCTGATTCAGATGCCCAACTTTACAGAAGGAGATGTTTCCTTAAGTCTATCTGACAAGGATAATATACTGACGTTAGCCAACGGCATCTATAATTCAATAGGCGAAACAGAAAAAACATTGGTGAACCGATAGTCTATATAGGAAAATAATCATGATACTTGATGATAGACCACATAAGCTGCAATATCTTATTACCGCTCCCGGTTACGAAGACAAGAACGGCGATTACCACCAGGGTGAAAGCCGATGGGAAGGTGATATCCCATGCCGGAATGTTCCGGCCGGAAAAGCTGAACAAAAGCAATTTGAGGACGGAGCAGTCCGTACCTATTCAGCCACGATACGTCTTGATGCTGAATGCCGGGAATTTACTGTTGGAGATCGTGTGAAGTTATTCCTGTCAGGAGATATCGTTAGAGAATGTGAGGTCAAAGGGTTTCATCGTTATCAACTATATGCGAAACTATGGGTATAAAAATGACGACACCTGCAAGTCGGATAGACACCCTTATCAATAAGGAAAAAGAACGTGTTGAAGTGTTAACTGTCCGCGCCCTCTCCTACCTTGGAGAATTGTGTGTGATCGAAGCAAGGAACAGACCGCAGGAGATAAGCTGGTATGACCGGTCAGGAAACTTGCGCAGTTCGATTGGCTATGCCATCATCCACAACGGAAAAATACTTGAATACTCAGATTTCACACAAGTACGACAAGGTAATGAGGGAGTCAGGAAAGGCAAAGCACTTATTGAGGAATTGTCTAAAAAATTCGCGAATGGCTACGCACTTGTTGTAGTAGCCGGAATGAACTATGCTGAATTTGTGGAAGCAATGGAAAATAAGAATGTACTTGCATCCGCCGAACTGTTTGCAAGAAAGGAACTACCGGGAATGATGAGTAAACTGAAAAAGCAACTTGCATCATGATGAAGTCTGATATTGAAATCAAAGATGATATTTACAAACACATCAAAGGTTCCCTTTTGGAAAAAGTCGTGAACGGAAAACTTTGCAAGGCATCAAAAAGACCATCCAACTCTGACAGGGAGGATATAGTCATATCAATCCTTGAAAATGGAAGCGGACAGATACAGGAAGCTTTCGTGAATGTGAACATTTATGTAAAGGACAATATCCGTAATGGCGAGGCGGAAATGAATGATGCACGCTGTAGAGAACTTTGCAAAGTCGCTATCCAAGTATTGGAAACAGGGCATGGAGAAAGCTACCGCTTCACGCTGAATAAACAAAGGGTGCTTGAAGTGAACGGAAAGAACGAGCACTTCATTAACAATAAACTATTATATTCATTCAATAACGAATAAGATCATGGAATTATCTTGGGGAAAATGTACTATCAAAATTGGAAAGCTGCAAAGCAGCGGAGAAGCTCCTTCATCTTGGATTGATATACCGACACCTGTCGAGAACTCTACAAAATTGACACCTACAAAAGGTGCGAAGAAAGAGGCCAAGATTGAAGGTGGAGAAAACGAGGCTGTCAAGTATGCGGCAAACACCTATACGTTTGAGTTTGAAATCCGGGCTGGCAAAGGCCGTAGAAAACCGGTGGAAGATACAGATGGTGTGATTACAGGTGAATACGCTGTCAAGCTCCAGCCTGAAGACAAAACTGTTGAAGGTATCATAATCGACAGAAGCGTGTTGTCCTTGGAGGATACATACGACACAGATAATGGCACCAAGTGGAAATATACCGCTGACGTATTGAAACCTAAGACCGGCAATCAGGTAAAATTCGAAGTCGTAAATTTTAATGGTGCCGGCAGCCTTCGAGTGATCATCACAGATGATGGCGGAGCCGGCATGTGGAAATTATCTACAGAAACGGACTGGCATCATAGCGGTACTTCAATTACCACAAAAGCCGGTCTTGTGACAATCATATATAAAGATATCGAAGGAAAAACACTGCCTACACAGACATCCGCTACTGTTAAAGATGGGGAAACAGTTGAAGTAAACGCGGTGTACACTTCTGCCGGATGATAATTTTCCATTCAGAGAACAGGCAAACGGAAAGACGTTCTTTACAGGTTGGAGGATAAACCTGCATCAAATTTATGATTTATGAATGACAAAGAGCGAAATATTGAGATGGATGTGGCCGACGCCATCATGGAAAGACCTGCCGGCTTTACCGTTGGCAAGCGGTCTTTCTTTATCCATCCCGTCACACTCGGCAAAATGTATCTTTTGGCCAGATTATTTGATTCCCTCGAAATAAGCAAACAGGTTGTTTCCACCAATCCTTATATGGAAGCCATAAGGATCTGCAAAACGAAACGTGATATTGTCTGCCGCATACTCTCCTACTCCACGTTCAACCGGAAGAACGATTTGTTCGACAATAGCAAGGTGGATAAGCGTACAAAATTGTTTTCCCGAACACTCTCTGAGGAGGAACTTGCTACCATACTGGTTCTCATTCTTACAAGTGATAATATGGATACCTTCCTGCGGCATTTCGGAATAGACAAAGAAAATACGGAAAGAAAACGGATAGCCAAAGTAAAAAAGGACAATAGCAGTATCTCATTCGGAGGCAACAGCACCTACGGAACAATGATAGACTTTGCCTGCCAAAGATACGGATGGACTTTTGATTATGTGGTATGGGGCATCAGCTATATCAATCTAAGGATGTTAATGGCTGATGCCATCACGACTGTATATCTGTCCTCTGACGAAATGAAACAACTCGGAATATCTGGCTCAGAAGAAATAATCGATGCCGGGAATCCAAAGAACAGGGAACGTATCAAAGCCCTGCTTGAGGAATGAATCGGAAAAACAGAACAATATTTTCATAATCGGTCAAAAAAATTACGGGGTCTATAATTTTATAACAAGAAAAATAGAACAAATGTCATGTCAATGCACATGATACCCATCAAATCGAAAAGACTATGGCTGGATTGCATTTTGATATAACTGGGGATAACTCCAACTTTTTACGCAAGCTAGAGGAAGCACGCAACGGAGTACGCAACACATCAAGACAAATTGAAGAAAGCGGGCTGAGTATTGAGAAGATATTCGGAAGACTGACCACGGCCGCAGCCACTTTCGGAATCAGTCTTGGAGCGCAGCAGCTCATCAGTGACATAGCTCGTGTACGTGGCGAGTTCCAGCAGCTTGAAGTGGCATTCCAGACAATGCTTGGAAACAAGGGACAGGCGGACACACTAATGTCCCAACTGGTACGTACCGCCGCCATCACTCCATTTAACCTTCAGGATGTAGCCAATGGTGCGAAACAACTGTTAGCCTATGGTACGGAGGCTAAAGATGTGAATGATACGCTTGTCCGGCTTGGGGATATCGCGGCAGGACTATCCATCCCTTTGAACGATCTGGTCTGGCTGTATGGTACCACCATGACACAAGGAAGGCTCTTCACACAGGACCTACGTCAGTTTATGGGACGTGGAATTCCATTGGCCGATGAACTTGCCAAACAATTCGGAGTAACCAAAGACAAGGTAAGCGAACTTGTGACAGCAGGAAAAGTAGGATTCCCCGAAGTGCAGAAGGCCATTGAATCCATGACCAATGAAGGCTGCAAATTCGGCGGTCTGATGGAAGCACAATCCAAAACCATTACCGGACAAATAAGCAATATCGAAGATGCAATTGACACCATGTTCAATAAAATCGGAAAACAAAACGAGGGTGTCATCAACAAGACCTTGTCCGGCATGTCTTATCTGGTGGAGAACTATGAGAAGGTAGGTCGGTTATTGACCGGACTTGTTGCTACATACGGTTCATACAGGGTTGCAGTCATGGTCGTAACAGCCATTCAGTCGCTTCAAACCTCCGGCATAGCGGCCCTGACTGTAGCGGAACGTGCCCACTACGGATGGCTGGTCTTGCAGACAACAGCACAAAAAGCGTTGAACGCTGTCATGCTTACTAATCCGTATGTGTTATTGGCAACGGCAGTTGTAGGGCTTGGAGCTGCCATGTGGGCATTATCCGACAGCACAACATCTGCTGAACGTGCTTTGGACTCGTACAACAAGAAAATAGAAAAACTCGACACGGACGAAGAAGATCGGAAACGTACTTTGGAAGGTCTTGTTAGCACCATTAATAGCGAGGTGGAAGCCGAGACCACTAAACTTAAAGCCTTAAAAGACATTGAGAAACTATATCCTGTACTCTTTAAGAAGTATGTCGATGAGAAAGGTCATATACATGACTTGACTGGGTTTTGGAAGGCATATAATGAAGAGGTTTCAAAATCCAGAACACAGTCAAAACAGGCTATAGTCGAATCTTTGGAACAACAAATAAAAAGTGCAGAATGGGCTTATAATCTGGCAAGGAAAGAGAACAACCGTTCCGAAATGAAGGTTCAGGCACAGCGTATCGAAGACCTGAAGAATGAATTGGCAAACGCAAGAAAAGATGTCTTGTCAGAAATCAATACCCAATTGGAAGTTGAGAACAGACAGGAAACACAAGAAACTACATATCAAGAGGATTTGGCAAATGCTAAAGTCGAATGGGAGAAAGCGAAAAAAGGGTACGAGGCCTTAATCAAAGATCAGACGGCTACATCGAAACAGGTGAAAGAAGCCAAAGATAAGATGGAGGCATCCGAAAAGACATACAAGGAGCTGGGCGGAGTAACCGGAAGCGCACTGACCAGACAGGAAAATCTAGCAAAAAAGCAAAAAGAAAATCAGGAAAAGCTGGACGGGCAACTTCTTTCACTTCACCGTCAGAACCAACAGGATGAAATCAACCTGATGAGAGAAGGCACGGAAAAGAAGTTGAAACAGATTGACCTTGATTATCAGAAACAGATTGATGCGATAAGAAAACAGGAGGAAGAATGGAGCAAAGCCGGTAACGGTAAGCTGACCGACAAGCAGGCACAGAAAATTTCAGAAGCTTATACCAATGCCGAAAGTATGAGAGATAAAGATATTTCCGATGTAACTGAAGGACAGCTGAAAGCCGAACAACAGGCTTTGAACGACTACTTGAAAGAATATGGCACGTTCCAGCAGCAGAAATTGGCTATCGCCCAAGAGTATGCGGAAAAAATAAGGAAAGCACAGGAAGAAAACGGTGTTAATAGTGCACAAGTAAAGTTACTGGAGAAACAACGTGATGTTGCCATACAGAACAAGGAAACAGAAGCCATAAAAGCCAATATAGATTGGGTTACTGTGTTCGGTGAGTTTGGTTCCATGTTTTCCGACATGATAAAGCCCGCCTTGGACGAAGCGAAAAAATATGTACGGACTGACAAGTTCAAGAACTCCGATCAGGCAAGCCAGAAATCATTGATTGACGCCATCAGCCAGATGGAAAAGTCTTTGGGTGGTACAAGTGGAGTCAACTTCAAGAAACTTGGAGAGGATGTAAAAGCCTATCAAATAGCAGAACAGAATCGTATCAGTGCCATAGGGATTGAAACAGCTGCTTTGGAAAGACTAAAGAAATCACAGGATGATTACACCAAAGCGCAGAAGGGCGGAACGGAAAGTGAGAAACAAGCCGCAGCAAACGCTCTTGAAACAGCACGGCAGAATGCTGACATTGCATCCGCCAATGTGAAGACACAGACTGATATCGCCAATCAGGCCCAGCGTAATTTGACTGATACTGCCACCATACTGAAAGCAAGCATGGAAAATTTATTGGGAGGCTTGCAGCAGATTTCATCCGGTGGATTGTATAACGCATATAGCGGAATTATCAAAACCGTGAACGGATTCAAGGATGTCATAGGAAAAACGTCAGAATCTCTTAAGGAGGTCCCCATTGTCGGATGGATTCTGTCCATCATTGACGTACTCAAAGACGGATTAAGTGATCTTGTCGGTGGTCTGCTTGATGCTGTTCTGAACGCTGTCAGTGGAATTATCGGTGATGTCTTGTCAGGGGATTTGTTTGTCACAATCGGCAAGTCATTGAGGAACGGCATAGGAAACATCCTGAACGCAATCTCATTCGGAGGCTTCAACTCCTTGTTTGGAATAGGTGGAAACGCCAAGGAAGTACAGGAAACGATAGACAGGCTGACGGACAGGAATGGAACTTTGCAAACGGCCATCGAGGATCTGACTGACGAGATGAAGGCAAGCAAGGGAATGAAATCGGTTGAATCTTACAGGGAAGCTGTAAAGTATCAGGAGGAAGTCAATAAAAACTATCTGCAAATAGCAAAGGAGCAAGCCGGATATCATAAGAGCCACGGCAGCTGGCAGCATTATCTGAAATGGACGGATGAAATGCTGGAACACGCAAGAAAAGCTACCGGCATGCAGGATTTCTCCGGCACCGATTCCTTGTGGAATCTGACCCCCGAACAGATGAAGGCTCTACGGTCGGACGTATGGTTATGGGATATCATGGAATCTTCCGGTAAGGGAGGTTACGGTGAGCGTGTTACCGACAAGCTGGATGATTATATAGAGCAGGCAGGAAAACTGGAAGAACTGACCGACAGTCTTTATGAGGGCCTGATCGGAATGTCATTCGATTCCATGTATGACAGTTTTATAAGCAGTCTGATGGATATGGAGAAGAGTGCGGAGGATTTTGCTGATGACATATCCAAATATTTCATGCAGGCGATGCTGTCAAATGCCATCGGTGAACAGTTTAGTGACAAACTGAGGACATGGTATGATAAATTCGGTGAAGCCATGAAGGATGATGGTACGCTTGACAATAATGAGCGTAAGGAGCTGATGGATGAATACATGGGTTATGTGGACGAAGCCATGAAGCTCCGTGACGAGCTTGCCGCAGCAACCGGATATGACAAGATTTCGCAAGAATCAACATCCCAGTCAGCTTCATCCAAAGGTTTTCAGGCAATGAGTCAAGATACTGGCGAAGAGTTGAACGGTAGGTTTACAGCATTGCAGATTGCAGGAGAAGAAATAAAAAATGCCATGCTGAATACGCTGGCGGTGGCACAAGCCATATCCTCATTTGCCAAAGACAACAATACAATGTTGACTGAGATAAGAAATCTGATGATTTCATCCAACGGTCACCTTGAAAGTATTAACAAATACACCAAACTAATTTATAAGTTTGGAAACAAGCTTGACGAAATAGCGAAAAATACAAAAAGTATATAAATATGCCACAAGAAGAACTGTTTATTAATGGAAAGGACGCTTATACCACATGGGGAATAAGCATGGATGACACTGCACTGTCCGCCCTCATGACCCCAGCACCCAATAAGGAGTTCATTGAGAACAAGAGCCGAATGGAGCATGGAAAGCGTGTGATAACAGCTGATCCCAAAAAGGACGAGCGCGATCTTACATTACAGATAAACCTGACAGCCCCTGATAAAGATACATTCTTTGCAAGGTATGACAGCTTTTGTAATGAGTTGGATAAAGGAATACTTGAAATAAAGACAAAGTATCAGCCCAATATAGTTTACAGGACTATTTATATTTCCTGTAACCAGTTCAGCCAATTCATGCAAGGCATAGGAAAATTCGTGCTGAAGCTGAATGAGCCTAATCCCAATAACAGAAATTCCCCTTGATATTATATTTGATTTTCAAATAAAATATATACTTTTGTTCAGCATTGTGTAAAGGCACACAAAACTTAATTATGGAACAAATCGACATCAAAGACATATCCGGTGCTATCCTGCTTACAACTTTGATCAATGAAGGCTGCAAGCGTAAGTTCACTCTGATGAAGGAGGACTACATCATGTTAAAGTTCTCCTTAGAGAATCCCATATATTTCAAACTTGGCTCATACGTGGAATGTAACTTCGGATTGTTCGAGGTGTGCGACTTGCAGAAGCCCGCATTCAACACCAATACCGCCGGCTACGATTACGAATTAAGACTTGACGCCTACTACTGGAAATGGAAAAACAAAATCTTCAAATATACCCCGGAGACGGCCGGACAGGAAGCGTCCTGGAACCTGACCGCCCCGCTTGACGTACAAGCCGGTATAGTCCTTAGAA
>ENA-OPXB01001278-OPXB01001278.1-human-gut-metagenome-genome-assembly--contig:-NODE-1278-length-13723-cov-15.125841_pt1 | contig 13723 bp, 10 predicted proteins | sample MGYA00241516_ERZ502024 | MGnify/ENA primary metagenome ERZ502024 (study PRJEB25962, sample SAMEA2041926) | human gut metagenome | biome: human gut; feature: human-associated habitat; material: faeces...
CTTTTATACTGACCACAGTTCTAATAATGGGACTTACACCTTTTATTTCTACATATGCAGCGGACGAAAGTCGCTACCAATGGAAATCTTCCTCAGAAAATATTTCATATGTAGATTTTTCTAAATACTTTGGAAAATACGAAGGAAGCTTTGTTTTATACGATCTTAGAAATGATGTCTGGAGCATACATGATATAGAACATGCTACGCTACGAGTTGCGCCGGATTCCACTTACAAGATATATGATGCTTTATTTGGATTGGAAGAAGGTGTCATTACACCACAGGATTCTTTTATTGCATGGAATGGAGAAAACTATCCGTTTGAAGCATGGAACGCTGATCAGACCTTGCAGTCTGCTATGGCTTCATCTGTGAACTGGTACTTCCAATCAGTGGACGAACAACTTGGTACTACTTCCGTTTACGATTATATCAAGGAAATCGGATATGGAAATAAGAACATGAGCGGTGATTTCTCCACCTATTGGATGGAGTCTTCCTTGAAAATTTCTCCAATAGAGCAAGTCAAACTTTTAACCCAGCTGCAGAATAACAACTTTGGATTTGCTCCTGAAAACATCAATGCAGTAAAAGATTCCATCTGCCTTTCTTCTTCCGATGCCGGAACATTCTACGGAAAGACCGGAACCGGACGTGTGGATGGCCAGGATGTGAACGGATGGTTTATCGGTTATATCGAAACTGCAGATAATACATACTTTTTTGCTACCAACATTGGTGCAGACAGCGATGCTACCGGAGGCAACGCAACTGAAATAACCATGTCTATCTTGTCTGACATGAATATCTGGAAATAAAGAATCGGGTAAAGGTCAATCTCTGACTTTTACCCGATTTTTCTTAATTCGCTATCTGAACAAGCCCTTTGTATTCCCATGTCGCTCCATAATCAGTTGACTGAAATACAATCCCATCTTTCTCCGCTGCATCTGTGGTAACCGTTATCGTCAATGTGTCGTCCTCTTTTTCAGGCATATTCAGGTAATCAAAATCCTCCACCGTAAATCCGCAATCGATAGCGATTTGTGGTAATTCTGAAACAAGATCCATTGGAAGTTTCATTTCTTCAAAGGCCCTTCCGCCATCGCGAGTGACATATAAGCGGGAATAGGACTGGGATGCGCCTGTAATTCCTGCAACCCCAAAGTTCTCATCATAAAATATTAAACCTTCTGCAACTCCCAATTGTCCACTGAACGGATCATCATTTATGCATTCCCAAGTAGAACCACCATCCATTGTCTTTTCCATTACATAAAATCTGCTTCCGGCAGCTGCATCCGTTATCACCAAACGCCATCCATTATTTTCATCTAAAAAGAAATACATAGTTCCATCACTTTGATCCACAGTCCAACTTTCTGTATCTTTAGCATCCTCCACCTGCTGCATCGTATTCTCCTGCTTCAATTCTTGTTGACTGACGTACTCAGGCTCCATAATATATCGAACAGGTGTGACACTATTTAAATCAGGAATATGCAAAGATACCTCAAACCCAACGATTTCTCCACCGCTTCTAAGCTGAGTAAAATTGCCGGTTCCTGTTTCAGTTCCATCACCATCTGCATCTCCCGAAATATATTGTAAGCCTTCCTCTGAACTAAAAGATCTTCGCCCCATATAGAGTATTTCATAAATCTGCTGCTCTTCAAATGTTTCAGCCCACGCCTCTACCTGACTCGTCCAGTCTGAATTGTTCAAAATTTCAATCATTGGAGACAAACGCATATCGTCACTATATTCTCCATTCACATTACCATCTATCCAAACAGTCATATCATTACTGCTGTCTGCGTCATAATCAATAAGATACGTTTTTTTCTCTCCAGCCTCATTTTTTCCATATATGAATGCATAAATCCTTTGAATCGTTCCGTTTTCATCAAATGACACCTGATATTTATTTGCAATATAGAGTTCTTCCGGCAGTTGCAATGCTTCATCCAAATCCATCAGAATCCCTTCTACACCATCCTCAAAAAGATTATTATGCTCCAGTTCTACTTCTTTTTTACGCATCCACTCATCAAGTTTCCAAGACAGTGCCCCGTGATACGGAACTGCAGAATAAACGATACGTCCACCAAAGAATAAAGTTGCTGCTATAAGGAGTATCATTTCCGTATAGAAAAGTTTCTTATTTCCATTATCTCCTGAATTAACTTCTTGATTATGCCTTTTCGAAATCAGCCAGAGAACCACTGTGCCAACCAATCCTATTATACCTAACGCCAACATCGGTATATGCCTTCTCAAGCCACCATATTGACATAGATGCCAGAATTGATACAACATAAATATATATAGTATTAAACTTACTTTTCCCGTGATTTTATAAATATATTTCATGTAAGTCTCCTTTCTTCATATCTGTAAAAATACCATAAAACACCAGTATTATCAAATCATTCTTTAATACGGTATTGGTAATCTGGTATATGCATAATTCCATCATCAAGGATTTCATTCCCCAAATATTGAAAGCTACCATCATCAGCAAACTTTACTGTAAGTTCATGGGTTATGACCGCATCATCACAAATGACCATATCACACACCGCATCCACCGTTAATGTCACTGTTCCATCCTCATTTTCTTTGATATCAATAACCTCCGGCAGCGAAGTTCCAAAAAAAGTTGGTGCATAGTTAAGGCAGCCTTGTCGTACCCATACGTAAGTCTGATTTTTTTCATCAAATACCGCATATTCCTGAATTTGCTCTGCTGTTACCGGAAGATATTCCATGATCAAACTCTCAAATTCTTCTTTTGGTATTCCATTTGAATAATCCTCTGCATCAAACGCTTTCTGATGTTTCATGGCATACAGATATTCATACATTCCATTATAGTCCAGTTTTTCCATATGGTCAGTATCCCAATTCGAGCATAAAAGATTATTTCCCTGATACCCCAGACCTTGTACGCATCTTTCTGACATTTCCCGTTGTTCCTTAGATAATGGCTTTATTCTTACCAGACAGCTTCCGTCAACAATCTCTGTAACCTCCGGTGGTTCCGGAACACATAATTCATAACAAAACCATCCTTTATCCGTATATTTCCACTCCTTTATCCTTGCATAAGAAATATAGGACAATCCATATGTATCATTGGTGTTCCATGTAGCACACGCACTTATTAAATACATGTCCTTTCCATCAAAAATAAATTTATCTCTGCCAATGCCACCATCTGACTGCAACTCGTAAAGCACTATAAAACCAGCTTTCTCTTCCTGACAGTTTTTAAGAAAATCTTCGACTTTTTTATAATTTTCCATTGCTGCATATGCTTTCATCGTTATAACCGGATACCCTTTTTCTTTTATCCGATCCTGCATTTTATAGATTGTCTTATCATCCAGAACCGTATTAACTGCCTCCCCTTTATCTGCCTGAGTATAAATATCAGAAATAAGCTCCAGAATCATTTTACACTCATCCTCTGCTTCTTTTCTTTCCGGCTCATCTATTGGAAGGTCATAACCTTTTTCCCACTGTTCTGCAACATCTTCTTTTGCATTCTCGTTTTCTTCCATAGAATCAACATCTCTACTATCCATCAACTGACTATCTGATGTCATATCTTTCCTTATGCATCCACATAACAGGCAACTGAACAGTACAATGAACCAAATACGCTTTTTCACAAAAATGATTCCAAACTTTTTTACAAACCATTTCATATCTTCCATTACTGTCCTCCATATATATCATTCCATTCATCTTCGGTTAAGCGTGGCGTATGCCATGTAATGTTGTTATTTTCTTCCTCTGAAACAATGTAATTTGATACATACTGTACTCTACCATCAGATAACGGTCTGACCGTAACATCATGCATATATACATCAGAATCTCCTGCATACGGATATACTACATGAACATTGAGCGTAATCGTTCCATCCGAATGTTCCGTATACCCAACCACCTCGAAAATTAAAATGTAGCCAGTTCCCCTCATGCGTTGATTTTACTGGGTTTAACTGTATACAAAACTGTGTTTACTGTTACTATCTTTCATTCTTTTCCAAAATAGCTTTGAAGCATAGGCCACATTATTTTCATATATGACACAAAGCTCAGCTCTACTTGTGCTTCATTAAACCATCCAACCATAAAGCTATTTATCTCTTCAAATAATACTTTTGAAAGTTTCTGAATAATAATTGTGTTATCCACTTCTTCAGTATAATCTTTCGCATACATTTTACATATAGAACGCACTCCAAAATAATTATATAGCACACCTACCGTTGTTTTTAATGCTTCAATATCTCTTGGAAAATCTGTTCTATTCATCATATTCACTACTAATTGATGTCTTGAGTTTAGGTAATTCCTAACTGTACTATTACCTATTTCAACATCAACTGTAAATGAAAAATCTTGAGTTTGTATACTATCTGCTCCTAACATTATCATCAATTCAACTTGTGCTGCATGATATTCTGTATAACCAGACAAAGCCATATATTTCCAAGAATCTTGCTTTGCATACATTTCCGTATCTAAAATATGCGTAAATTCATGAAACACAATATACCTTGGTATTTCCGAACTTTTGCATATCCTTAATATATGTTCATCTGTTTTCGTATTATAGTAAGCTTGGGCGGCTGAAGCGAATCCTGCTGCATCGCTTTCCTCAACATTAATTTCAAAAAAATCTATCTTATACTGTGGTAATTTCTCAATTTCCATAAACTCAATATATTCTTTTTCATATTCTTTAATTAAATTTTTAATTTGTATTTCTGTCATATTGTTTTATACCTCATATCAAAGTTAGCATTTCACTTTTAGTATACCATAAAACAATCCCATTCTCATTCTATATATTTTATCCTCAACGATGAAAAGATGTGTCTGCACACATCTCTTCCATCTTATTATTTTCAATGTTATAAGTTCTTAATAAAATTCAAATCCTGTTTCCGTAATGCCTTCTGTAACTTTTCGTTCTTTCTCTTCAGTTCCTTATTTTCTCTGCTCAGAGCTGCCACCTTCTGGTTCAACAGTTCAATCTGTTTTTCCATCGCCATGTTCAGAATTTCTCTTCTTGGATCTATCATTCCGGCCTGTTGCTCTACTGCTTGGTTCAATGTATCCCGGACGGTTGGATTTTTATAAAAGAATCCTCTCGACAATCCAGTTTTCTTCATCAGCTTTGGAACGCTGATACGTTCTTTATTTGCCAGCATATCTTGTATTGCTTGCAATGCCAGTTCAATTTTCTCTTTACTTTTTCTCTGATTTTCCTCAATCATCTTGTCGTATTTGCTCATATTCTTCACCCCATCTTGCCAGACTCATATATATGATGTCACTCATCCTCTGTCTTACTTCTCTGGTTTCGTCTGCCATTCTTTGATTGCTCATTTTCCGGTAATGCTGTACATTATTCAGTCTTTTATGCCCCAATAGTCTCGCTATCGTCCAGTCATCCAGATGCATTTCTGTAAGTTTGACGCCATAGTAGTGCCGGAACATGTGCGTTCCAAACCCGAATAATTCGCCATGATCATCTTTCAACTGCTTTTCCTGTATCATGGACATGACTTTTGTTTTTATAGCCATATACTGCATCGGGCGGTCAGGTTCTTTTTCATTAACAAATATGTATTCTGTATCACCGAACTTTTCCTGTGTATATTCAATAGAACTCTGTAACAGTTTTGCAAGTTCTTTACTGATCGGTTTTTTATATCTTTTAGTTTTAACTTGATATATTTCAATCATATCTTGGCCATTTTCTCTCGTCAGACAATCTGGTCTCAGTGTAAGGGTATCTGATATCCTAGTTCCAAGCATCTGATGTATCAGAAGACATCTTGCAATCTGTACATCCATCTGTGTAATTTCCGCATTCAGTCGTTTCATTTCATCATCAGAATACACTCTAAATTCTGCATTTACTTCCGGTGGAATATCCGTATTAATAAATAAATGCTCCAATCTTTCATAGCTGTAAATTTTTCCGATTGTCTCTAACTGTCGTCTTAATGAAATTACATAAGAACTATTCGCACTATGGGAAGTATCTTTTGTTGACAGATGTATCAAAAATTCTTCCAACACTTCTCTGTCTATTTCACTGCAGCTTTTTATTTTGGAATACTCTTTTTGGAGATATTCTGAGAATATCCTCATTATTGTCAATTCTCCCTGTACAGTTCCTATTGCTTCATACTGCAGATTCATATAAACAGCTTTCTTACATTCTTCCCTGATATCTGGCTGATATATTTTTCTGAAATCCAGTGTTTTTACATTATAAATTGGATTGGATCTGATTTTAATATCCAGATTTTTTAGTTCCCAAACATCTTTTTCTATCTCATCCCGTAAATCTTCTGGCCCTAAAAATTTCAGTACGTTTCTGAAATATAATATCGTCACTGCTTCGCCATAGCTTACTGTACCATACACACTCTTCTTTTCTTTTACAATAGTTATTCCCTGTTCTAACATCCAGCCTTTTAAAAGTGATATCCATTTTTCTGGATTTCTATCTCCAAGGCTTTTGATTCTCCGATTTATTCTGCTGTTCAAAAACTTTGCAATATGATTATAAGCTGTTCGATCCTGAATCAATGCTCTAAACGTTCCGTTTTTGCAGCGATACATAATATAACCTCGAAACTCTTCCTTTAATTCTTGCGTTGGAAGCAACGTTAAATCAAATTTTCCATTATCCTTACGTGTCCCTGTTTCTTGTAAATTGGGGAAATCGCTGAAGTATATAATATCATTTTCCATCTTTTTCCTCTTTCTTTAGCCATGATGCTAAACTACTTCCTTGCATTTCAAAGAACTCATCATTTGCTTTTGCAATCCTTTGCGGCATATAATCAATATACTGTCTTGTCATCTCTTCATAAGTATGTCCAAGATAATCCCTGATACTTTGCAGTGATACATGACTGTCATAAAACATAGTTGCTACTGTATGTCGATAATCGTGTGATTGAAATAAATATTCTCCATTTGCAATCTTATTTTCCCGGCACGCTTCTATCATCTGAGTTCGGAATGTACCATATAGACAAGCACCACCTCTGCTGTTTTTAAAAATGAATTCTTCAGGCTGAATTTCATGTTTTTTCAAGTATACTTTCATAATCTGATAAAGTGCCTGTGGGATTGGAATCCTTTTATAATTCTTCATTTTGACCTGATACACCTGAATCCAATAATCCTCGCCCTGCTGATAATAAGCATTTCCTTTCAATGTACACACTTCACTCGCCCGTAATCCTAGACACCACAGATGTAGGAACATACATCGTAATCGCTCTGGAAAAAGATATAATTTTTTCAAAATTTCCATATATACTGTTTCCTCAACGCTACGATCATGATGTACTATTACTTCTTTTTGTTGGAAATATTCAATTCGGAATGGCATTCTTGTAATATACTGTTTAACTTCCATGAATTTATAAAAATGACCGATACCGAAAATTCTTTCATTAAATCCCTTTGCCTGTATTCCCCGTTCTCGCAAGCCGTCTGCATACTTTTTTACTTCTGCGACAGTTGCATGAATCGCCAGTATCTTTTCTTGTTCCAGCAGTTCAATAAAATTTCTAATACATACAAATCTTCGTACAATCGTGCTGACTGCCTGTCCAGTAATTCCCAGTTCATATTTCATGTATGCCTGTAAAATTTCTCGATTCTGTATTTCCTTGACTTCCATAAAAGAAATGCTAATTAAGGATTTACTTTCGTCTATCCGATGTTTTCCAAGATGTAATCGTTCCAGATACCATACATTTGCTTCCCATTGGATCTGTTCCTGCTGCATAAACGCATCTCTTCTGCATTCACCTAAAATACTTCGTTGACTCGTTTCGGGAAAATTCTTTAAAATAGTTTCCACTTGTTCCATTTCCAGCAATCCAATATCCGTAATATTTAACTGAACACAAGAATCATAAAGAAGTTTTAAGGATTTTAACCTGACATTTCTATAAGCCTTAGACATTGAAGTATTGGCAATGATACGACTCAACGTATAAAAAATTTGTTTCTTTAAAACTTCTGAACAATTTTGTGTAAAATCCCACACCAATAGGTTTGTTTTATAAGAAGTTTCAAAGGTCTCAGCTATTTCCTTTTCCGGATAATACTTCAGAAAATAAATTTTATTTTGATATTTCCATTCATATATCCGCTTTCCATTTAGCGTCTGCATTTGTTGATAGATATGTTGTTGTTTTACCGTATCATATATTTTCAAATAGAAAGATACAATTTGTGATCGTATCTGTCCTCTTAAATATTGTTCATACGAATTTCGCAAAGGATAATCCATTTCTTCCAGATGCCAGATTTTTCTATCTGCCAAGAACTTTTTCAATTTGTTAATTCTTGAATCGCTTTTTATTCCAAGTGCATCAATTTCTGAATATAGTTCCTGCTTTTTCTTCTCAATATCTACTTCAGATTCTGTTATGTGTTCTGCCTGTTGCAATAAATATATAGGTATTTCTCACACCTCCCTACTCCAGCAGACGTTCCGCCCCATAAATAGCAGTGTGTTGTGCATAAAACTCATTACTTGCTTCTATCAGTTCATCATCCAGCCAGTCCAGATACTTTATAGTCGTATCCAAATGTTTATGCCCCAATGCCTGACTGATCATTTCCAGTTCCCATCCTGCCTGCTTTCGCATATTTGCAAAATAGTGACGTAACATGTGGGGTGTGATTTTAACTCCGGTTTTCTTTTCCATTCGGTCCAACATATCATATACACTGTCCACTCTTAATGGCTTTCCAATGTTCTCACCCATGATATTCACAAACAGGTAATCCTGATGTTGCAGGATTTTCCGATATTTTGCCAGATAATCCATGAGAAATTCAAACGTATCATTACTTATCTTGGCACTTCTGTATTCCGCATTTTTGGCTCTCGCTTCATTTTCATTATCTTCCCGGAAGCATACCCTTATCATGTGATTCCTATAATCAATATCTTTGACATATTTTACTCCCAGTAGTTCCCCAATTCTGTATCCGGTTTCTGCTAACATAAGTAACAGAAGCTGATCTCTTCGGTTCGTACAGGCCTGTAAAATTGTAATAATCTGATTTTCTTTTGCTGTTCTCCCACGATGTTCCTCTTCCTTCAGATAGGCTTTAAAAGAATGATTCCGCAGTACCTTTTTTACTCCCACCTGATTAACCGCTATAATCTGGTTATACGATAAGGTTTTGAGACTTCCGTACTGTTCATATTCTGCCTCTATAAATAAATAGAACCTGAACACATCTTTTAAGTATGCGTTGCAGGTTCCTTCATTCGGACACTTCTTTTCTCCAGCCGTTTGCTCTGTATGGTTTCCGGCTTTAAGCCAGTATAAAAATTCCACAAAGTGTTCTGTCTGTTTTTCATAATCTAACTGATAGACTTCTGTGAGTTCCATTTCTTTCTCTGCCATATATTTCATATAATAGCAGATTGAAAATGCTGTGCGTTTCACTGTATTTGGTGAACGTTTACATTTAATCTTATGCATTAGATATTTACTTGGCAGTTCTTCAATACTCATTGTTTCCAGATTTCTGATGAAAAAATATTTTTCTGTTCCATCTTTTATCGTTTCCACCTTGTATATCATAAGCTGCCTCCTTTCCTCTAACGCTATACACAGTATACCCACTTCATGCCGAAATAGCTATTCATCAATACCAACAATCCCACCGAAAACGCCCTTGAAATACCACCAAACTTTTCGTGCAAAATCTGCTTTTTCTGTAGCAGAACCACGAACGGTTACAGGTAGTATTCCACGCCTTTCCGGTTTCGAATAAAGTGCTGGACATCCTTGATATCTTTTGCCATCTTGCAGCTCGGAAGCGCACACATTACTTCCTCATGATACCTGCCACCTTCTCCTGCACGCTCGTCTAAAATGGACACGACACAAGTATCTGTCTCGGTGCGGAGAGCACGTCCGAATCCCTGTCTTAGTTTTTTCTGCATGTCTGGAACAATCACTGCCTGAATATAATCTTTCAGGCTGGCATATTCCTTCTTCTGTGCTTCACTGATGGGATCAGGAACAGCAAAGGGCAGTTTTACTATAATCAGCGAAGATACCATATCTCCAGGGAAGTCTACTCCTTCCCAACAGGAGCCGGCTGCAAAAAGGACAGCATTGTCCATCTGTTTAAATCTTGTGATCTCTTCCGGTGAATGTCTCCACACCTCTATCATCGGGAACGGAATTTCATCCCTTAACATCTGGTAAACGTTTCCCATCAAATGATAAGATGTAAACAGCACTAGCGTATGCCCGTAAGTCGAACAGATCAGTGAATGGATATGGCCTGCTATCATCTCTGCCTCTTCCTGACTTTCTCTTCTGCATGTCTTCAAATTCTTTGGCAGATATAACAGACAGTTCTTCTGATATTCAAACGGGGAGTCTGCCACATATTCCCGGACTCTCCGCACTCTCTGTAATCCTGTCATTTTCCGAATGTGGGAAAATCCCTGTCCGGTTTTTAAAGTTCCGCTTGTCAGAATCGCTCCCATTCCTCTGCTCCATAACATCTGGTCCAGATACTGTGGAATCCGTCTGCTGGATGCACACAATATAATCCGGTGGTCATGGTCCTGCTTCAGATGCAGCACATACTTCTTATCCTGATGGAAAAAGCATTCCAGCACACTTTTGGTTTCTTCCAGCTTGTTTCTGATCCACTTTGGAATCTTCTTTTCTAATTTTTCTATGATCTTATTCATGGTCTGTATCCCCTCATATAAATACATTGCACACTCTTCTGTCATGTGGAATTCTTCTTTTATCCCATATCTGGTTCTGTGGTTTTCTCCTATGATGTCCAGCACCATCCGGATCGTCCCGGACAGTTTTCTTATCTCCGGGCCTTGGTACTCATTCCCAAGATAAAAGCAGATTTCTCGGATATCGTCATAACAGAGGCTCTTCCCAAACATCTGCTTTGCCGCATCCGGCAGCTTATGTGCTTCATCGACAATCAATGCTCGGTAGTCTTTTAATAACGGGCGGTAATCCTGCAGCCTGTGATAACCATCAGCCAGCAGATAATTGTGATTACAGATCTGAATGAACATTTCATGATCTCTGGAACGCTCCAGATACTGCTGATACCTGCATGAGCCTCTTTTCGGGCAGTCTCCCGAACAGAACTTCGGTACACTCACCATCCTTCTGTCAAACCCACTTAAGTTGGACACTTCGTCCATATCATAATGTTCTTTCAACGACAGCAGAGCTTCTTTCTGCAACGCATTTTTGTTTTTTTCTTCGATTGCAACGATTCGGTGCTCCAACCTCTCATCGCAGACAAAATGCTCTTTCCCTTTTCGTATCACAGCTTTAATAGGGGCCTGAATCGTCCCGTTCTCCTGAAGAATCCGGGAGAGAAAAGGGATATATTCTGTAAGAATTGCTTTCTGGAGTGCAATGCTGGAAGTGGATATCACGACCGGACGCTGCTCATAAGGGGAACATCCTTCTGCAAGGAGGGAATATTTTCTCATCAGAACACAGGCCACCAGATAGGCATACGTCTTGCCGATACCGACACCCGCGTCACACAGTGCTATGTTTCTTCCCAGCAGGTTATCCAGCATTTTGTGGCATAACATAATCTGTTCTTCCCTTACTGCCATTCCATGTTCCGGGAACAGCACTCGGAAAATAGTATCAATTTCTCGATGCGCTCTATTGAGATATTCTCTTGTGTAATACATAATTTGTTACCTGATATGCGTGCTGATATCACATCAATACGGCTGTAAAGGATTTCTCCCTACAGCCGTATGTATCTGATATCAACGACACATTCTTCCTTGATTTCTTATACTTTTGATTTTTGGCGTTGTATTTGTCCTCGACTCCCCCATTGCCTTACGGGAACATTACAGGCGGATGCTTGGCATTGCACCGCTCACGGATTTTCTAAAAGTCTTGCTGATTACAACCCAAAGTCCATCCTCTGCTCACTGGCAGTTCCTATGTATCATTATCCCCTCGTAAGTGATCCTCGCAAAAGACCGCCACGGTCCTGTTTCAGTTAAAGATGATTCGCTCGAAACGAAAACGCCACAAAAGAACTCTGCCTCTCACTTTCTGGTCTAATTTCTTCCATGCCCTTTTCATCTGTCCTCGCGTCTTCCTGCCACGCTTCTACTTACGGGAACGTACCTGTAATGCTGGTATGAGGTTGTCAAAGTACACTGGCAAAATTTACCTGCCTATTAAATAGCCGACGAAAAACGCCATAATTATTCAATTTTTGATAAATTTTTTAATTTTTTTCTCAAACGGTTTCTTTTGGTATAAATCGTCTGTTCTGCCATTCCCATAATCTTAGCAACTTCTCTTCCAGAATATCCCCATGTACTGAGTAAGAGGATTTCCAGTGTCTGATGCTCCGTTTCTTTCAATAGTTCATAGATTCGCTTATCACCTATGTGATCCAGAAGCTCCTTTACATCCCTTGCAAACAGCTCGCTGTCCTTTTCTTTTATGGAATCCATATCCTGCATCGTTTCATCCAGATGTTCCCGGTATCTGCGCTCTTCCAGAAAGTCTTCCCTGTCCATCTGGCGCAGCTTTTGGATCTTCTCTTCTTCCATTCCCAGTTCACGCAATTTCTTTTCTTCCTGTTCTTTCCAATAATTCCACTTTCGTTCTTCACTTGTCTTGTTATAAGCCATTTATCTTTCCTCCGATCTGATTTTTGATATAGAAATCAAATCGGAGCATGGCGGTGACCGGATAGGTACGTTATAATGTTCGAAAAATGTCGAAGAAAAAAATGCTGCAACCTCTTCGATTACAGCACTTTTTTCCATCTTACGTGAATATTTCTTGTTGGTTCATAGGAGATTCCTTCTTTTTCTCATAATGAATAAAAGACTCTTGTCATCCATTATTTATTATAATTTTTCTACTATTACAATAGCTTTTTTAACAAGTTTTCTTGTCTTGGAGTTTAAAAGAAAGCTACCAGTTTTTTTCCTCTGATAGCTTTCCATTCATTCTTATTCTGTTGGGAACATCGCTGCTTCCAACTTATTCATCTCTGTATCCAAAAGACCATATTTTCCTGAGTTATCTTTTTCCACGGATACGTTTACAGTAACAGCTTTTCCATATCTGTTCTTTTCAAGACTCTTCTGGACACTTTCTGTTAATACAGCTGCAAAGACTTCCGGATCATTTCCATCCAATCCCTGCTTTATTTTTTCATTGCTTACCTCTGTAGAGCTTTGTTGCAATGTCTGAAATACATTGGATGGTTCAACTTGTACACTTACTGTATAGACTCCATCCTCTTCTTTCACATCTTGTACTTTGTATTTTGCCAGTTTCTTTACTTCTGTCAGTTTTTCCGCATAATCAGCAATTCCTTTATCCGTAATGTTATCGGAATCATCAAATTGCTGTTGGATACTCTCATTAAAATCCTCTTCGATTTCTTTCTTGGCATCTTTTTCCGAGATTTCTAACAGATTCGCATAGTCCTTATATTCTCCATGATAGTGTGCATCAAGAGAACTTTGGACGTAGGATTTGGCATCAAAGTCTGGTTGTCTGGAGCAAGCTGATAACAATATACATACTATAATTCCTATACTTATGCACAAAACACAATTCTTCTTTTGCATATTCTCTCCTTC
>ENA-OPXB01001283-OPXB01001283.1-human-gut-metagenome-genome-assembly--contig:-NODE-1283-length-13660-cov-2.535171_pt1 | contig 13660 bp, 10 predicted proteins | sample MGYA00241516_ERZ502024 | MGnify/ENA primary metagenome ERZ502024 (study PRJEB25962, sample SAMEA2041926) | human gut metagenome | biome: human gut; feature: human-associated habitat; material: faeces...
CGAAACAGGAAATCGCCGACGGAAAAATCTCCCTTGCGGATGCGAAACAGGAAATTGCCGATAAAGAAAAGGAACTTGAGGACGGCAAAGCCGAATACGAAAAAGCAAAAGCCGACGCCGAACCAGAAATCGCAGATGCGAAGCAGGAAATTGCGGACGGTGAGAAAACACTCGCAGACCTGAAAAAACCAACGTGGTACGTCTGGGGACGGAATAAGGTAACGTCAACTGAGAGCTTCGGTCAGGATGCCGGCCGTATCTCGAATATCGGAAAATTCTTCCCGGTTATCTTCTTCCTCGTGGCTGCTCTCGTCAGCCTGACGACGATGACACGAATGATCGAGGAACAGCGTCAGCAGATCGGAACGTTAAAAGCCCTCGGCTATTCCGACGGCGTGATCGCCTTTAAATATTTTGCATACGCGATGCTCTCCACCGTATCCGGCGCTCTCGCGGGCGTGGTGGTTGGAGAAAAAATCCTGCCCTGGGTTATTATGAATGCCTACGGCATGCTGTATACCGGACTCCCGTATTACATGACCCCGCTGAACTGGGAGCAGGGAGGCCTTGCGATTCTGGCGAGTGCAGCCTGCACCGGCGTGGCGACGATCGCGGCATGCTACAAAGAACTCGCCGCAGGTCCGGCAGAGCTGATGCGGCCGGAAGCACCGAAAAATGGCAAACGGATTTTCCTGGAACGCATCGGCGTACTCTGGAAACATCTGAACTTTACGCAGAAATCAACCGTGCGGAATCTGGTGCGGTATAAAAAACGATTCTTCATGACCGTTATCGGAATCGGCGGATGCATGGGTCTGATCCTCGTCGGTTTCGGCCTTCAGGATTCCATCACCGCGATTGCGAAAAACCAGTTCGTCAGCCTCTTCACCTATCAGGCGAATGCTGTGCTGAATTCAGATGTGGATGAATCCGAAAAAGAAGCATTGCAGACCGATCTGGAAAACTACAGCGGCATCGATGAGCTGCTGGAAATGTACTGCCAGAACATCGAACTGCAGACCGACAAAAAGACTGTGGATGCAGTGCTTGAAGTGCCGAAAGAACTGACGAATTTCAATGACTTCTATGCCTTCCGAGACCGGAAAAGCGGAGAAGTTTACGAATTCCCGACCGACGGCGGCGCAGCCATCAGCGAAAAGACAGCAACGATGCTCGGCGTAAAAGCAGGCGACACGGTTCAGCTGAAAAAAGGCGATGATATTGTGGACGTAAAGATTTCGATCATCGTCGAAAACTACGTGCGCCATTACCTGTATCTGGCCCCGGATCTACGAGGAGCTGTTCGGCGGAGCGCCGGATTACAACCAGCTTTTGATGAAATATCAGGACACGTCGAGCAATTATGAGACAGCACTCGGAGAAAAAATCATGACGTACGACGGTGTAGCGGCAATCTCGTTCACATCCGACCTGATTGATCAGATTGACAACATGCTTCGTTCCCTCGACATCGTCATCGTGGTGCTGATCGTATCGGCGGGCCTGTTGGCGTTTGTGGTGCTGTACAACCTGAACAACATCAACATCACCGAACGACAGAGAGAGCTGGCAACGCTGAAAGTGCTCGGCTTCTTCGACGGCGAGGTGGCATCGTACGTGTACCGGGAAAACATGGTGCTGACACTGTTCGGCGTTATCGCGGGCATGGGAATTGGAACGTTTTTACATCATTGCGTAATTCAGACCGTCGAGGTCGATATGATGATGTTCGGACGAAACGTGTTCCCGCGGAGCTACGGCTGGAGCGCCCTGATTACCCTGGCGTTTGCTCTGTTCGTCAACTTTATGATGTTCTACCGGTTAAGAAAAATTGATATGATTGAATCGCTGAAAAGCGTGGAGTAAACAACAGAAAAAGGCCGTCCGCGGTGATGCAGAGAATCTGCAGAAACCGTGGGCGGTTTTTTCATTTTGAAAGTGAAATATGAGCCGGAATGCTTGTTTTTTCAGACATTTCGTTGTATAAAAAAGATAAGGGTTTTTATCAGAACAGAATCAAAAAACAAAGAGTAAAGGGGATTTTTACAAATGGGAACAACAGAAACGAAAAAAATGAGAGTCGGCGTTGTCGGCTGCGGAGCGATCAGTGATATTTATCTGACGAACATGATTCATAACTTTGAGAATCTTGAGGTAGCAGCATGCTGCGCAGGCCATCTTGAACATGCGAAAAAGAAAGCAGAGCAGTATGGCATCAAGGGCTGTACCTACGAGGAAATTCTGGCAGACCCGTCGATTGAAATGGTAGTCATTCTGACACCGGCACCGACCCACGAGGGGCTGATCCGTCAGGCACTGGAAGCCGGAAAACACGTTTACACTGAAAAAACAATGACCCTCGCACCGGAAACGGCAGCGAAACTGATCGAGCTGGCAGAGGAGAAACATCTCTATCTCGGTTCCGCACCGGACACCTTCCTTGGATCGGCACTGCAGACCGCAAGAAAAGCGATCGACGACGGGCTGATCGGCGAGGTGACATCTTTCGAAGCATGCGCAAACCGCGATCTTGATTTGCTGGCGAGCATCTTCCGTTTTCTGCGGATGCCGGGCGGCGGTATCTGCTACGATTTCGGTGTTTATTATCTGACCGCCATCGTCAGTCTTTTCGGCCCGGTGGACCGTGTCGTTTCCTCCGTGCGCAACCTTGCGCCGAAGCGCGTCAATGTCGTCCCGGACAGCCCGGAATACGGACAGGAATTTGACTACAGCAATGAGAGCCAGGCTTTCACGATTCTGGAAATGAAAAACGGCGTGACCGGCACATTCTGTGTCAATGGCGACAGCACCATCAACGATCAGGCGGTATTCACAATTTACGGCAAAAAAGGTATTTTAAAGCTGGTGGACCCGAACAATTTCGGCGGCGATATCGTCTACATTCCGGGCGTGAAGGACTGGACACAGCAGGCAGTTCCGGAAGTGCTGGATTATGGCTTTGCCTACAGCGAAAACAGCCGCGGCCTCGGTCCGTCCGAGATGGCAGAAGCAATTGCAGAGGGCAGACCAAACCGTGCGAATGCCAAAATGGCATATCACGTACTCGATACGATCGATCAGATTATGAAGAGTGCGGAAACGGGTGCATTTGAGAAGGTTCCATCCACCTGCGAAAGACCGGAGGCCATGCCGAATTCATAGCCTATTTCTGATAGGATTGCAGGTACATCTGACGGAAGTCGGTAGGGCTTACATTTTTTGATTTCAAAAAGACTCTGTTAAACGTAGAAATACTGTTAAAACCGGATTCGAGCGACACTTCGGTGATCGTGAGATCCGGTTTTTTTAACAGGTTTTCGGCGATATGGAGCCGTTCCCTGGTGACGAAATCCGTGAAGGAGAGGCCGGTGTATGCGCGGAACAGCTTGGAAAAATGGCAGCGGGAGAATCCGGCGACCTTTGATGCTTCTTCCAGGGAAACCGGTTCGGTGCAGTGACTCGAGATCCAGGTACATGCAGCAATCATCTGGCGGTGTACCTGTGCGGAATGGCCTGTTTTTTGCGGTGCGGCAGTTTCGGTCGGCACGGAGAGATTTTCGCCGAGCAGAATAAAAAACTGATACAGCAGAACGCATCCGCGCAGCTCGGAAAAACTGATACCGGAGAGGGAGAGCCTGCGCAGCTCTGTCAGAAATCCGCGGAGTTTTTCGATTTCCGGGAAGTTGTTCTGATTCAGAAGACGGATCTGATAAAAAAGATAAGCAACAGACTGGAAATCCACGCGTTTTTCCAGAAAATCTGCATCGAGCTGAAGCATGATCAGGCGATGTTCTCTGTTGGTTGTGGAAACAGCGTGCAGCTCGCCGGGCCAGATAAAAAGAAGATCACCGGGCTTTAGCGGAAAGGTTTCTCCATTTACTTCATAGATAATGCCGTCATCCTGTGCAAGCACAATTTCAATATAGTGATGCCAGTGCAGACCGAAATAGGCGGGGACATGCGAAATAGAGATATCGTAAACATAGCTGTTAGCAAAATGATTGTTTTCGAAAAAAGAAGTCGAATCGTTTTTCATGGCAAAAGAATCCTCCGTATCTGATAAACGGTATTATACAACAGAAGAGAGAAAAAATATAGAAAAAATCGAAACATCTGGGCAATGATCGGCAATATATAAGTAGTGTTTTACGAGGATCTGTATTATGGTTAAGATATGAAAATTGTGAAGAACGGCAGAAATCGGAAAAAGAGTGATGTGATTTTGGCGAAAATTCACAAAAAACAATAAAAGTTTATGAAAAGTGAAGAAGTGAGAGGTAAGCGAAAAATGCAGATTTATGTAGATGGAAATGCTGTGCGAAGCGGAAATGGGCAGAAGGAATATCCATTTCGGACGATTTCCGAGGCGGCAAAAATTGCAAGGCCCGGCGACGAGGTGCTTGTAGCGCCTGGCGTATATCGGGAATATGTAGATCCGGCGAATGCGGGATGTGAGGATGCAAGAATTGTGTACCGTTCTGTGGAACCGGGAAAAGCTGTGATTACCGGTGCGGAAATCTGTCAGCCTCGTCATCGTGGTCGGAGAAATGCCGACCGACGGCAAATTGAACTTTAAGAAGCCTGCTGCTTCTCAGAACAATGCCCTCGGCGCCAATGTCAGACCGCTCAACGACAAGGAAAAGAAACGCGTTTCGAACGGATTGTTTGGGGATTACAATCCATATACGACACTGGTCAGCGGTGACTGGTTTATCGCATCCTACACGGCACACACCGGAGAAGTGTATCTGAATGGAAAATCCATGTATGAGGTGACAAGTCTGGATCAGGTGAAAAAGCCGGAGATCTATAAAAAATCCTGGGATCAGGCATTCACGGTTTACACCTGGTATGTGGGGCAGGACGAAGAAAAAAATGAGACCGTTTTCTATGTGAATTTTCAGGGAAAAAATCCGAACGAAGAAACCGTAGAAATCAATGTACGTGAGAATTGTTTTTATCCGTCGAAGGAGGGCATCGGTTACATCACTCTGGCCGGCTTTGTTGTAAAACAGGCGGCAACTCAGTGGGCTCCGCCGACGGCATATCAGGAAGGAATGGTCGGCCCGCACTGGTCAAAGGGATGGATCATCGAGGATTGTGAGATTTCAGATTCGAAGTGCTCGGGCATTTCACTTGGAAAATACAGACAGCCGAACAATGACAATAAATGGCTCAAATGGAAATTCAAAGATGGTACACAGACGGAGCGTGACTGTATCTGCCAGGCGCAGCGAGAGGGATGGACGAAGGAAAACATCGGAAGCCACATCATCCGCCGGTGCAACATCCACGACTGTGGACAGACGGGTATTGTAGGCCACTTAGGTGGTGTGTTCTCGATCATTGAGGACAATCATATTCACCATATCAACAACAAACAGAACCTTGCGGGTGCGGAGATCGGCGGCATCAAGATGCATGCGGCGATCGATGTGATCATTCGAAGAAACCATTTCCATCACTGTACGAGAGGCCTTTGGCTTGACTGGCAGGCACAGGGCACACGCGTTACGCAGAACCTGTTCCATGACAATACGTTGCCGAACGAGGAGAATGCAAATCCGGAGGGGATGGACGGCATCGGCGAGGATATCTTTATTGAAATTTCCCACGGACCGACGCTGGTGGACAATAACGTACTGCTTTCGGACCGCGCGATGAAGCTGGCAACGCAGGGGGTTGCGGTAGTACATAACCTGATCGCGGGATCGTTTACTGCTGTCGGCCGAGGTGTCAACAATGGCTCCGACAAGCTGCCGTCGCCGCGCTACACACCGTACCATGTGCCGCATCGCACGGAGATCAACGGATTTATGACAGTTCTTCACGGTGACTGCCGGTTCTACAATAATATCTTCATTCAGAAGCCGGTTCGTGCGGGAATGGAAGAAATCCGTAAACTGACTGGGGATAATGAATGGGATGACGGAAATCTGACAGCAGGAACCGCACCGTACAGCGGATATCCGACATTGGAGGAGTACGTGGCAAGATTTGAGGGCTACTGCGGAATGGGCTCCGGAAAGTCGCCGGATCTGTATTACGAGAAGCTGCCGGTATGGCTTGGCGGAAACGTTTACTTCAATGGGGCGAAGCCGGCGGAGCAGGAACAGGACGCTGTAGTGGATACCGAGCATGAAATCACCATCGGTGTAAAAGAAGAGAACGGAAAATGGAAACTGGAGACCAATGTTTACGATTATCTGCCGCAGAATGCCTGTGCAGTGATCTCAACGGAGACGCTTGGCATGGCATTTGAGCCGGAACAGAAATATGAGAATCCGGATGGAACGCCGATCGTGTTCCGATATGACTACTTTGGAAACCGTCAGGGCATTCATCCGCTGCCGGGCCCGTTTGCATCAAAAGAGGCTGCGGAAGAAGCATTATCGTAAAGAAATTCTATAGACCCGCAAAAAAATAGCGTAAAAAATTCAGCGCCGCAGAGAGTGAATGATTGCGTCACAGCCTTTTTTGCAGGGTTTTCGGGTTTTACTATAACAAAAAGGAGTATAGAGAAATGATTTACTATGTCAATAATTCCGCTCCGAAGAATGGAAACGGAACAAAAGAGATGCCGTTCAAGTTCATCAACGATGCGGCAAAAATTGCAAAGGCAGGAGATGAAGTTCTGGTTGCACCTGGTATCTACCATGAATATGTTGATCCGGTCAACGGCGGAACCGAGGATGCAAGAATCGTCTATAAGAGTGAGAAGCCGCTCGGCGCAAAGATCACCGGTGCGGAAACGATGAATGACTGGGAGCATTACAAAGATAATGTGTGGGTATGCCGTGTAGACAACGGAGTGTTTGGCAATTATAACCCATACACGACAATGGTCGGCGGTGACTGGTATTTTGCACCGGTGGTACGCCATACCGGCGCGGTTTATCTGAATGACCGCCAGTTATACGAGGCAGAGACGCTCGAGGAGTGTATCAAGGGCGAGGTTTATGCGCCGTCCTGGGAGCCGGAGTGGTCGGTTTACAAATGGTATACCGAGCAGGACAAAGAGAAAAATCAGACTGTTATCTATGCAAATTTCCAGGGTAAAAACCCGACGGAGGAAAAAGTAGAAATCAACGTGCGCCGGAACTGCTTTATGCCGTCGAAAACAGGCGTAAATTACATTACGTTCAGTGGATTTGATGTCAGCAAGGCAGCAACGACATGGGCGCCGCCGGCTGCTTATCAGGACGGTATGATCGGTCCGCACTGGTCGAAGGGATGGATTATTGAGGACTGTGAGGTCAGCAACAGCAAGTGCTGCGGTATTTCGCTCGGAAAATATTACGATCCGGAGAACGACCATTACTTTACCAGAAAACACGTAAAAAGCCCGACCCAGATGGAGCGTGATGCTGTGTGCCGCGGCCAGTATCACGGCTGGACGAAGGAGAACATCGGAAGCCATATCATCCGCCGCTGCCACATCCATCACTGTGAGCAGACCGGTATTGTCGGACGGATGGGCGGTGTGTTCAGTATCATTGAGGACAACCACATTCACAACATCAACAATATGCAGCAGCTTGGCGGAGCCGAGATTTCCGGTATCAAGATGCATGCAGCGATCGATGTTGTGATGAGAAGAAATCACATTCATCATTGTACGATGGGCATCTGGTGCGACTGGGAGGCACAGGGAACACGCCTGACCCAGAACCTGCTGCACGACAACTGCCCGCCGGAGGGAACACCAAAGGCAGAGGGCGCAATGATGAGTCAGGATATTTTCATCGAGGTTGGCCATGGTCCGACACTGATCGATAACAACATTATGCTCTCACCGGTCAGCGTTCGTATGGCGACCGATGGTATTGCCTGCGTACACAATCTGATGCTTGGCTCATTAACTGCAGTTGGCGGCGGAACAGGAGACCGTTACACGCCGTATCACATCCGTCACCGTACCGAGGTTGCCGGATTCATGACATTCCTGCATGGCGATGACCGGTTCTACAACAACATCTTTATCCAGAATTACCCGGTTGAGGAAACAGAAACGGTTGAGGACATGGGCTTCAAGATGGAGGATAACCAGGAGGTCGGAACGCATGTGTTCGACGAGTATCCGACCTATGACGAGTGGATCAGCCACTTTGAGCTGGACAAACCGGCCGACATGAGCAAGCTGGAGCCGTATCACAACAAGTGCCATCTGCCGGTTTGGGTAAACGGAAACGCTTACTTTAACGGAGCAAAGGCGTGTGTGAATGAAAAAGAGAATCTTGTGGATAACGAGAACCAGGTTAAGGTGGAACTTGTGGAAAAAGACGGCCACTATTCCATCAAGACGAACGTGTATGAGTTCCTGAAGGATTTCCGGACGGGAATTATCAACAGTGATATTTTAGGATACGCCTTCGAGCCGGAGCAGAGATTCGAAGATCCGGACGGAAGCACGATTATCTTCGATCAGGACTATCTTGGCGAGCACCGCGGCGTGGCAGCAATGCCGGGACCGTTTGCGGATGGAGCTGAGGCAGAGAAGATTCTGTGGTAGAAGAAATCAGAACTTACCGGTTGATACGAAAAAAACAGGGCGCTGTGCAGGAAATGGCACAGCGCCCTGTTTTGGTAAAAGGAAAGTCAGGATGCCTTTGCAGAATCTTTTGCCGTCGGCATTTTCTCGTATAAGATTTTCAGCATAATCGGTGTTGCAATACTCGAGAAGAGAATCAGCAGAATCACGGCACTGAAGAAATCGCCGGATAAAAAGCCTGCATTCAGACCCTTTTGCGCAACGATCAGACAGACTTCACCACGGGTCATCATACCGACACCGATTTTCAGGCTGTCGCCCCAGGTAAAGCCGCATCCCTTTGACATCAGGCCACAGCCGATAATTTTTGCGGCAAGGCCGACGATGACGAAACAGATGGCAAAGAGTACGAATTTCTCGTTCATGCCGCTGAGCGTTGTTTTGAGTCCGATACTTGCAAAGAAAATCGGTCCGAAAATCATATAGGAGCTGATATCCATTTTTTCTTCGATGTAATCGGAAGAATCGAGGGAACACAGGATAACGCCCGCAACGTATGCACCGGTAATATCGGCGATGCCGAAATATTTTTCGGAAATGTAGGACAGTCCGAAGCAGAGCGCAAGACCCAGAATCGGGAGACGGCGGGTGTGCGGAAATACGGAGTTCATGCGGTTGAACAGCTTAAAGCAGAGAAAACCAAGCACAATCGCAAGGGCAAAAAACAGAATGGTGGAGGCTGCTACTTTCAGCGGATTGGATGTCGGATCTTTAAAACCGATGACAACAGTCAGCACAATGATACCAATGACATCGTCGATGATGGCTGCATTTAAGATGGTTGTTCCAACCTCTGTTTTCAGCTTGCCGAGTTCTTTCAAGGCCTGTACGGTGATGCTGACCGATGTTGCAGTCAGAATAACACCGATAAAAACAGCGTGGTAAAATTCTTCCGTTCCGACAGCAGAGAAGCCATAAAAGCTCATGTATAAGATGGCTCCAAGAACGAGAGGAACAAAAACACCGGCACAGGCGATCAGCAGGGATTTCACTCCGGTGCGGAGCAGATCCTTCAGGCTGGTGCCAAGACCTGCGGAGAACATCAGCAAAATGACACCGATCTCCGCCATTTGTGCGAGAAAGTCAGACTGCTGAACGAGTCCCAGCACACTGGGTCCAAGGACAATACCGGCAATCAGCTCGCCCACAACCTGCGGAGCCTTGCATTTTCTGGCAAGAATACCAAACAATTTTGCGAATACGATAATGATTGCCAGGTCTTTTAAAATGACATACGTATCCATGAAAAAGATACCCCCTTTTATGAATTTTATGTATGTGTCGGCAGCTTGAAAGAGCAATGCCGGAGTTTGATACGCATACATTTTCAGTATAACAAAAATTGAGAAAAAATACTATCGGCAAGAAAGAAAAAATAAAGTAAAACGGAAAAATGATGCAGACGTATGGAACCGTTCTTTTGTAAAACAAAACTGGAAAAGAGGATTGTGAGGGTCATTGTCAGATTAAGAGCAGTGAACGGTAATGGAAAAAGAGATATAGAAAAGAGCATGTAGATATAGTATGATCAAAGCAGCAAATAAATTTTACATGGAGTTCAAAAAGCGGGATCAAAAAAACGAAAGGGGAAATAAAAAATGAGAGTTGGGAACGTGAAAGAAATTGTATTTTCCAAAGATCCAAAACAGATGAACTGGCTGCGGGAGGAGTTCCCATACGCCGAGGTAAAATGCCCGCCGGAGTTTTCGGCTGAGGTGCAGAATGAGAAAGACGGAGATGTGCTGACAACGAAGATTGTGGTTTCTTACAACGGTGCGCATCCTTATTTTACAAATGCCGGAAGTATTGGGGTTTCATTTCCGTTGCAGGACCGCTACACGGACAGTGTGACCTGCCGTGACTATCGGTGTCATGCACATGTTTTCTGTGGGGAGAATACCAGTTATATTATGGCGCTCCGCATGGGTGGTGCGGCTCCGCATCTGGGAATGGTGCTCACAAAAGGCAGTCTTTCTGCTTACAGTATTGAGCGCGATCTGAAACTGCAGAGCAATGACAGAGGCTGCTTCTGGCTGCACCCGTCCGCACAGGAATTTGCGCCGGGAGATACAATGAAGCTGGAGTGGAAGGTATTTCCGCATCGGGGACGCGAAGATTTCCGGGAGAAATTAAGAGCATTTCCCCGGGTGATTCTGGTGGATGCTGAGCAGTATGTGATTTATCCGGGAGAGACGAGTAAGGTAACTATTGAGCCGACATTTCCAGCGGAAAAAGTGACGATAAACGGAACATCGCTGGAAAAGACGGAAAATGGTGTTTATGAATATCTGTTTGAAAATGAAAAAACAGGGGAGTATGTACTTTCGATCTGTGCCGACGAGGTGAAAACCACCTGCCGTCTTCTCGTGCAGGAGCGGCCGGAAACACTGGCTGCAAAACGGTGTGCGTTTATTGTTGATCACCAGCAGTATCATGGAAAGATCAAAGAACTGCAGGGCGCATATCTGCCGTATGATAACGAAGAAAAAATTCTCGTCTGCACGCCGGAGAATGATTTCAATGCCGGAAGAGAGCGTACGGGAATGGGCGTGCTGATTGCACGGGCACTGCAGCAGAATCTTTTAAAAGACCGGGAAAAAGCGGAGCAGAGTCTTCGTGAGTATCATGCATTCTATCTTCGCGAGCTGGTAAATGCATCAACTGGACTTGTATGCAACTGCTCAGGAAAAGACAACAGCTATTTTCGGCTTTACAACTACCCATGGGCAGTGACATTCTTTCTTGAATGCTGGAAGCTGTGGGGAGAAAAAGAAGATCTGAAGACAGCAGTTCATATCACAGAGAAATTTTATGAACAGGATGGATTCCGTTTTTATCCGATTGAAATGCCGATTGTGATGCTCTGTCATGAGTTGGAAAAAGCAGGAGAACAGAAGGATCTGAAAACAGTAAAAGATCTGTTTCGATGTCATGCTGATCAACTGATTGAGATTGGAACGGCTTATCCGGCTTCGGAAGTAAATTACGAACAATCGATCGTACAGCCGGCGGCCGAAGTCATTCTTCAGGTTTACGAAGTGACCGGGGAAGAAAAATACCTGCGCGGAGCCGAGCAGCAGATCGCCGTCCTCGAACTCTTCGACGGCCAGCAGCCGGACTACCATCTGCATGAAATTGCAATCCGCCACTGGGACGGCTACTGGTTCGGAAAACGCAGAGTCTTCGGCGACACTTTCCCGCACTACTGGAGTGCAGAAAACGGTCGAACCTTCAAGCGCTACGCTCGCCTGACCGGAAACGAAGAATATAATATTCGCGGTGAGCATTCCCTGCGCGGCGTGCTGTCCATGTTCTTTGAGGATGGAACAGCGACCTGTGCGTACCTGTATCCGTATTCCGTCAACGGCCAGAAAACCGATTTTGCCGATCCGTATGCCAATGACCAGGATTGGGGATTGTGCATGAACCTGGAATAAAGAATGACCAGAACCTTCAAACTGAAATCATACAGAGTGATTCAGTTTGGAGGTTTTTTGGATTTGCAGAAGATGGATTCCGGCATGGTGTAAGAATAATGATATGATTTTCCTCAATGATGATGTAATAAAACCAGAACCAGACAAAGGATTTGTGAAAATCAAAAGGGTATGGAAACAATCCATACTCTATTTTTTCTTTTAACAAAGAGAAATAAAAAACGTTGACGAAAAAAAAGAAATTTGATAAACTGGAAAAATAAAAGGGAGTAGCTAGCCAACCGTGTTCACTTCTTCGTCAGTACAGCTATTGATATTCAATAACTCGGAAAGTGATTAAATAGCGAGACTTTTACTGTAGATGCAGTAGGAGTCTCTTTTTTTATGCCTATAACACCTGCTGCAAAGAATGCAAAAGAAAGAGAGGAAGATACGTATGATGTTACAGGCAGGGATTTTGATAGTGGGTTTCCTTTTTCTGGTAAAAGGAGCAGACTGGTTTGTGGAAGGGTCTGCAAGCATAGCAAGAAAGTTTGGAATTCCCCAGCTGATTATCGGACTTACCATTGTTGCAATGGGAACGAGTATGCCGGAGGCTGCTGTAAGTATTACCGCAGCGATGCAGCAGAACGCAGGAATTACGATAGGAAATGTGGTTGGAAGCAATATTTTGAATATTTTTATTATTCTCGGACTTACGGCATTAATAACAAATGTGGCAATACAAAGGTCTACCTTGTTTTATGAAATACCATTTATGATGTTTGTTACGGTAGTTTTAATGATATGCGGAATCACAGGAGGAAAAGTAACGTTTGCCGAGGGCATAGTCTTATGGGCACTGTTTCTTGTATATCTTGGCTATTTGTTTGTAATGTCGAAAAAAGGAGAAAATCCGGAAGAGGAGGAAGCGAAAAATTATCCTGTCTGGAAATGTCTTCTTTTGATGGTGGCAGGCGGCGTCCTGGTTGTAAAAGGAAGTGATTTTGCCGTCAGCGGGGCAACCGAGATTGCCCGATACTTTGGAATGAGTGAGCGTTTTATCGGACTGACGATTGTTGCTCTCGGAACATCTCTTCCAGAGCTGGTAACATCTGTGACAGCGGCAAAAAGAGGAAATGCAGGGATTGCAATCGGAAATATTGTCGGAAGCAATATTTTTAACATTTTATTTGTAATTGGAACAGCCGCACTGATCTGTCCTGTGCCATTTGAAACTAAATTTATTGTAGACACAGGAATCGCAATTCTGGCAGGTCTGGTTTTATGGATTGGGACGTACAAGAACAGGAAATTACGGAAAACGTGTGGTGTCGTTATGCTTTTATGCTATGCAGGATATTTTGCATATTTATGTGTAGTATAAGATGAACCATTTTTGATGAAACCATTATTTAAGCACCGACCATTTGGCCGGTGCTTTTGAAGTGCATTCAAAGCTATGCGAAACGGAAGAAAAAATCAAGAATCATGCTAGAATCTAGTACATCGTTTTGTAAATAACTATACCAATCACGCAGGATGCAGATTCGAGTGTGCAGGTATAAAAATGTAGGCGTAGCGGGCTACGCCGAGGCTTTTATGCCTGTGCAATCGGATTTGCAGACAAGTGAGTGGTATAGTTATTTCGAAAACGATGTACTAGTTTTGCTATCGTCTTTGAAAAAGAGCT
>ENA-OPXB01001290-OPXB01001290.1-human-gut-metagenome-genome-assembly--contig:-NODE-1290-length-13609-cov-13.221189_pt1 | contig 13609 bp, 9 predicted proteins | sample MGYA00241516_ERZ502024 | MGnify/ENA primary metagenome ERZ502024 (study PRJEB25962, sample SAMEA2041926) | human gut metagenome | biome: human gut; feature: human-associated habitat; material: faeces...
AGCCTGTAGCTAGCGTTCATCCTGAGCCAGGATCAAACTCTTCATTGTAAAATATTTTCTTAACTCTTTCGAGTATTGTTTTCTCTGTTCAGGAAACCGATTTTTTTCATTCTCCTTGTTTCCAAGGGTTATTGACGGTTGTCTTCCGTTCATCCTATACATATATTATATACAGGACTACTTCTTGTACTACATCCTAGTCTGTTTATCTAAAGTCTTTCAAAGAACAATCTTTTCTCAAGCTCCCGTTTCAGCGGGAAAGCGTTTGCAAAGGTAAGACGTTTTTTTGTAACCACCAAATTTTTTCGAAAGTTTTTTTGAAAAAATTTTCGGAAGATTCTCAGAAGGCGTGCGGCTTATCCTTTCTCGCTCCCTTGCACATCCGCAAGGTAAGATACTCGGTGCAGCAGTCAGCACTATCTCCCGTAGCCTCAGCTCTTCCAGTCTGTCATCTTCAGCGGCTCTCCCTCTCGAAAGCGGTTGCAAAGGTACAGACTTTTTCCGTTTCCGCAACTTTTACACCATACTTTTTTGCAGGTTTTTTCAGTTTTTTTTCTAACTCGCTGATTTACTTTATGCTATAAAGCATAATTTTTATTGTCGTGCGAAAACGGATGGAAAATACCCTACATTATATAATTCGTGCGGGCGCGTACGTGTGCGCGAATGGATGCAGGGAAAGTTTCACGAAAGACTGAAAATAAACAGCTGCAAAGCCTGAAACTGCGCACAGAATACGGAAAAAGGAACGGAATTTTTACACGGACGAAAAGGAACTTTTTACGTTTCCGCTACGAAAAACCTACGGTTCCGCAACGGGAAACGTACGGTTCGCATGGCGGAAACATACGTTTCGCCAAAGGAAAACATAAAAATAATGGAAACGTTACGAGATTTTCGACCCGAGGTTTGCAGAAAAATTGGCTCCAAATGAAAAGCTGAAACGGTTTTTCCGGCAAGAGCAGGCCCCCCCCTTCGAGTAAGGGCATAAAAAAAGGAGTTCCGCTGAACTCCAACCTTTGTTAACCTTAAATCTAATACTATGAAAAACACAGTACAAAAGTATTTATTTTATTTGAAACAGCAAAACCTAAGCCTAAAAAAGGATGCTTTACAACATACATTAACCACCAGGACGAAATATTCAAAGCAGTTAACAGAATTCATAAAATAAAAAAAGAGGCCCCTCATCACTGAGAAACCCCTTCAAAATGCAAATTAAAAGAGAGACATTAAAAATATCCTCAATCTTCTGTCCATCCAGTATAACGATACCCCTCAACGGTATAAGTTGCCCCTGGATCAACAGTGGTTGTATAAGTGAATGATATTTTATCAGCTATAGTTCCCGAAGGTGCTGTAGCTCCATTTAATTCCAACTTTCCATCTGTCACCGTGAAAGTTTCTTCTGAAGAAGCCACATTTCCAGCCAAATTCATCACATCAGCACCCGAAAAGGACAGCTCAGGCACACTACAGGAAATTTTCCCATTTATGAAATAGCTCTTTGACGCATCTCCAGGAGTATTAGTCGAGTTATACGCCCCAATACGAATCCAACATTTATCCTTATCATAATCGCTTGTATTGGCTAAAAAGCAATCCACGTGTTCAGCAACAACCGCTCCATTTCTCGATACAGATACCGTATACTGCCCTCCTAATGGATGAATCGGTGTATACTCAATATCATAACTCAAATCTTCCGAATTACAAGCTGTCAAAATCCACAAACAAGACAGCAACATATAGATATATCTGAACTTTTTCATAAAACAATTCTAATCAAAAACATTAATCATTTACTTTCCTCTCTCTACTTGCCACCACATCGGTTCTTCCAAATTTTTCGTCACAGGTGCATTAGGATTATACTGTGAAGAACGTGAAGGTATCAATAAGCGACGAGGAAAATCAGTTGGCTGTAAAACAGAAGAACCCGGTGCCACCAATGTTCCCAATTCATACCCTGGGGTAAGATCACGCTGCAAAGCCACATCTGAAACACGCACAGTAGCAGCAGTACTAATAGCTGGAATACCTGTACGGTTACGATCAAATACGCCGTCCAGTGCATTAGCATGTGCATAAGAGATCCATTTCTGCGTCATAATACATTTCATCATCGTTTCTTCAGAAGTCGCATCGAATGCATAGTCTCCACTAGCAGCAACAAACGCATCCCCCATACCTGTTGTAGATTCCCAACGATCAAAAGCAGCCTTTACTCCATTATCATATTTTTCTTTCGCAGCAGAGGCATTTCCCAGACGTGCGTAAGCCTCAGCTTCCAAGAAAAAGATTTCAGCCTTATTCATTAAATATACAGGATCATCATACGCCTGAGTATATGCAGACGATTCAACCAAAGCTATCGTACTGGTCTGGGGCTTACTTCCACAAGGAAGCCCTTCATATATATCAGAATTATCACCTTCGCCATTCGAAGCCGCAGTCACTTCATAAAGATTAGCAATACGCGGGTCATCATAATGCAACAAGTATTCAACCAAAGTATGGCAAGCACGGATATTAACCTTTGTATTTAACTGACGAATATTATATTCATACAAAGGATTTCCCTTATCTGTGGCATCTTCAAATTTTGTAAAAGCACAATCGTCTTCTAAAAAATCGTTTTCATCCAACAAGGCTTGTATGGCTTGCTTATTTGCATCAAAATCACGTACCAGAACTTTCAACTTCAAGTTTTTGGCAAATTTTCTCCACTTATTAATATCACCCTCCAAAAACATATCATAAGTATCAATGTATGAACTTGATTTCTCTGCTGCCTGAGGACATTTATCTATAGCTTCTTGAAGCAATGACAAGATTCCCGGATAAACGACTGTACGTCCATCATCATAATGAGGATAAGGATATTTTTCCTGGTCCAAAGCTTCTGTAAAAGGTATATCCTCATACAAATCAGCCAGCATGTGATAATTATAGGCTGTCAACACCTTAGCAATCACCCAATAGTCCCATGCTTCTTCTTGCTCAGCCATCGCAATTACATCTTTCAAATCGGGTAACGTATTGGTGTATGCATTTGTAAAGAAGCCATTGTATGACGTTACAGTCAAACTATAGTTACACAATGTGTTATACTGGTTAGTGGTATTTCCCTGTGTAGTAAACTGCAACCACATATCTCCCATCAAATCACCGTAAAGCCCCAGCTGAGAAATAGTAGAAGCACAGGCAGACGGCAACAATGCCGACATCGTAGTAGTAACCGGGTAGTTAGGGTTATCGTTCACATCAAGGTAATCTTTACAAGACGTCAACGAAGTGCCAGCTATCAGTAAAGCAAATAAACTGGAATATAATAATTTATATCTTTTCATAAAACAATATTCTTTAATGATTAAAATACGACTTTCACATTCACACCAATATTACGTGTAGAGCTTGTACCGGTAGTTTCACCGAATTCAGACAACAAATCATTACCCAAGTTAGACACTTCAGGGTCTACATAATTATTTTCCTTCGGAGTGAACAGAAGTAAATTACGTCCTACCAAAGCTAGAGAAACCTGCTGGAACGGTGTCTTTGCCAACATGGATTTCGGGAACGAATATGAAAGTGAAACTTCACGCAGTCTGAAATAATCTTTAGGAATAATAAAGTGACGACGTACTTCCGGACTATATGAATAATTTCCCAATGCATTATACATTTCATCTGCACGAACAGGAATATTATTTTCTACATATTGGCCATTTACTACTTTTACAGAATGCGGATAAATAAACGAATTACGTTCATTAAATACCGTTTGTGTTGAGTTTCCGTTGAAGTGAGAAATATATGAAGTATTTGACAACATATATCCACCTTTTCTCCAATCAGCAGATGCATTAAGCGTAAATCCTTTCCACTTCAATGTGGTATTAAATCCCATGTTAAACTTAGCTTCTGAACTACCTACATATTCATACTCTGTATTACTGTCAGAAAGATAACCGTTATTGTTCACGATATTATAACCATAATAAGGGCTATTTTCATCCATCACTTTATTTGCTGCCGGAATACGGAACATACCTACCGGCTCACCTACTTTCAATACATAGTACACACCACGCCAGTTCGTATAAGAATATTCATCTGTTCCTTCCCACAACTCTTTAACTTCACTCATGTTCTTTGTGAATGTAAAGCCTAAATCCCATGTCCAGTCCTTAGTACGTACCGGTGTCAAGTTCACCATTAATTCCACACCCTGATTCTGAATCTTACCAATATTTTTCGTTTCATACGAATAGGCTGTTTCTGGAGCCAATGAAGCAGAAATAATCTGATCTTTTGTCATACGATTATAGTAAGAAGCATCCACTGTTAATCGGTTTCCAAAGAAGCTTCCAGAAAGTCCAAATTCATATTCAGTAGTCATCTCCGGTTTCAGGCTGCTACTCGGCAAAGTATTATTCGAAGTCATACCCATCACACCTCCGATAGGCATAGAAGTGTAATAGCCATTAATATCCTTAAAATTAGCGATCTGATACCAAGATGTAGTCTTATACACATTTGCATCATTACCTGTTTGTCCAAGAGCAGCACGCACTTTCAAGAAATCTACCTGATGTTCTTTTAAAGAAGGCAACATTTCCGTAATCAAGAATGAAACATTGGCACCTCCATAGAAAAAGCTGTTATTTCCAGCCGGAAGAGTAGAAGACCAGTCATTACGTCCTGACAAATTCAAGAACATCATGTCCTTGTATCCCAATTCAGCTTGTGCAAACGCACCAATCAGACGACGCAATTCTTTATATGTTACAGAAACAGCCGAAGAAGAAGTATTGTACAAGCTATACCAGTCAGCAACTGCCAAACCATCTACATATCCTCCACTATATCCATACGAACGCTGGTTCAAGTTCCATCCGGCCACTGCATTAATTGAAAAATCACTCACCTTATAGTCAGCGTTCAGCAAAGCTGTAGCATCTATCTGACTACGGTTATAACGATATTCAGAGTAATAGCCTAATGACTCCGTAGCTCCACCAAGCTGACTGTAAGAGCCATTGGAGAAAGTAGTTTTAGGCTCCTGTGAGTTTGTACGGTTGTTAGAAAAGTCACCGCCCAAACGTCCTGTCGCCTTCAAGCCTTTCATAATTTCATAGCTCATCTCAATACGTCCATATACACGGTCATCCTGATAGTTACTTCTATAATTGTCAATCATATAATATGGATTGGTTGCATAGAAGGTATAATAGTTATCCAAATTATAACGCTCATCGTTATAATCCTTCATCTCACTATAATTCACATCTACAGCATGCTGCAACAACTCCATATACATATCATTACTACGACTGATATCCTTACGTACATAGTTCATGGTCATATCCAATGAAAATTTATCAATATTCATATAACCACGTAATGAAAATGTATTTCTGGAGAATTGGTCACCATTATTAGGTAAGATACCATTTGAAGACAGATTTCCGTATGAAGCTACAACTCCCACCTTATCATTACCATAACGAATGCTTACGTTATTATTCTTTTCAAAACCTGTCTGATAAAAATTTCTCAAGTTATGTTCTACGTAAGAGAATGGTTTTGTCATGGGAGTTTCCAACTGGTCTGATCCCCATTCATGTATGGTACCATCCAGGCGAGGTCCCCACGAACCGTTTTCACTTCTATTCCAGCTTCCCCATCCTTGTCCAAACAAATCCTGAGTCTGCATTACACGCAATACTTTTGAAGCTGTAAAAGAGCCATCGTATGTCACGGTCAATTTTTCTACCCCAGCTTTTTTCGTTGTAATCATTACAACGCCGTTAGCTGCACGAGAACCGTACAGTGCCGTAGCAGAAGCTCCCTTCAAAATAGTTACAGATTCTACATCTTCTGAATTAATATCATTGGCAGCATTACCAAAGTCTGTAGTAGAACTGTCGTCTGTAGGGCTCCCACGGAAAGTTGAGTTATCAATAGGTACTCCATCTACAATGTACAACGGGGAGTTATTATTCAATGAAGATATACCACGAATCAACACTTTCTGAGAAGTACCCGTGTTTCCTGCAGATGAGATTTGTACACCTGCTACTTTTCCACTTAAACCTCCCATCACAGAACCTGATTTACCCGCATCTATATCTTCCGACTTCATAGTAGTTGCTGCATATCCTAAGGTTTTCTCACTGCGCTTCATACCCAATGCTGTAACTACAACTTCATCCAATACCTCTGCATCACTTTTCAGGACCACATGCATAGGCGTGTTTTTTATCGCTACTTCCTTGCTTTTCATTCCCACAAATGAAACAATCAAGGTCTTACTGTCAGCTTTCACCCCTGAAATCATAAAGTTACCATCCACATCCGTAATGGTTCCCTGGGTAGTACCCTTTACCAATACTGAAGCCCCGACAATGGGCAATCCATCTTCTTCGGAAGTTACTACACCTTTTACAGTTACTCCTTGCGACCATGCTACACCCGTCCATACAAACAGCAGGGCCAGCATCAATGTTAGTTTTCTTTTCATAAATCCCTCCTTTGATTAAACATAAAAATAAATCTCATTCAGTTGATAATACTTCATAAATACATATTAAAACCTATTAACAACATCGCAAAGATATATATTTCTTCAAATAAACAACAAAATATTACTGAAAAATAGAATCAAAAAGCAAAAAGATACAACAAAATCGAATATCAATTCATTTTTAATTCATAAAATTAAAGAAATATGAAATATTCAACCAGTGATAAAAGACAAACCGTAAGAAAAACATATCGATTAATTTAAATAAATCAGAAATCAACATACAAAAAGAACAGACAGAATGATTAACTCAATAAGGATAATACGGAAGGTTTGTCAAATCAGAATTTAACAGAATGAAAATAAAAAAAGCCGCCCCAAAGGGACGGCTTTCAAAAAAATATGTCAACAAAAAAATTAGTCGATATAACGTTCAATTGTCTGTGCACGGTCAGGACCTACAGACACAATCTTTATCGGAGTACCCAATTGTTCTTCCAAGAATGTGATATATGCATTGAATTCTTCAGGGAATTCATCTTCGCTTGTCATCTTCGTCATATCTGTTTTCCAACCTGGAAGCTCAGCATATACAGGTTCTACTCCTTCTGTAATATCATACGGGAAATAATCGATTTCTTCTCCGTTTACTTTGTATGCCACACAAGCCTTGATAGTATCAAATCCATCCAGCACGTCGCTCTTCATCAAAATTAGCTGAGTTACACCATTGACCATAATTGCATAACGCAAAGCAACCAAGTCAACCCAGCCACAACGGCGTTCACGTCCTGTTACAGCTCCATACTCATGACCTAAATCACGAATTGTCTTACCTGTTTCATCAAAAAGTTCTGTAGGGAACGGACCTGAACCTACGCGTGTACAATATGCTTTCATAATACCATACACTTCACCAATCTTGTTAGGGCCTAATCCCAATCCGGTGCAAGCACCTGCACAAATGGTGTTAGATGAAGTCACAAAAGGATATGAACCGAAATCCACATCAAGCATAGTTCCCTGAGCACCTTCGCAAAGTACTGACTTGCCTTCGTTCAGCAGACGATTGATTTCATGCTCACTGTCTACCAGAGGGAACTGACGGAGGTATTCGATACCTTCCATCCATTGCTTTTCCAGTTCAGTAATATCATATTCATAATTAAGGCTCTTCAGAATAGCTTCATGACGAGCTTTGGCAGCAGCATATTTTTCCTCAAAGTTATGCAGAATATCACCTACGCGCAATCCATTACGGCTCACCTTATCGGTATAAGTCGGACCAATACCTTTTCCGGTAGTTCCTACTTTTGAGTCTCCCTTGGCTGCTTCGTATGCTGCATCCAGAATACGATGCGTAGGAAGAATCAGATGAGCTTTCTTAGAGATGTGCAAACGTTCTTTCAATGGATGTCCGCTTGCTTCCAACGCCTCAGCTTCTGCCTTGAACAAAGAAGGATCAAGTACCACTCCATTACCAATGATGTTCACCTTATCTCCCTGGAAAATTCCAGAAGGAATAGAACGGAGCACATATTTCTGACCTTCAAACTCAAGAGTATGTCCGGCATTCGGGCCTCCTTGAAAACGAGCAACCACATCGTAACGGGGAGTCAATACATCGACGACTTTACCTTTTCCTTCGTCGCCCCACTGTAAACCTAACAAAACATCTACTTTCATGATTCTTTATGTTTTATATATTCCTTATACTATTTCTTTTTCCGCTTGGCCGCCATACACTTACTGCACAATCCATAGATATAAAGGGAATAATGCGAAACATAAAATCCCTTCAACTTTGTCTGCGCAATAGCCTGCTTCAGGTTGTCGTCCTCAAATTCCGACACCTTTCCGCAGCAGGTACAAATCATGTGATGGTGGGTTTCATTATTATATAATCGTTCATACTGGGAAGTATTGCCAAACTGGTGCTTGATAACCAGCCCTGCATCTATAAGGAGAATGATGGTATTGTACAAAGTAGCCCGGCTCACCCGGAACTTTTCCTTCTCCGCCATATAGCTGTACAACTCGTCTACATCAAAATGCCCCTTGATGGAATAGATAGTATCAAGTATAGCATACCGTTCAGGCGTCTTTCGATGTCCGTTCTTCTGCAAATACTCTGTAAGGATTTGTTTGACTGTATCTTTTATATTCTCTTCCATCCCAATAATCGTTCAGCGGTCAAAGTTATATTTTTTTGAGTAATTTAGAAAGATTACAAGCCATATTCTATCTCATTTTTTATTTCTTCTGCCACCATTTTGATTTCCGGCTTAGAAGATTTCAACAAATTCCCTAACATACGAAGTACGGTACGAGAATTTGTCTTTGACTGCAAGGCGAATTTACACACTGCTCTGGCTGCCACTTTACGCATTTCTGTTCCTCCTTCCAATACGGTAAAGGCCTGGTCCAAGAACTCCGCTTCTGCTCTTTCATTCAGTGTCCATCCCTTCATCAATAAACGAGTCATCAACAGATACCCGCACAGCTGGAAATATTCCCGTTCATCGGCTATCCATGGAAAGACCACTTCTGAAGCGTATGGCAAGCGCTGGAACAGATTCATAACCGTATATTCTGCCAGTTCCGGATAGCGCATGTCTTCTATCCATATTTCTGCGATTTCCCGACAGAATCCATCTACGGGCTGGAGCAATCCGGCCATAATCTTACATTCGCGGATGTTTTCTTTCCATAGAGCCTGTGCCAGCTCATGACTACACGGATAATCTGCCGCAATTTCTTTAATGCGGGGATATTCAATACCAAAGTTCAGTTTATAGTCAATACCTTTTTCACGCATACTTTGGGAAACCATTCCGTTCATAAACAAGCGGAATTTAGACTTTATTTCCCTGATTGTATCTTGTATTTCTGCCATAATCAAATAGTCAAATTAGAATAATCACGACCATAGCGAAGCATCTGTTCGATATAGCCTTCTGTATAATCAAGTTTTACATCCACAATACGCCCCTCGGCATCATATTGAGGTAAATATACCGGATTGACAAATCCTTTATAGGGTGCAAGATGCAGTGAACGGTAACGGTTCAGGATTTCCTCATGAAGCGTAGCATCCAGTTTCACGGCGTATTTCTCTACGAGGGCACGAGCTGCTTCATAATCGCCTTCGCTCTTTATGCGTTGAATCTCACTCAACAATGCGGCAAAAAGTCCGCGAAGCTGGAGATAGTCGTTGATTTTCACATAAGTCTTCCCTTCTTTCTTCACCAGTTCCACCACATTCTTTGATTTACCGTTCTCCAAAGCCCAGCGAGCAATCAGCTGACGGTTACGCATGTGTGCCTCTTCCAAATCACATCCCGGTTCGATGCGTACCATCTGCGTAAGAAGTCCGTTCATCATATAAGCATAATATTCAGCCTTGTATGCTTCTTTATCGGGAGTCAATCCCAGTTCCACCAGTTTTTCATCAGGCAAATAATACAAGCCAAACAAATCTGCACGTGCTTCTTCAATCGTAGAGCCATACGCTTTCAACGCATCCGGATCAACTCCGGGAAGTAATTTTCCTGAGCCATGTCCTACACATTCATGCAAGTCTGTATGGAGGTCACCTGTAATGTCGGCATATTTTTCCAGCAAGTCTTTTTCTTCCTGACTGTACACAAATTCTTCACGGAAGCCATTGCCTTTAGCCGCCTTGTTATAAGCGTCTGTCAAATTTCCGATAGTCACTGATTTTGACCCATGCAGACTACGAATCCAGTTTGAATTGGGCAAATTAATGCCTATCGCCGAACTTGGATATAAATCACCACCCAGCATAGCCGCTGTAATCACTTTAGCAGAAACTCCTCGCACCACCTCTTTCTTGAAGGAAGGAGACACCGGAGAGTGGTCTTCAAACCATTGTGCATGCTGGCTGATAATTTCCGTACGGTGAGTAGCTTCTTCATCCTTAAAGTTTACAATTGATTCCCAGCTTGCCTTCATGCCTAACGGGTCACCATAGCTTTCAATAAAGCCATTAACAAAATCTACTTTTGAGTTTGTATCCTTTAACCAGGCAATAGAGTAAGTATCAAATGTCTTCAAATCGCCCGTACGATAGAAGTCTATCAACAGACGGATGACTTCACGCTGTGCCTCATTTTCAGCCACTGTTTCCGCTTTTTCCAACCAGAAAATAATTTTTTGAATTGCCTCTCCATACATGCCGTCCAATTTCCAGACTTCTTCTTGCAGAACTCCATCTTTCTTTACCAATCGGCTATTCATTCCATACATTACCGGGTGAGGGTCAGCTGCTACTTTTTGCATGGCATAAAACTTCTCAGCCTCATCCTGGGTTACTCCTTCATAATAATTGGCAGCAGAAGTCATGACCAAATCTTCCCCATCGGCCTGATTTACCCGCTTGGGCATCACTTTAGGGTCAAACATGACAGGGAACAATTTGTCACACATCGCCTGAACTGACTCGCCATCCTGTAGAGGAAGAGAAGCAACATCTACCTGCTCTATGCACTCACGCAAAAATTCCGGTGAGAAAGCTGGCACAAACTTATCACACGCATAATGGTGATATATGCCACTGGAGAACCAAACGCGTTTCAGATAAACCTCCAGTCCCTGAAATTCCGGATTATTACGGTCGCCTGAATAAGACACATAAACCGCCTCCAACAGTTTTCGAATCTGTAGATTATACTTTCCGTTCTGGTCAAAAAGAATATCTCTTCCTTCCAAAGCGGCCTCTGAGAGGTAATAAATCAATTCTTTCTGCCGCAAAGACAAGTTTTCAAAACCTGCCACACGATAACGCAACAGCTGCAAATCGGCAAACTGTTCTACTATATAATTAAAATTTTCTGACATACTCATTTCAGCTCATTTTAGGCGTTATTACAACATAATTATACAAAAATCGTAGAAGTTTTTCGATTTCACAACAATAGTTCCGAAAACTTTATCAAAAACCTTTACATCCGCACAAAAACACGATAAAACGGTAACTCTTTATTTTTTTATATATCTTTGTGAGCAAAATTAAAAAACATGAGAGAACAAATGCTGAAAACACTCAAATCTTATTTTGGGTACACTTCTTTCCGTCCGCTTCAAGAAAAAATCATTTCTGCAATTCTTCAAAAGAAAGACGCATTGGTGCTCATGCCGACCGGAGGAGGAAAATCCATGTGTTACCAGCTACCAGCTCTGCTGATGGAAGGGACGACCGTTGTGGTTTCTCCATTGATTTCTCTCATGAAAGACCAGGTGGAGTCTCTACAGGCCAATGGTATCGTAGCCCGCGCTTTAAATAGCACGAACGATGATGCTACCAACGCCCAGCTCCATTTTGAATGTGTGCAAGGAAGAGTAAAACTTCTTTATATATCTCCCGAAAGACTGATGTCGGAAATAAACTACCTGTTACGCGACATCCACATTTCTCTGTTTGCCATTGACGAAGCTCACTGTATTTCTCATTGGGGACACGACTTTCGTCCTGAATATACACAACTGAAAGCCATACGGCAACATTTTCCCAATGTACCTGTAGTAGCTTTGACTGCCACTGCCGATAAAATAACCCGTGAAGACATCATACGGCAATTGGACATGCGCAACCCGGAAGTATTCATTTCTTCCTTCGACCGTCCCAACCTGAGTCTGGAAGTGAAAAGAGGGTATCAGCAAAAGGAAAAAATCAGGGCCATTGTCAAATTCCTGCGCAGACACCGTAATGAAAGCGGTATCATCTACTGTATGAGCCGCAACGGTACGGAGAAAGTAGCCCAGCTATTGGAAAATGAAGGGTTCGATGTAGGTGTTTACCATGCTGGTATGTCAAATGAGCAACGGGAAATGACGCAGGATGATTTCATCAATGACCGGGTACAGATTATCTGCGCAACCATTGCATTCGGTATGGGAATTGATAAGTCTAATGTCAGGTGGGTAATCCATTACAACCTGCCCAAAAGTATTGAGAACTTTTACCAGGAAATCGGACGTGCCGGCCGTGACGGACTTCCCAGTGAAACGTTACTTTTTTACTCTTTTGGCGATATTGTCCTGCTGTCGAAATTTGCCGCTGAAAGTAATCAGCAGGGAATCAACCTGGAAAAGCTAAACCGCATGCAGCAATATGCAGAATCGGACATTTGCCGCCGAAGAATTCTTTTGAATTATTTCGGAGAAACCATGAATCATGACTGCGGAAACTGTGACGTATGTAAAAATCCTCCTGAACGCTTCGATGGTACCATCATCGTACAAAAGGCCTTAAGTGCCATCGCCCGCGCCGACGAACAAATCGGTACCCGCACCCTGATTGATATTCTGAAAGGATATGCCAGCCAGGAGGTGATTGAAAAAGGGTACGACAAACTCAAGACATACGGTGCCGGAAGAGATGTTCCCGGAAAAGACTGGCAGGACTATTTGCTCCAGATGTTAAACTTAGGTTATTTTGAGATAGCCTACAACGAAAATAATCACCTGAAAATTACGGAAGCCGGGAAAAAAGTTTTATTCGGCAAAGAACGCGCACAGCTGGTAGTCATTAAAAGAAAAGAAAGTTATGGAAAGAAAGGCTCTGCCAAAGAAAACAAAACAGCTTCTCCTGCCCCCTTATTCACTCCGACCGTATTTGAAAATGAAGATGAGGGCTTGTTTGAGGCACTTCGCCAGCTACGCAAAAAACTAGCCGACCAGCTGGCCATCCCTGCCTATATTGTGCTGTCCGATAAAACCCTGCACCTGCTTGCCCTGAAAAAGCCCGGTGATATGGAGGCATTTGGTGAAATCAGTGGAATCGGCGAATTCAAGAAAGAAAAATACGGGAAGGATTTCCTGGCTGTCATCAACGAATACCTAGGTAGAAACTAATGAGACAAACGGCTTCCGGTCCATACCGGACGGGCAAACGACTGCCCGGAAAATGCAGCACGTGTATAACTTGCTACAGGCAACATTTCCGGAAGATGCGCTTTGTCAAATGTCACAAAGTCCTCATACAGTACCTGCTCTGTATCCAGTAAGCTTCCAAAATTGGCGTATTGACTAGCATGGTTCTTTCCCATACCTTCG
>ENA-OPXB01001294-OPXB01001294.1-human-gut-metagenome-genome-assembly--contig:-NODE-1294-length-13571-cov-2.385321_pt1 | contig 13571 bp, 11 predicted proteins | sample MGYA00241516_ERZ502024 | MGnify/ENA primary metagenome ERZ502024 (study PRJEB25962, sample SAMEA2041926) | human gut metagenome | biome: human gut; feature: human-associated habitat; material: faeces...
TTGCTGCTGTAAGTCCTCTGGTTTCTACCATTCCTAATGCTTCCTGTGCCATTTCTGCTTCCTCCTGAATCTACAAATAAATATCTGATTATATTTTAACTGATGCCCAATGGATATGCAACTGCTAATCCTTATCCAGGGCGCTGATCTTCAGCATTTTTTCCGTTCCCTCTTCCGGGTTCGGGATCACATAATGCTGTACCACACCAGTCATTCTGTTTGCAACTTCCATGCCTGCTTCCACAGCCGCTGTAACATCAGTTACACTTCCTCTGAATTTAATGCAGACAAGGAGCGGTACCGGCAGGCTGTCAGCATTGGCTGGTTTGTTTTTATCAAAAACCTCCAGGCGGACATTTGCTGCCTTGCATCCGGCATCGCCTGCTACAAAGGCTGTCGCCAGCCCGAATACCTCTAAAATTCCTACAGCTTCTGCCATTTCTTTTCTCCTCTATTGCCAGGCTTATTATTTGTTGCTACTGTTCACTCCGTTCACAGCAATACTCTTTGCGGGATATTACCGGTGAACAGCAACTATTTGTTTACAACTGCGATCTTAAGTCCTGTCATTGCCAGGTTTGTCTGAAGAGCTTCATTGATCTGCTCTAACGGGAACTTATCTGTGATCAGTTCAGACATCGGAAGACCAATTGCTTTTGCTCTCTTAAGGAAATCAAAGGTTGTTACATAATCTCTCAGAGTATATACCCAGGAACCAACCAGGTTGATCTCTTTAGAGCAGAGGTCAAAGTGCGGATTAATTGTAGCATCTCCACCATTGATGAAGAAACCAAGCTCGCAAAGACCGCCGCCGTTGCGGATAAATTTGTAGATGTTGGAGTGTGCATGAGGATTTCCAGTACACTGGAAAGCGAAATCTGCAAGATGTCCGCCCTGAGCCTCTTTAACAGCCTCAGTAAGTGCCTCAATGCCCTTGAAGTTCATGAAGTTAACGCTTGTGTCTGCACCCATTCTCTTGGCAAATTCAAGACGTTTCTCATTTCCGTCTACTGCGCAGATATGTTCAACCCCCATAGTACGGAGTACTGCAATGCAGATCAGTCCGATCGGTCCGCAGCCCTGAACAACTACTCTGCTGTTGAAACGAAGGATTCCTGTTGTTTTTGCTCTCTCTACTGCATGTACAAGCACTGCACATGGCTCAATGAGAATTCGGGAATCCAGATCCAGATCACTTACATTAAAGAATGTAGTTCCGAAATTTCCACCTCTTAAGAAGATGTAATCAGAGAACCATCCGTTGAGATGTACATCATCGTCAGGAAGAAGTCCGTATACATCAGCTCCGCCTACGTTCTTCTTGTTCAGGTCAAACATTGTAATATCAGGATCATCCTTGAAGATCATACAGGTAACAACTTTGTCTCCAACCTTTACAGGTTTTCCTGCTGTGTCAACTTTAACATTCTTACCCATTGCCACGATCTCACCTGTACCTTCATGTCCAAGTGCTACCGGGATCAGGTTAAACGGATCTCTCTTAAATTCGTGTGCATCTGTACCGCATACGCCGCATCCTTCAACTTTAACCAGGATATCATCATCTCCGATTGGCGGGATTGGATATTCTTTGATGTCAAAATGCTCTTTCTCAGTTAATACAGCTACTCTGGCTGTCTTCGGGATTCCAGTTGATGCTGCCGGTGCAGAAGCTGCTGCCGGTGCATTTCCTGTCATGCCGGAGAGAACCTGTTTCACGATTTCTTCTATATTTACATTATTCATGTCCATGTTCTTTCTCTCCTTATATCAATTCTTATCGAATACAGAGACTGTCTGCCATTACGCAGCGTCTTCTCTTGGTGAATGTGCTTGCGCATGTAAGGCCTTCACCTGTACGGCTTGCAATGGTAAATGTACAGTAGCCTTCACCGCCAAATCCCAAAGCTGCATAAGACGGTGCATTCTTAACAAGAATTGCTGTATCAATTGCTTTCGCATATTTTGTGATATTATCAATATTCTTTGAATGAATATGTGCGGAATGACGATTGCCATGTTCTAACCAGACTGCCTGCTCTACTGCATCATCAAAATCTCTTGCTCTTACAACACCGAGGATCGGCATCATCAGCTCAGTAGTGATCAGAGGGTGTTCCTTTGGCCCCTCAAATACGATACAGCGGATATTTGCAGGTACATTTACTCCGATCATGGAAAGGAGTGTTCTTGCATCCCGGCCTACGCATTTACGGTTCAGCTTTCCGCCTGCCAGAACAACTTCTGTAAGTTTGTCCTGCTCTTCCTTAGAAGCAAGATAGCAGTCATTCTCAGTTACAAGATAGTGCATCAGCTCATCTACGATAGAGGAAACTGCTACGATCTCTTTCTCGGCAATACATGGAAGATTGTTATCAAATGTACATCCGTTTACAATGTCTGTTGCCGCTTTACGGATGTCAGCTGTTTCATCAACAAGTGCCGGAGGGTTTCCTGCACCTGCACCAATGCCACGTTTGCCGGAAGAAAGAACTGCAGTTACAACTCCAGGTCCGCCGGTTGCAGCGATAAGCGGGATGTCTTTATGTTTCATCATCACATTGCTTGTCTCAAGTGTAGGTTTCTCTACAGTAACTGCAATGTTGTCAGGACCACCACACTCTAATGATGCTTCATTTAAAAGATTGATTGCATAAATGGAAGTTTTGATCGCTGCAGGATGAGGATTGAATACAACTGTATTTCCTCCTGCAAGCATTCCCATTGTATTACATAAAATTGTTTCACTTGGGTTGGTACATGGAGTGATCGCACCGATCACACCAAAAGGTCCCATCTCGATAAGAGTTAATCCTCTGTCTCCGGACCATGCAGTTGTTGTAATGTCTTCTGTTCCAGGTGTCTTGTCTGCTACCAGGTGATGCTTCAGGATCTTATCTCCTACATTACCCATACCAGTTTCCTCAACACCCATACGTGCCAGTACTTCCGCATTCTCTTTGATCTTCTTGCGGATGCAGGTGATGATCTTTTCTCTCTGGTCCATAGACATTGTCTTAACTACCAACTGAGCCTTCTTGGCTGCTTCGATAGCATCATTCATATCCTTGAAAACGCCATGTTTTCCGGCCGGAGCATCTGCGATCTGCATTTTTGCCATAACTTCCTGTACAATTTCCTGTACCATATTCTCACTTATTGGCATGAGATGTCCTCCTTAATATTCCGTCAAAAAATTATTTCAGGCCAAGCTGAGCCATAACCTGTTTTGTGATCTGAGCAACAAGCTCTGCGTCATTCTTTGCTGTATCTGCTGCAGGAGCTGCATCTTTATCACAATCACAGTCTTTTCCAACGAAATCATACTGATATCCTGGGAACTGTTTGTAGTCCTCGCTGTGGCATGCACCGCCGCAGTTGTGGCAGTTCTTGCCGTCTTTGTTCAGGCAGAGGCTTGCCGGATGTTTTCCAGGCATACCGAATTTACGACGGATCGCATAGAGCTTCTCGATGTTCTCTTTGTCAAATTCCTTCGGTCCGCCAAGGAGCTTGGTCTGATACAGAAGCTGTGCATAGAACTCTACAGACTCCATCTTCATATATGCAGCGTTAAGGTCTGTGCTCCATGTAAGTGCTCCGTGGTTCTCAAGAAGTACTGCATCGAAGTATGGAAGGTATTTCTCAAGGTTGTCCGGAATCTCCATTGTGGAAGGTGTGCCGTACTCAGCGATCGGAACACATCCAAGAGCGATAACTGCCTCAGGCATGATCGGCTGTGTAAGCGGGATACCTGCGATTGCGAAAGATGTAGCATAGATTGGATGAGCATGTACAACAGATCCTACGTCCGGTCTCTTCTCATATACTCTCATATGCATCTTGATCTCAGATGATGGTTTGAATCCCGGGTTAGCCTGGATCACATTACCCTTGCCATCTACTTTACAGATGAACTCTGGTGTCATGAATCCTTTGGATACACCAGTTGGTGTGCAAAGATATTCATTCTCAGCTATCTTAACAGAAAAGTTTCCGTCGTTAGCTGCAACCATGTTACGGTTGTAGATTCTCTTACCGATGTCACAAAGCTGTTTTTTGATTTCAAACTCGTTTACCATGCTTAATTTCCTCCTTGAGCATTGGATTGCACTATTTTGTTTCTGAGAACATTTTACCCCATACCACAAAATAAGTCAAGGACAATCCGTTGTTTTATGTTGGTTTCTTGTTGTATTTTGTGTTGTTTTTATTGTTTTTTATATTTTCTGTTTGTAAAGGATCTTTTTTCTGTAATCCTGTATCTCTCAGCCGCCGATCTGGCAGTCCAGGCTGCATACCGCATGCACTGCATTCTTTAACATCTGCATATGTTCTGCTGTAGGCGGAAGGATTCCTTCCATTAAATAGGGTCTGCCAAGTCCTTCATATTTATCCTGCCCCAGTCTGTGGTACGGAAGAAGATGGATCTTGTTTACGCCCGGAAGGGATGCTGCAAATCTTGCGATCGCCTGGATCTCTTCCACAGAATCATTAAATGTGGGGATCACCGGAACGCGGATCACCAGTCTAGTTTTTCCGTAGAGCGCAACCCTTCTTGCATTCTCCAGCATCAGTCCGTTGGCCCGTCCTGTGAATTCTTTATGTTTTTCCTGATCCATATGCTTGATATCCATCAGATATACATCCAGATAGGGAAGTACCTGTTCAATCTTTTCCCATGAGGCACAGGCCATACTTTCTACCGCTGTGTTGATTCCTCTCTCCTTTGCCGCGCGAATCTCTGGAAAAGTCCGCCTGGCACATACATTCCCCCCCGGAAAGGGTGATCCCGCCTCCGGAACGGTAATAATAGGCACGGTCTTTTTCCACCTCTTCGATCATCTCACGAACTGTCACGTCGCGGCCGATCACTTTATCTTCTCCCAGAACCTTCATGTTCTGGATCCGGTATTCCTGTGATTCCGGATTACAGCACCAGCGGCAGCGAAGAACGCAGCCCTTCAGGAACACGATGGTACGGATGCCCGGTCCATCGTGTACTGAATATTTCTGAACATCAAAGATCCTGCCCTTTGTATCCAAATAGTCCATTCGTTACTCCTTTAGAAGCCCTGCTCAGTACGTCTGATGATATCGTCCTGCAGAGATCTGGAAAGTGTAGTGAACAATGCGCTGTAGCCTGCAACACGTACAACCAGATGTTTGTACTTCTCCGGATGCTTCTGTGCATCCAGAAGTGTTTCTCTGTCAACAACGTTAAACTGCATATGCATACCCTTCTGATCAAAATATCCGCGGATCAGTGCTACGAATTTCTCCAGTCCTTCTCTTCCTGCAAGTGCTGACGGATGGAATTTCTGATTAAACAGTGTTCCGTTGGATACGATAAAATGATCCAGGCGGGATACAGAAGTTGCCGCAGCTGTCGGTCCCTTCACATCCTTGCCGGCTGACGGGGAAACGCCATCTGCTACCGGAGTATGTGCGTAACGGCCATCCGGTGTTGCACCGGTCTGTCCGCCAAGCGGAACGTTTGCAGATACAGGATAAAGTCCTGCCTGATAATGTCCGCCTCTTGGGTTCATATATTTCTGAAGCGGTCTTGTGTAAGTATAAGCCACATCCCTTGCAAAGTAGTCCACATCCGGGATATCATTTCCAAACTTCGGAACCTCCTCGATCATCTTGTGGATCTCTTCGAATCTTGCCTTTTTCTCCGGAGATGGCTCTGTTCCGAGAGCTGCTGTCATAACAGCTGTTGCGGTCTGCTCATTTACGCTGATGCCATTCTCCTGAAGCTTCTGCATAACGATGGTGGTGATATCTGCTGCAGACTGTGCATCGATACCCTTGCCGTAGTTCCATGCCAGAGCCTCCTTCAGCTCTTCCATGGTCATCTTCTTTTCTTCATATACAAGCTTGCGGATCGCATACAGAGAATCTGCCATGTTTGCAATACCAAATCCCTGAGGACCTGTAAAGTTATAAACAGCTCCGCCTTCCTGAACGGATTTGCCCCGTTTCAGGCAGTCATCCACCATACAGGAAAGGAATGGAAGCGGACATCTCTCCGCATGTGCCACATCAATGGCATTATCAGCATTTACAAGCAGGGAAATGAAATATTCCATCTGTTTCTTATATGCATCATAGAACTCATCGAAGCTCTTCATCTCTGTGACATCGCCGGTCTGGACACTGATCTGTACCCCTTTGTCCATACCATTAGAGAAAACCATCTCCAGCGGACGGCACATGTTAAAGAATGCAGCGTCATGCCAGCCCTCTGTCTTACCTGCCTTCTGCGGTTCTACACAGCCGATGATGTTATATTCTCTGGCATCTGCAAGAGAAAGGCCGCGGTTCTGCAGTGCAGGAATGATAACCTCATCATTGTAATAAGCCGGAAGTCCGATTCCTGTTCTTGTAAGCTCTGCAGCCTTGATCAGGAATTCATGTGGTGATCCGTTCCATACTCTTACAGAAAGAGACGGTGCCGGAAGGTGCACATGCATAGACGCCTGGATGCACATAAAGGAGAGATCATTGGTCACATCCTCGCCATCCTTGTTCTGACCACCTGCGATCAGGTTCTGGAAAAGGCTGTAGCCTGCAAAGCCTTCTGCAGATGCAGCATCACGGCATTTATTCAGGTCGTTTAATTTTACCCATATGCAGTCCATCAGTTCCTGGGCAAATTCTCTGGTAAGATTGCCTGCTTCCATATCACTCTTGTAATACGGATACATATACTGGTCAAAACGTCCCGGAGAAATAGAATGTCCGCTGCTTTCCATCTGGATCAGCTGCTGTACAAACCAGAAGGACTGGCACGCCTCATAGAAGTTACGGGCGCCCTTCGCCGGTACGCGTGTACAATTAGATGCGATCTGAAGGAGTTCCTGTTTTCTGGTCGGATCCTGACACTGATATGCCATCTGCTCTGCGAGCTCGGCATAGCGATGTGCATAGTCGATAACTGCCTGACAGCTCATGATAACTGCTTCCAGGAAACGAGATTTCTTTGCGTAATCACCATCTCCTACATTACACTCATCCAGTTCCTTCTGAGCTTTGGCAATGATCCCTTCATAACCGATCGCCAGAACTTCTTCATATTTAACGGTTACGTGTCCTACACCATTGTAGAAATAGTTTCCAGGTGTAAAAATATTGTGGTCAATGGCAAGAATCGCTTCCGGTGCCATATAAGAGGTTGCAAGCTCACTGGTAGTCTTGCCTTTCCAGTATTTATGTATCTCACGGAGCTCCGCCTTGGTTTCCTCCGCAATATAAAATGGATCGGCTGTTCTGGTAGCCACTGTATCCAGCTCATCTTCCAGCCACTGGAAAGAATACTCCGGAAACGTCTGACATCCTCTCGGCGCCAAAGTGCTGCTTCCGACGATCAGCTCCTCATCACGGATGATGATCGGAATGTTGTGCAGGATGTGGGCAAATGCCTTGGCTCTGCGGGTGATGATCGGCTCGTCTTCTGTTGCTTTGTAAGACTCTGTGATCAGTTTTGCTCTGGCAGATTCGATCACCGGCATCTTTGCATAAAGATTATCTACAAGATGTGTGATCCTGTCTGTTTTCGGAACATCTGCTATATGAAATTTCTCCATGATTCTCCTTTCTCATAACCGGTTGTTTCTGGTGATCTGTCTGCCTCTACGCTTCCAGAACCGCTCCTGTCCGGCTATGTGCTCATGTAGTTTTATTATACCTTACCCCTACTTCGATGTCAACGAAATCCAACATGTGTTTCTAGCTGTTTTTGTGGTTTTTATCGGTTGTGCCCTGTTGATTTTATTTGTTTTTTGTATTTTTATGTTTTTCTCTATTGACTTTGTTTTTCTGCTCTGCCATACTTGGATTTATATAGGAATTCCTTTGTTTTTCAGAAAAAATTTATGCAAAGCGGACATTCGTATTCCGCTCTGTCACATGTTCTCAAACAGTAAAAGAGGTGTATTTTTATGTATCTTTCTGATATGCATACCCACTCCATCGCCAGTGGTCACGGCACGGAATGTACCATCACCAACATGGCACGCGCAGCTGCTGAGAAAGGTCTCCGGCTTCTCGGAATCACTGATCACGGTCCCGGCACTCTGGCAGCCGGAACTTCCTCCTATTTCCGCAGCCTTACCTATTCTCCCAAAAAACATTTCGGTGTAGAATTACTCTACGGAATTGAACTGAATATCCTTGACCGCAGCGGAACGGTAGATTTAGATCAGGAATTATTATGTAAACTTGATTACGCCATTGCCAGCATGCATGCCTGGAATTACCGCTGCGGTACCAGAGCCGAAAACACAGAAGCTTTTATCAATGTAATGAAAAACCCCTGTGTAAAGATCCTCGGACATAGTGATAACACTCATTACCCGGTTAATTATGATGCGCTTGCAAGGGCTGCCAGGGAAACCGGCACGATCTTTGAGATCAACGAAGCTTCTCTTGCACCTTATGGCTATCGTGGCGACACAAGAGAAAACTGTTTCGAGATCCTTCGATGCTGCCGCAAATATGATCTGCCGCTGCTTCTTTCCAGTGACAGCCATGGCCCGGAGCATATCGGAGATTTTACCTGTGCTGCTGAGTTTGTTCATCAGGCCATGTTTCCGGAACAGCTGATCCTCAACAACCAGATTCCCAGACTCAAGGTTTTTCTCCAAACCAGAGAATGATCTTCTGTATCTTTTCCGACAGATAACAGATATTGTCCACTCCAAACAAAACAGGCCAGTTCAAACACAGGAATATACATTTTCCTGTATCTGAACTGGCCTGTTTTTTATTTTTCCCGCTGCTTCCGTACAATTTCCGCAAGCTCGCTATATTTACCTGTAACATATCCGAAATTTTCTCTTCTGTGAGGAAGCTTGCATTCGGTGCAGTCTTTAATCCCGCTTTCCGTAAAGCGGAAATTACCACCACATTTATCTCCCAGTGCATATAAAGGACAATAGCAGAACAGACAATTGAAGTTCTCCGGATCTGCTCCTTTATGGCACGGAAAATACTCACAGTTTTTGTGGCTGAAGTAAGAGTATTCTTTGCCTTCCCAGTATGGTTTCTCCATGGCTCTTTTCTCCTCTCCTGACATAACCACACATAACTTTTTCCTATAAAAAAGAGGTAGCGATGCCACCCCGGGGTAGAAATATAATCCGTTCATGAGTGCGCGGAGGGAACGAATGTATCCGGAGTAGTATCGCCTGCCATTTAATCATGTATAATTCATATGAACAGGCGCATTCCATAAAAAAATGCCTACTCTCGTAAAAAAGTAGACAACGTCCCAGGGGTGCGGAGTCCCTGAAATGGTTGTTACACTTTACACGGAAGTTTAACCTCGCCATAACAAGCAGGTTTCCTGGCTCCGGGATCATGACTCCTCTCTCCTTCTCATACATACGTACAATGGACTATGAGATTCGCTCCTCCGTTACAGTGACCGGATCGCTCAGGTTTCACACCTGATTCCCTTTTCTGTGGACTTCTGATAATCAATATATAACTGTCAGCTATCCTCAGCACTTGCTATGTTCAATATGGAATTATACTGACATTATAATAACATCCTGTTAATTATATGTCAATACTGTTTTCAATATTTATACATTTTTGAGCATATTTTGTTGCTGTTCACTCCGTTCCATGGGTTTTTCAGTATTTTTTCCGACGTTAAAAACAGCCCGACAAACTGCTGTCGGGCTGCTGTATTTTTATTTTCTGTTGTACGTTTTTATTATACAAGACGTCTTACAGATACAATTGTTCTGTATGTAGCATCATTGCTGATCTTGATCCCGTCCTGAGAGTTCGATGCATGAACGATCTGGCCATTACCCATGTAAATAGCCACGTGTCCGCCATAGCAGATCAGATCTCCCGGCTGTGCATCTGCGTAGGATACTTCTGTACCTGCATTCTGCTGCTCATAGGAGGTTCTCGGAAGGCTGACTCCGAAGTTCGCATAGACACTCTGTACAAATCCGGAGCAGTCTGCACCATTGGTAAGGCTTGTTCCACCCCATACGTAAGGATTTCCCACAAACTGTGTAGCATAATTCACAACAGAAGATCCGGAACCGCTACTGTAAGAAGAACTGTCACTGTCTGAAGATGTATCCTCTGCATTAGATGTGTCCTCTGCACTTTCTTCAGATGCGTCTGTGCTGTTATCGTAATCTGCGTCTGCATTATCCTCTGTATTCTCAGTATCCTCGGACGCATCATCATTCTCACCATTGTCTGCATCTTCATCCACATCCTCGGTGTCATCTTCTGCAGTATCCTCATCTGCATTCTCGATCACGTCGCCGTCCTCATCGTACTGTCCGTCTTCGCTCTCGTCTGCCTCATCCTGCTGTGCTTCCTGCTCTGCCTGGCGTCTTGCTTCCTCTTCTGCCTCAGCCTGTGCTCTCGCTGCTACTTCAGCCTCGGCCTGACGTCTTGCCTCTTCCTCTGCTGCAATACGCTCAGCCTCTAATCTCTGAAGCTCTGCAGTCTGCTCTGCAAGAAGGTTTGCATAATCTGTAGCCTGCTGCTGTGCGTAGGCGATCTCATTATCATAATCTGCGGATGTGGCACGCTTCTCATCCAGCTGTGCCTGCAGGTTCTGGGACTCTGCCTCATATTCCTGCTTCATTCCCTCCAGCTCTGCCTTCTCCTGTGTGTACTGTGCCTCCAGGTTTGCCACCTGCTGGATCGTATTGGAATATTTTTCAAGACTCTTACGGTCCTGCTCATAAGTCTTCTGTGTGTACTCTGCTCTTGTAAGAAGGTCAGACAGGTTCTCTGCATTCAGCATCATCTGGAACCATGCATCGTCTCCACCCTTCTCATAGAGATACTGGATACGTTTCTTCATTGCCTCATACTGTTTCTGCTTGGCATTTTTGGCCTTCTCAAGGTTGGTCTGTGTAGATGCAATGTCGGCTTCCTTATTGGAGATATCTCCCTCCAGTGTCTGGATCGAAACCATCACGTTTACAAGATTGGCATCAAGAGTTGAAATCTCGCCTTCAATCTGTGACTTCTGTGAGGAAAGCTCATCCAATCTGGAATAAGTCGCATTCAGCTGTTCGTTAGTCGCATCCATCTCCTGCTGAAGTGCTGCCTCATCTTCTCTTGTTGCGCTTACGCTGACTACCTGTGCTCCGCTGATGATGAGCGCCAGTGTCAGACATAATATCCTTTTCTTCATGACTGTTCACCCTCGCAATCTGATTCTAATTTAATACAGCGGATCTGACCATCCGCTTCGTTGGTTTTCTTTGTAATACTTTTGCAATATCTTGTTTCAATCTTTTTATATATTAACACAGTGTTATTTGGATTGCAAGGATTTTCTATTAATTAGTTTAAAACTTTGTAACATTTATTAATGATTTTGACATTAAAAAAGGAGAACCCGGGTTATCTCAGATTCTCCTCTCGCGTTTCTTATTGCTATTTGTTACATATAAATTTCTTTCAGCATATCCTGATCAGAAAAGATCTGCAAGGATCTGATTGGCTGTCTTGTTCAGATATCCGTTGGGATCGGAAAGAGTGCTTCTGTTCCATCTGAAGTATGCACCGTTTCGGATATAGTTACCACTGGATTCATGATAGTCATATTTGCTGGCTCCAGGATACCTGGACATGTAAGTTTCTGCCAGCTTGATCGCCTGGCTTCCGTAAGTTCCGCTTGGTGTCGGTGTTCCGGAAATCTGTACGCCGGCATTCGGTGTACAGTGGAGGATCACGACACTCTTATCGGAACACTGTCCGAGAACGATCCAGGTATGTCCGCTGTTGTATCCGATATCCCCAGGATAAAGCTTCCAGTTTGAGCTTGCCAGCTGAGCCTGGGAAACAACGGTACCCATTCCCTTGCCGGAATACAAAGATCCAAGATTTCCGGAAACATCCGTGTACATAGGTCCACCGGATCTGCTCTGCATGATCTGATATACAGACCATCCTACAAAGCCGGAGCAGTCAAGGCCCTTCTGTTCTGTAGCTTCACTGAGATCCATATAATATCTGTAATTATAGGAGCTGGAATTGCTGTCATACCATTGTTTCCATTTTGGACTGATGCCCTTTCTGGTCGCATCTGACCAGTTGTGGCCGCCGCCCCATACGTAAAGAGTCTTTCCTACCGGAAGTAATGCATTGGCAAGGAAATTCTTGATAGTCCTGGAGCTTGTCGCTGTAGTAGTACTTGGGTTGGTATCCAAGACACCATTGCTGCCAAATGTATACTTCTTGCCATCGATCGTCTTCGTTCCCGTAGCCATGACACCGGTTGACGGATCGAAATAATATTTATATCCTTTTTTGGAATTTGTGACCCAACCGGTAGCCATCACGCCGCTCTTGCTGTAAAAATAATAGGTATCGCTGCCGATCTTCTTGAAGCCCTTATACATAGCTCCCGTGTTTGGATCAAAATAACGCTTCTGCTGTTTCTTATTCGTTGCCCAGCCCTTTGCCATAAAGCATTTGCTGGTAAAATATCTGGTCACATTCTTCTTGTCTGTAAGGAATACACTTCTGGCTGCAGCACCACTGCCTCTGTAAAAATAATATTTCTTATTACTGATCGTGGCCCATTTCGTTGTCATATATCCGCTGGCGGGATTAAAATAGCGGGTATTGTTCTTACTGTCTGTAAGCCAGCCTGTTGCCATATAGCCCTTGGCACCGTTGACATTATAAAAATATCGTTTGCCCTTGGAATCCTTAGCCCAACGCTTCATCTGCACGCCTGTGGATTTATTAAAAAAATATTTCTTCCCGTTCAGTGTAAGCCAGCCTTTTACCTTCTGTCCATTCTGATAATAATAGGACTTTCCTTTTTCTGTTTTAAAGCCGTTTTTGGTCGCAGCCTGTACATCTGTTGCCGTTGTATGTACAGTTGCTCCGGCTGCAAAGAACATCAGAACAAAAAAAAGTCCCCAGAGTTTCCATTTTCTGCTTAATTTTCGCATACATACCTTCCTTTGATAGATAGATCATTGATATTTACTATTTCTTAAGTCCGACTGATCGTAAACGTTACAATTTTGTTACAATTTTACGTCCATATTATATAACATTCTTTACGGTCCGTCAACTCTTTCCTTTTCTTTCAGAAAAATCATCATCCAGGTATTACCAATGTTGATTTTATGCAGAAAAAAGCCCCGAAACATCAGAAATATTCACTGATGCTCCGGGGATATGATCTTTTATGCAGTTTTGCTCCTGCCTGTTACAGATCTGTTACAGATCCTTACAGGAATTTTTTGCGAAGCTCTGCTCCGTCAAGGGCACTTAAATATGCAGGTGCAACATCAAATACAGTCTTGCAGCCCTTCTGTCCTTCCTGGTTCATGCGGTATGCAGCTCTTGCATAGGCAACGATCACAGAAGATGTAAACTCAGGATTGGAATCCAGCTTCAGGCTGTACTCGATCACATGGCTGTTCTCATCATTCCATCCTGTTTTTCCGCTGCGGATCACAAAACCGCCGTGCGGGATACCGCTGTGGTCACGGTCCAGCTCTTCCTGGGAAATGAAATGTACCGTTGTATCATACTCGTCAAAGTAGTTCGGCATG